>Ga0055584_100007994_pt1 | contig 10362 bp, 8 predicted proteins | sample OSDHelmetaG_FD_58716 | JGI IMG/M metagenome (GOLD analysis project Ga0055584, IMG submission 58716) | Pelagic marine sediment microbial communities from the LTER site Helgoland, North Sea, for post-phytoplankton bloom and carbon turnover... | ecosystem: Environmental > Aquatic > Marine >...
ATCCGACTGGTTGACACCGTCTGCATTGCAAGTTACGCTGGCCGGAATCAGGGGCAGATTCAAGTGCTCAAATCCACGCCCGGTGACGGCGAGGGCTGGCTGCTGATTGACGATCTGGTGGATACGGGAAAAACGGCAAAATTGGTTCGTGAAATGGTTCCCAGGGCCCACTTCGCTACCGTTTATGCCAAACCGGCCGGCCGGCCCCTGGTCGACACCTTTATGACCGAGGTGAGCCAGGATACCTGGATACTGTTTCCCTGGGATTCGGAAATTCAGTTTGCACAACCCATTGCGGGAAAAAAACGGCAGGATCAATAACCATGATCCCCGTACCACGGAAGAAGGAGATTGGTGCAATGCGAATCGGGGTGGTCGTTTTCATCGCAGCGTTTATGCTGACCGCTTGTGTCCATCTGGACATCAACAAAAACATCAGCGCTCTAAAAAAAATTCAGCCAGGAGACTCCCAGGAGGTCGTTTTTGAGACCCTGGGCCCGCCGGACCTTCGAAAGGTTATCAACGAGCGGCGTTTTGTGGCCTACTATCAGACAACCGCCAGAGATTCTGCGGATGCACCGGTAACTGCGGCGTTGTGCACGCCGATCGCTTTTGAAAACGGACAGGTGGTTGCCGTCGGCGGTGACCTTGCCGAAAGCTGGGCCCTGGAAGAAGAAGCGCGAATCCGCCAGGAGGCTATTGCCGAAACCGAACGGCAAGAGACTGAAACGGCTGAAGCTGCGGCGCAGCGTGCGGAGGAGGCGCGTCAGGTAAAAATCGAGGCCCTCGAAAACGAAGTCAAGCCCGTTCCGGTCTCCAATGCTGCCCTTAACCTGAAGCTGTATCGCCAATTGCTGGCACTGGATCCCGACAATTCCCGGTATCAGAAAAAGGTGGCCAGTTACGAGGATCGACTGGTCCAACAAAAAAAGACGGACCAAGCACGCGCCGTTCGTGCCGCTAAAGCCAAACGCCGGCAGTCGTGGGATCAGGCTCGTGAGGGACGCAATACACGGCTGAGGCAATACACCGGAAACGGCATCGCAGAGATAGCTGTACACGACATGGGCAACGGTTCGCTTTATGTCTGGGTGAAAAATGTCAGCAGACAAATTATCACCACCCATCCCGACTATTTTACCCTGATGGACAGTGGGAACAACGTGGTGAAGCGTGAGATTAGCGACAGCTTGGACAGCGTGCTGGAACCGGGCAGCATTTCCCACGGCAAGATCGAATACAGCCGTGAGATCGAGCCAAAGGAACTCATCTTCCAAAACCGGGAGGCCGGCCGAATATCCAAATCATTCCAGTAATCGCCACCACAGGTAAAAAGAAAACCGCACGATCCGAATAACCGGTGCGCGGTTTTTTCGTTCCAGTCCATGAGATGCCGGCTTATTTCATCAATCCAGGCAGAAACAAGGCTATCTGGGGAAAGCGGTTTCATCAGCTCTCCTTTAGCTTCCGGTAATAATTGAAAGATTGATGTTTAGTGTGCAGATATCATTTAATTTTATCCATAAACCATAGCCACCGATGGAAAGCATCGCCCAGCGGTGCAAAGGACTATGAAAATTCGCTGTAACTTTATATGAATGGCCATGGCTGTGAGCCGTTTTTTGGAATAATGACCGCCGCGTCATACCTTGGCTTGGGGTTCCTGTATGCCCGACAAGGGAGGTCAATTGAATAGACCCAGGTACCCGATCACCCAGGCCATACGGTTCCTGCGTGCAATGCAGGTGGATTTTGAAACTTTCAGTTACAGCTATACCGACCGCGGTGGTGCCCGCCAGGCTGCCTTGGAATTGCGTATCCCCGAGTATCGGGTGGTGAAAACCCTGGTGATGGAAACCGACGCGCTGTCACCCCTGCTGGTGCTCATGCATGGCGACCGGGCGGTTTCAACCCGGAAGTTGGCCCGTGTTATCGGTACGAAAAAGGTGCTTCCCGTCCAGGCTGAAAAAGCCTTGAATTGCACCGGATACCAGGTGGGCGGCATCAGTCCTTTCGGTACCCGACAAAACATGCCAGTTTATGTACAGGCCACTATTCTGGAACTGAAAACGATATACATAAACGGCGGGAAAAGAGGGTTTATGGTGGCGGTTGATCCGGATGTGCTGTTGAAGACCCTGTCCGCCATACCTGTTTCTGTTGCTGCTTTTTCACAATGACCCGATTTTGTGAAACCGTGTTGCTCGTGATGAACCGCGATAGCGAGCGAACTGTAAATCAATTTTTTTCATCCATACGGTGAAGAATCCCCGCGGTCACCGCGAGGATTCTTCAAAAAAACCAATCGGACATCGGTTTGTGTGGCTTCCGATTGGCTAATGCTTGCCAAAGAGAGATCGGTTGCTTTATATTTGAGGTAATTTTATTTTCGACTGACCTGCCATCTATACTGCCATCAAACAGTAGCGGCGATAATGGCAGGCATTCCTATCAAAGGGAAGGAACCCCATGCCACCGAACGATCTGGAAACCCTGGAAAGCATCTGCCAACGCGTCAGCCTCAACATTCCTGAAACCAGCCCGTGGCGGTGGGACAAAGAGTTCAACCTGGCGCTGGCGGTAATCGACCGTCAGGATGAAATCATGGTCGAGCTTCCGTTGTCGCTTGAATTTTCTCACAAATGGGACTTCACCACGATTGATGATGCCGAGGCGCCTGTCCGCGATTATTTCCAGTCCGGTTTCGGTATCGTGCCCGGCCAGAAGGTGTTTACCATGGATCCCGTTAACGGGGTGGTGCTATATGTTGCGTGGTGGCCATGGGGGGATGATGAAAGGATCTCCCTTCGCTTGGGTCTGGTTTCCGTGTCCGACGATAAACTGGAAAACGCAGATATAAAAAATTTAATCTGCGGCTGGTTGGAACTGGAATAAAGGCTACAAGCCTTATCTGAGATAAATAGGTGGGGTGATTTCAAAACGCTGACCGTTGACCCAACCCGCCTCTAACCATCGCGTTCGGACAGGGATTCGAGGATATCCTTGCCTGGCACCTCCTGCATCACCGAATCGACCTCCAGCTACACATCAGCCGCCTGCGTGCTGCCCCCCATGGAGACGATGGTCATCGCCCGAACGACAACGCGCCTGGAAATGTATGCGACAATACCGATGCTATCCAAGAATAAAAAATCCGGTTTGAAGGATTGGCTGACGACTGCAGTTCTGGAATGTATGGTTGGCAACCGTTTGAGACACAACAGAAAATCAAGTGTCTGCAGCCAAGTGACAAATGGATCAGACTGATTATGATTGTGTTTCATCCGTGGAACATTCAATCGTGCTTATAAGCGCCAATCCAGTCACCCTGAATACGTTCACGGTACAACGACGAACCATGAATATGAAAATATCAGTATTGCTCAAATTTGTTGTATACACAGGCGCAATCCTTTTTAGCGTGCTGTCTCCTCGCATAACCGCGGCCCAGGAGATTGCCAATGACATATTGCTCTCGGCGCTCAAGCTTGAACAGCCGATTCTGCTGTGTGGTGAAACGGTGCCTGTGGATGATCCGCAGGCACTGGAGCGGTTTGAGAAGGAGATGCTGGTTTCTCTGGGGAACCGCTCCCAGGTGATTCTTTGGCTGAAACGGACCACCCGTTATTTCCCCTACATTGAACAGATGCTCAGGGAAAATGGGCTTCCCGATGACCTCAAGTATCTCGCCATCGCTGAAAGTGCCCTTCGAATGCACGCCGGGTCCAGTAAAGGGGCTATGGGGGTGTGGCAGCTGATGCCTCAGACCGCCAGAAAATTTGGATTGGTCGTGGATGTCAATTTTGACGAGCGGCGCAATCTTTATCTGAGTACGCCTGCGGTGGTCACATACCTCAAAGCGCTCTACGAACGATTTGGTTCCTGGAGTCTTTCCCTGGCTGCCTACAACATGGGGGAGGAAGGTCTCGAATCAGAAATCCTGGAGCAGGGCGTCACCAACTATTATCAACTCTACCTTCCCTTGGAAACCCAGCGCTTCGTTTTTCGCATCCTGGCCATCAAGCGCATTGTCGAAGCACCCCAGAATCATGGATTTAGCCTTTCTCCAGGTGATTTTTATGCTCCGCAGACGTTTTCAACGGTTCGGGTTGATGCTTTCACGGATCTTCCCCTCCGTCTAATCGCCAATGCGGCGAAAACCGATTTTAAAACGGTCAAAGATTTCAACCCGGAAATACGGGGACATTACTTGGCTGCCGGGACACGCTCCGTAAACATTCCCAGCGAGGGAGAAGCGGGTTTTCATGACCGTCTGACAGCCCTGATTGAAGCGGATACCAAGATTCGCAGCCAGCGTGTCTATGTGGTCAAGGAAGGAGACAGCCTTTCGGGCATCGCCCAGAAGTTCGAGGTGCCCCTTGCCGCCCTGCTCATCTGGAACCGCATCGGCTTGAGAAACGTGATCCATCCTGGTCAGCGATTGGTTGTTTTTCCTGCATCAGGGGCTATTCAGACCGACCCGAAGGACATCGAGGGAGATGAGAGCGGATGATTGAGAAAATCATTTCCAGCGGGAAGCCCGGCGCTGCCGTGGCTGCCCTGGAGGTCGCCGTTAAGCTTGGGCTGGCCTATGGCGGGTGGTGCCTTGAAGGTGAACCGGCACCGGACAAATTCCGCCTCGATCGGCTGCCTGACGCCTCCAATCGATCGGTCACGGAAAAGGCCGTCGAGGATAGCCACGGCTCAGTTTATTTCACCGCCGGCGAAACGGCTTCCATTCGACTGGAAACGACCAGAAAAACCGCTTTGCACCTGAACAAACCACTCCTGATTCAAGATCTTGACGGGGAAAACGGATTTTCCGCATCCCGGCGGATCGCCGTGTGGATCGTCGAAAATCAAATTAAGGTGCTGCATGTGGACGGGGAGGGTGAAGGCCACGTGGCTTATTCGGTTGCAGACAAGGTATCCAAAATCCTTGAGTCGACCTTTTTTCTCTCAATGATGGAGACTGGTATCACCGCGCCGCTACAGTCAGTCGTCGAGCGGGAGCGTCGGCCTCAACGGGAAAATCCGCCGGAAACCATAGCGGCGGCGGTGAACCATCTGGAGCGGACGCTGTCGTTAAGAGACAAAACCACCATTGCCAACATGACTTCGGACGAACTGGTTTCTCTGCATTTTACACTGGGAAGCTATATCAACGAGCATTTCGATCTGTTCACCGCCAACACCGGATTGCTGACAGATTGTCAGCGCCGGTCCGGCCAATGGGGCCTGGCACCCAAGGACGTGGCTGCCGTGATCATCCGAGCCCTCTGGGACCGATTGCGTGCCACCTGCCGGATCCGAATCGTCAAGTGAGCTCGGCAACACCAATGGATACCGTCATGCCAGCACTGCCACGATCCTCCGAATCGTTTATCCGTCTGGTGCTGGAACGCCTTCACCGTCCGTCTCCGGCAACCTTCACTTTCAATGCCAATGGCGATCTGAGCCTGAACTCTGCAGTTCTTTTTCTCCTGGGAACAGATTCCAGCGGGGAACCGGTTTTGATTCTGAACAAACGTTCCCAGCGTGTACGTCAAGGCGGTGACCTGTGCTGTCCAGGTGGCGGCATCGCGCCGATTATCGACCGGCTGCTGGCCAGATGGATCAATCTGCCGAGAATGCCATTGTCGCGGTGGCCCCATGGTTCGTGGTGGCGGCGATACCGAAAGACAGATTTCCCGAAACTGGCCCTGCTTTTGGCCGCTGCCTTGCGGGAAGGATTCGAGGAAATGCGGCTCAACCCACTCGGGGTGAGATTTTTAGGTCCCATGCCGGCTCAGCACCTGGTCATGTTCAAACGGGCCATTTACCCGATGGTGGGATGGGTGAACCACCAGAAACGCTTTTTCCCCAACTGGGAAGTGGAAAAAATCGTTACCATTCCTGTGGCGGCGTTTTTTGATGTCGCCAACTATGCCCGGTATCGTATCTCGTTCAAAACCGGCACCCCCGGCGTACCGGACATGCCTTATCGGGATATGCCTTGTTTCATTCATCGCCATAATGGTGACAACGAATTGCTGTGGGGGGCAACCTACCGGATTACCGAGCGGTTTTTAAAAACGATATTCGGTTATGTCCCGCCCCCAATGACATCATTGCCGGTCATCCACCGCAGATTGGGCCGGCATTACCTCGAAGGTGGTTCTCCCCAATGATACGCTTGCGTTGTGCCTGCGTCGTCTGCCAGGATGGTTGATTTTGAAGTGGGGCTGGTGTAGATGACCTTTCAGGTCAGGACCGTAAGGATAAAAAAGCGATTTTCAGTTCGCTCGCTAACCCCGCCGCAAGCGGTGGGGAATGCGCTCGCTGTCGCGGTTCAATGGCGGCGACAAGCGTGAAGATTCAAACTTGAGGAACCCGAGCGATGCAGAAACCTTCATGCAAGACGATTTTTAGACAGCGTATACTGGACGAAATCTTCCCGTCGAGCCGTGCGGATCGGTTTTTCGCCGCCCTTTTTGGTGATGCGTCGGAAGGCGCCTACGATATTTCCCTTGCCTACGCTGGGGAAAAGGAGGATCAGATAGATTTCGAATTTCAGCTCAAACAGCGCCCCGGAAAGTGCCTGGCGTGCAACCTGACCTACGGCCTGCCAGAGGTGTTCATGCGGCACCCGGTGATTGATGTTGCCGAGGTGGTCCGGCAGATCGATTCGCGGATGAACAATGGCAAAAAATGCGCTGAATGGACGTTGGGTCGCACCCGGGAAGTGTCGCGCGCCATCCATGTAATGCCTTTGACCGTCAAACTGACTCCCGCAAATCCATAGATTCCGAGTAGCTGATATCGGCGAATGGTTGTCACGGGTGAGTTAGGTGGTCGCAGAACGATTGCCGCCATTTAAGAGTTCATCTAAGGCAGCTGCCAACTGTTCTATAAGATAAGGCTTTTGAATGAAGCCATCCCCCGCCTCTTCTTTGTTCTCTTGCCCCAGGCCGTTGAGGTTGTATCCACTGGATAACAACACCTTGATTCCAGGGTTGATCTTTTTCAATCGGGCCAACACCTGACGGCCGTTCAAATCGGGCATGATCATATCCAGCAGCACCCCGTCAATTCGATCCATCTCGCTTTCGAACAGGGCAATGGCCTGGTGCCCGCTGTTGGCAGTGATGACATGGTATCCCAAATCTTGGAGGATCCCTTTCAGGGCAATCAGGATATACGGTTCGTCATCCACCACCAGAAGCGTGCCGGATCCGTTCAGCGGCAAATCGGGTGCCGCAGCCGTTTTTTTTTCGGAAGTCCGGGATATGGCCGGTAAGTAGATGGTGAATATACTGCCTTGGTTCACCTGACTTTCCACATCGATGATACCGCCGTGGTTCTTAATGATACCAAATGCAGAGGCAAGTCCCAAACCGGTTCCCCGGCCCATTTTTTTAGTCGTGAAAAAAGGTTCGAAAATCCGTTTCATGGTGTCCGGTTCGATGCCGTTACCCCGGTCTTGGACACGAATGGAAACATAGGGTCCGGGCTTGACGCCGAAAGAGGCGGTGTACCCCTCATCCAAAATAACGTTTTCCGTTGACAGAGACAGGGTCGTATCGTCGGTCATGGCCTGCCAGGCGTTCACGTACAAGTTTACCAGCACCTGGTCGATCTGGCCCTGATCAGCTTCCACCGTCCAGACTTCCTCCTGGTAACGGGCATGGATCTGAATTTCTTTTTTAGTCCTGCCGAACATGTCGGCGGTCCGCTGGACCGTCTCGTTAAGATTGACCGGGGTGACCTGGTACTTTCCACCGCGGGCATATCCGAGCAGTTGGCGCGTGAGGGCTGCACCGCTCTCCACGCATTGCTCTATGGCCTGCAGGTAGGCTGACAGGGGGTTGGTGGTTTTGAGTTTGGAAGCGAGCAGGGATACATTGCCCATAATCCCCATGAGCAGATTGTTGAAGTCGTGGGCGATTCCACCCGCAAGTGTGCCCACCGCCTCCATTCGCTGGGCATGGTTGAGCTGCCCCTGGAGCTTTTCTTTTTCCTTCTGCGCAACGATCTTGGCGGTGATGTCGCGAGCCACGCCGCGAAACCCGGTGATTGTTCCGGAAGGATCGAAAATCAAGGCGGCACTGAGATCCAGCACCTTCTCGTCTCCGGTTTTAGTGATCACCGGGTAGGTGATGACATTCACCGGCTCGCCGGAGCGGACCATGGTGCTGAACGCCTGGATGATCTCGCGCGTCGACGGATGCGCTGAAAAATGTCTGAAATGCATGCCGGACAGTTCATTGCTGTTGTACCCCATGATCCGGCAGGCGGCATCATTAACAAAGGTGAGGGTGCCGGAAGTATCCAGTTCAAAGTAGGCCTCCTCAATGGTATCCAGGATGGTTCGGTATTTCTCTTCACTGGCCCGAAGCTGTGTTTCTGTGGTACGGCGTCGCTCGATTTGTCCAACGAGGCCGTCGTTGGCTTTCTGCAATTCAAGGGTTCGCTCCTTGATTAACGTCTCTAATTGATTCTTATACTGAAGCAACTCGTGCTCGGCCATTTTACGGTCGTTGATATCGCGCAGGGAGCCGATGACGCGATAAGGTTTGCCGGACGGCGTTCGAAGTAACTTGGAATTTAAGGAACAGTGTCTCAACCGGCCGTCCTTATCCCTAAACACCACTTCGTGGTCGTTCAGGCGCCCCTGGTCCAACAGTTGTCCAACGATACCACCTTTTAGGTCCGGATTCGCATCGATTTTGAGTACGGTTTTGCCAATCAGCTCCTCTCGCCGGTATTGGGATATTTTTTCAATTGACGGGCTGATCTCAATCAGCGTTCCTTTTAGAGAGGCCTCGTAGTATACATCCTGGATATTGTGAAAAATACCTTGGTATTTTTTTCGGCTTCGCTCCACGGCGGTCTTCATTTCTGCAAAAGCGCCGGCGGTTTCCTGGATTTCGGAATAGGCTGAGTGGATCTGCGGCAGGGGCGTCGATTGACCCAATTTGATCTGCTGGGAGGTGTGTCCGAGCAAGGCAATCGGTCGGATGACCCCCCGAGCAAGGAGAAATCCCACAAAGGCGGCAAACAGGGATATTGCCGTGGTGACCAAGATATTGTGAAAGCGATTGGTTTTGATGTCACCGAGGTAATCGTCTTCCGGCAGGTAAACCCCGATGATCCAAGGCCACTGCGGGTTGGAAAAGGGGGTGAACATGGCCAGGTAGATTTGGCCCTCGTGCGTAAACCGGGAAAATCGCGATCCGTCCATGATCAGCATGCCCGAGGCATCGGTTTGGATCTTTGCCGCGTCGAAGGCTTTGCGGCTGTGCGGATCGTCCAACTCATTGATTTTTGCCAGGCGTACGGTGCCCCCATCCGCAGGGCCTTGGATTTTAAGCTTGTCCAGATTCCCGAAGGCCACCACGTCGCTGTTGCGGTTCAGCATGAAGGCTTTTCCATGCTTGCCGATTTTCAGATTTCCTATGAAAACTGATAGCTGGTCGATTTCGATATCCACACCAACGACACCCATGAGATTCCCGGCTGGATCAAAAAAGGGGCCGGCTATGGTGATTCCCGGCTTCTGGGAGGTATAAAAGATGTATGGATCAGTCCAGACGATGCGGTTTTCAGCCACTGCTTTCTGATACCAGGGTCGTTGCCGTGGATCATAGGTGTCTGCGTCGCTGGTTTCCTCTGTCAGTTGATTGAAATGCGGATCTCTATAGATTAAGCGAACCTGCTTTTCCTGGGGGGTGTTCAGAATAACTTTGGTGCGAAATCCTTCCTTCACCTTGGCGTCGAAATGGCGCACATCATAAAAATCCCCATGGGGTGTACCCACATAAATACCTGCGAAATGAGGGTTGACGGTGAGTTGATCGTGAAGATACCGTTCAAGGGTGTCGATCTGATGCGTTTGGTTGCCCACCACGTTGGATGATAACAGGCGTCTCGTTAACGCGGCGGCACCGTGAGCATGCAGCAGATGGCGTTGGGACTGCTCCATGGCCAGCTCGGCGATGTTCTTCATGATGTCCCGGGCGTGCTGTCGAAGTACCTTCTGGGAGGTCAGATAGGAAGATGTGGTTGTGACCAGATGAGTTCCCCAGATCAAACCTAAAAACCCGACAATCAACGCCCAGCGAATCGAAATCTTCATAATTGTCAAATAGTTATGCAGTGGTTGGGCAAGGTTGAAAAAAGCGGTGCATTCAGCCAATAGGCGCTGCTCAACGTGGTGGGGTCAAGTCAGACATCACGACTTAATTGGACTGGGATTGATGTATACGCAGTGGTTTTAGGTTTCAAGCAAAAAATTAATGATCTCGAGGTGGCACGATTCGGCCTGAAGATCATCCACCGGTCTTCGCGGGCGAGTTTCAGTACACAAAAATATGATCGGTA
>Ga0055584_100007995_pt1 | contig 10361 bp, 8 predicted proteins | sample OSDHelmetaG_FD_58716 | JGI IMG/M metagenome (GOLD analysis project Ga0055584, IMG submission 58716) | Pelagic marine sediment microbial communities from the LTER site Helgoland, North Sea, for post-phytoplankton bloom and carbon turnover... | ecosystem: Environmental > Aquatic > Marine >...
ACTAAAAATCTTCCAAATCAATGGTTTAACACACCAAACGTGCATCTTTGTACGCTTAATGATTTTGAGGTTTTATGTGAAAATCATAATATTGAAATTTTGCAACGCACCGTTGTTGACCATAGCCATAAAAAGGGTAGTTGGTTGATGAACATGTTCCCTAATTTATTAGGTGAAATTGCCATCTACCGGTTTAGCCGAAATACTTAGTTAACCCCTGGATATTGCTTTAAATGGTACGGTTATTTGACTGTTTTGCCATTAATTTCTGCTATTTTGAGAATATTAAGGCAAATAATGTAATTACACTGCATTACCCGCCAGAGACTGCTAAAATTTACTTAATTAAAGTTTTTCATAGAATGTCTAGAAAATAATGGCTAACATACTGATAACACAGCTAAACAACCCCGCTGTGTTACGAGCAACAAATCAAAGATTGGCGACTATAGTGAGTTTGATTCTCATTATTGCTAGCGCGTATTTGTTGGCAAAAATCACCTGGATGATGTTTTCTCCCGGTGACGAATCATTATTAGCGCCCGCTACGCAGCAAACAAGATCAATAGCCAGTCAGCAGTCACAACAGAATAATTTTGGAAAACTGTCTTCCGCTAATCTATTTGGGGTTGCTGATAGAGCGGTCGTCCAAACGGCTAGCAAAGCGCCAGAAACAAAATTGAATTTGACCTTGCGAGGCGTGCTGGCGGCCATCCCGGCTGAATTATCCAGTGCAATCATTGCCCAGGGTAAAGCCGGTAAGGAAAATATATACAGTGTTGGCGATAAAATGCAGGGTGGCGTTTTAATTAAAGAAATACACCCAACTTATGTCGTTTTGGATAGGAATGGTCGCTTAGAGACGCTTAGATTGCCAAAAGACCAAAGTGTCTCTGGTATCTCTGGTGTTGGTGCGCCTAAAAACACCACTAAAAGATTATCGTCAGGTAGTGCACTAAAAGAAATCCGATCTAATATTTTAAAAAACCCAACGTCTTTTGGAGAATATGCTTTACCAGTATTGGTTAAAGAGAATGGCAAGCAAATCGGTTATCGATTAAAACCGCAGAAAAAAGGTGAACTATTGTCCCAGCTAGGTATTCAAAGTACAGATGTTATTACACAAATAAATGGCGTAAAGCTGGATAAGCAATCAAACGCTATCAGTGCTTTACGTAAATTAAGTACAGCAAAAGTTTTAGATATAGTGGTAAAACGCAATGGTGCAGAAGTCCCACTTAATATTTCGCTGCAATAAGTTAACGATAAGGAATTTTGCATGACCATTGTTCAATTAATATTACAACAGATACAAGCCTGTTTGCGACCGCGAGCTAGGTTAAAGAGCTACACGCTGTTTGTTTGCTTAACCGTATTGTCTTCTGCGCAAGCAATTGCAGATGAAATAACCCTTAATCTAAAAGATGCAGACATTCGCGCTCTAATCAGCACGGTTTCAAAATTCACTGGTAAAAACTTTATTATTGATCCGCGTGTAAAAGCGAAGGTCACCGTTATTTCCGCAAATACATTAACCTCTGAAGCGGTGTATGAGGTTTTCTTATCTGTGTTGCAAGTACATGGTTACGCAGCGGTACCAACAGGGTCGGTAATAAAAATTGTGCCTGCGGTCAATGCAAAACAAGGTCCGTTGCCGTTATCGAACAAACAAAATGATAACTACCCAGCAGATGAACTTATTACAAAAATTATTCGCCTGGAGCATGTTCCAGCATCGCAATTAGTTCCTATACTAAGACCTTTAGTGCCACAGCAAGGTCATTTAGCCGCTTACAATCCGACCAATACTTTAATCATTACTGATCATGCTGGAAATATTAAACGTTTGTTGAAAATCATCGATGGCGTAGATCGCCCTGATAGTGATGAGCTTGAAATCATTCCTTTAAAACATGCGTCTGCATCTGAGTTGGTGCGTATACTAAATTCTCTTAGGGGGTCTACAGCTGCAAAAGATGCGACTAATACAGTAAAGCTTGCGGCTGATGACAGGACTAATAGTATTTTGGTGACGGGAGACCGTGCATCACGGTTGAAAACTCGCGCAACGATTAGCTACCTTGATACACCACTTGAAGATGGTGATGGTAATACACATGTTATCTATCTTAAGTATGCTAAAGCAGAAAATCTGGTAAAAATATTAACGGGTTTAAAAGAGCAAAGCGCAAAAAATTCAACGGCTAATAAATCTAAAAGCGTAGCGTCCTCAAAAGTAACCTCAGGTAGTGTGATAAGTCAGAATGCAATTATTCAAGGTGATGAAGAAACTAATGCATTAATCATCACTGCAGATACTAATACTGTTAAAAATTTAAAAGCGGTTATTCGGCAATTAGACATTCGACGTGCGCAAGTTTTAATTGAGGCGATTATTGCAGAAATCACAACCAGCAATAATAAAGAGTTGGGTGTTGGTATAGCCGTAGATGGTACCAATCGTGATACTGGGGCCTTGCCAGTGGGCTTAAGTAATCTTGCTGGCATAGGTGATTTACTTTTGGCTTCGTCTACTGGAACAGCACCAACATCTATACCTTCAGGTTTGTCTTTTGCATTGGGTGAAGAGACAAGTTCTGGTGTTCGTTACGGTGCCTTGTTACGCGCTTTGCAAACTGATCAAAACACAAACATATTATCAACGCCAAATATTGTAACGCTTGATAATGAAGAAGCAGAATTAATTGTTGGACAAAACTTACCGTTTGTTACTGGTAGTTTCACCGGCGCCGGTACCACAGATCAAAATAACCCTTTCCAAACCATTGAGCGACAAGATGTTGGTTTGACCTTAAAAGTAACGCCGCAAATTAATGAAGGCGATACGGTTAAGTTGGTATTGGAGCAAGAAACTTCGAGCGTTATTCCTGGTACTGTTGAAGCGGGTATCGCTACACGTAAACGTTCAATTAAAACCAGTGTGTTAGTTGATGATGGTGGTATTTTGATTTTAGGTGGTTTGATACAAGAGGAAGTGAGTGATACTGAAAGCAAGGTTCCATTACTGGGTGACATCCCGATTATTGGTTTCTTGTTTCGTTCTAAAAGCACGACCAAAACTAAAGCTAACTTAATGGTATTTTTGCGTCCAAGCATTTTACGTAATAGTAAGGACGCTGCATTTGTCACCAATGAAAAATATAATTATCTCCGTGGTATCGAGAGCGAAGCATATAACGAAGATGATGGAAGTTTTGGTTTGTTAGATAGCGCAGCGCCGAGACTACCACCTATTGAAGATTTGGATCGTTCGAAGCAAACGGTTGAGAAATCTCAAGTCAATCTTAATGATGATGAAGATGTTGATGACTGGGACGATGAAGATGACGGATACATCTAAGGCGCATGAAATCTCAGAATCAATTGATGATGCGGCAGTGCAAAGTTTTTTTGATGATGAGATACCATTAACAGCACAGGCTTTACCTTATGCGTTTGCTAAACGTCATGGTGTGCTAATCGGACAAATTACCAAAGAGAGCGTTAATGTATTGCATTATGGCTCTCCGGCCCCATCGGTACTTGCAGAAATAACGCGTATTACTCGCAAAAATATCTCTTTAACTTCTACTACTAAAGATCAGTTTTCGGCCATGCTTGCTCAAACTTATGAGCAAGGCAGCGATCAAGCGATGGCGATGATGGAAGGCGTTGGTGAAGAGCTGGATTTAGCGCAGCTGGCAGAAACATTAGAGCCAGAAGATTTAATGGATGCCGATGATGATGCACCGATTATTCGTTTAATAAATGCTTTATTGAGTGAATCAATTAAAGTCAATGCGTCTGATGTTCATATTGAGCCATTTGAAAACCACCTTCGAGTTCGTTTTCGTGTAGACGGTATGTTGCGCGAGATTTTGCAACCGCCGGGTAATATAGCGCCGTTAGTTATCTCTCGTATTAAAGTAATGGCTAAACTTGATATTGCAGAAAAGCGTGTGCCACAAGATGGGCGTATTTCATTACGTATTGCCGGTCGTTCTGTCGATGTTCGTGTTTCAACATTACCATCGGGCCATGGCGAACGCGTTGTTATGCGTTTGTTAGATAAACAGGCGGGACGTTTGGATTTAGAGCAGTTAGGCATGTCACCATATGTGCATGATAGCTTTAAGAGTTCGCTACATAAACCACACGGCATTATTTTGGTTACCGGGCCAACCGGCTCGGGTAAAACTACAACCTTATACGCGGGCTTAACCGTGCTTAATGTTAAGTCGCGCAATATTTTAACGGTGGAAGATCCGATTGAGTATTACATTGATGGTATTGGCCAGACGCAAGTAAATACAAAAGTGGATATGACCTTTGCACGTGGATTGCGCTCTATTTTGCGTCAAGATCCGGATGTGGTAATGATTGGTGAGATTCGTGATTTAGAAACCGCCTCTATTGCTGTGCAAGCAAGTTTAACGGGTCACTTAGTTATTTCTACCTTGCATACCAATAGTGCGATTGGTGCGATAACGCGTTTGCGTGATATGGGCGTTGAGCCGTTTTTATTATCATCAAGTTTGATTGGTGTTATGGCGCAGCGTTTGGTGAGAAACTTATGTCTACATTGTAAAACGCCTCATGAGATTACAGAAAAACAACGTGCATGGTTAGGTTTGGGCGAAAATGAGAAGCACAATATTTTCACGGCCGTTGGTTGTAAGGAATGTGATCAACTAGGTTATATGGGTCGAAGTGGTTTGTATGAATTTATTCCTATAGATCATAAATTACAGAATATGATTCATGAAGGTGATGGTGAGCAAGTGATGGAAGAATATGCGAGAAGAATTTCTCCAAGTCTTACACAAGATGGCCGACGTCTAATACTTGAAGGGGAGACTTCTTTGGAAGAGGTGTTACGTGTTAGTCGAGATGATTAGTTAGCATATGGCAGCTTTTGATTACATTGCACTTGATGCAAAAGGCAAGGAACTTAAAGGCGTAGTCGAAGCCGATGCGGCAAGACAGGCGCGTCAACTCTTACGTGACAAAGGCTTAATGCCGTTAGAAATAAACGAAAGCAATAAAAAGTCGAAGCATAGCAACAAATCAGATAATCAAGCAAACTTCAAAAAGCCGCTGTTTTTTCAGCGTAGCATCAGCACTACGGAGCTTGCATTATTGACTCGCCAATTAGCTACGCTTATTCAAGCAGCATTGCCTTTAGATGAAACGCTAGCTGCAGTTGCGAATCAAACAGAAAAGCAACGAATTAAAAGTATGCTTTATGCTATTCGCTCACGCGTACTTGAAGGCCATGCATTAGCAACCGGTTTGGCAGATTATCCCAAAGTTTTTCCAGAACTGTACCGCGCGACGGTTGATGCGGGTGAGCAGTCGGGACATCTGGATACCGTATTAGAGCGTTTAGCTGATTACACAGAAAGCCGTCAAGAAATACAAGGCAAGGTTAGGCAGGCATTAATATATCCCGCTTTTCTCTCCTTGTTTGCCGTTGCTATTGTCGTGTTTATGATGACAAGCATTGTGCCACAAGTCGTTTCTGTGTTTGAAGATACAGGACAAGAGTTACCGGGTTTAACTATTTCACTAATCGCCATGAGTGATTTTGTTGTTGATTATGGCTCGTATATTTTTGTCGTTCTAATTGCCGCTTTTATTGGTTTTCAAATATTGCTAACGAAGCCTGCCTTTGTTATGAAATATCATTTCTTTTTGTTGCGGCTACCTTTGATTCAACGATTAGTGCGTGGTTTAAACGCAGCTTTGTTTACGCGCACCTTTAGTATTTTGACGGGCAGTGGTGTGACTGTTCTGGAAGCGATGAAAATTTCTGCCAAAGTTGTTGCTAACCTGCCGATGCGAGCAGCAATTTTAGAAGCAACCAGTCGTGTTCGAGAAGGCTCGGGCATTAAGAACGCGTTAGAAACCAGCAGGCTTTTCCCGCCGATGACCTTGCAGTTAATCGCTAGTGGTGAAAATAGTGGTAAGTTAGAAGAGATGTTAGAGCGTGCTTCGACACAATTAGAGCGCGAGCAAGTTACCCTTATCGCTTACATTGTGGGTATTTTAGAGCCGGTGATTATCCTTACTATGGGAATAATGGTTTTACTTATTGTCTTAGGTATTCTGTTACCAATCTTTGATCTGAATTCGCTAGTTAAATAACCGCTATATCACTGCTTCCTTGCAGTAAGGTTCTTATAAGAATTGAAAGAACTGTAAAACTAAGCGTTTTATAAACATCAAACCAATCAATGCAACCAGAGTCGAAACATCGATACCACCAATGGCAGGTATACGGCTTCGTATTGGGCGAAGTATAGGTAATGTTAAATAGTGTAAGAGACTGTTCACTGGATGTCGTGGGTCAGGGCTAACCCAACTAAGAATCGCCTGTACGAAAAGTGCAACAATGAAAATATCAAAAACCAGCGAAGTTAAATCGTACAGGCTTTTAACAAGTATTTGTTGCCCGTCAATTGGATAGCCAGCAATACTGAGGATAATTAATAGTTTGATAATTATGAGTGCACAAACTAAAACTAAGGTGGCAGTATCAATCTTTCGAAAGCTGGGAATAAATCGACGAGCGATAACAACCAGGGGTTGGGTCAGCTTAACGATGAACTGTGAAATGGGATTATAAAAATCCGCGCCAACTTGTTGCAGAATAAAACGCAATAACATGATTGCAATGTAGATACTAAAAATTGTATCGATTAAAAAGATAAACGGGTTTTCTTGACTCATCGGTTACAGCCTATTATTTTTATTTTGAACCAAGTTCTTCAGCAAGCGAAATTGAGCGCTTATTTGCCGCTTCGAGTGCTTGAAAAACGATTTCTTGAAAATTAGCGGATTGAAAGCTTAATATTGCTTGTTCTGTCGTGCCACCTTTAGATGTTACTTGCTGACGGAGTTCTGCCGGCGAATAGTCACTTTTTGAGGCCATATATGCCGCCCCCAAAGCGGTTTGCAGCACCAGTTGTTTAGCGACCTCAGATGATAATCCTAATTCTTCTCCGGCTTTTTGCATAGCTTCCATCATTAAGAAAAAGTATGCCGGACCGCTGCCAGAAACGGCGGTCACGGCATTTATTTCGGCTTCGTTATCTACCCAAACCACAATACCAACCGCTTGAAGAATTTTTTCAGCTTGTTGTTTTTGACTGTCTGTGACGAAGTTATTAGCAAATAAGCCGGAAGCACCCTGTTGGACTAAGGCAGGCGTGTTCGGCATGCAGCGTACGATGGCTTGACCATTATGTAACCAGGTATTTATATCTTCACTGCCAACGCCAGCGGCAATTGAGATAAACAGGGTTTTAGAGGCAGCGCTGCAATCGAGTGCTTCACAAACAGTTTTTAGTAATTGCGGCTTTACCGCAAGAACCACGGTTTCGCAGCTTAGAGTCAAATTGTTATCGGCAGTGGTGTTAATACCAAACTGTTGTTTAAGTGCGCTCTGGCGTGTTTTATCGGGTTCAGCAACAGTAATGTCTGATGTTGAGAAACCGGCGTTAATAAGCCCGCCGATAAGGCTGGTAGCCATATTTCCGCCACCAATAAATCCAATAGTTGCCATTAAAGTTTCACATTTAAGTTATTTGTAAAGGAGCAAATATTAACACAATCATTCTAAGTATCAGCGAATAGCGGTTAGCTAAAAAATATTGACTAAATAGTGCTCGAATTGAGGAAGTAAGGCGATTTTTTGGCTATAAATAGGGGAGCATAATAAAGAATAAAATAATTCGTACCAGGGGAATTTGATGGATATCGCGCAACTACTTGCTTTTAGTGTTAAAAACGGGGCATCAGACTTACATTTATCGGCGGGTTTGCCACCGATGATACGTGTTGACGGCGATGTTCGTCGTATTAATGTTGACCCTATGGATCATGAGCATGTTCATGGCATGGTGTATGACATCATGAATGATAAGCAACGTAAGACCTATGAAGAGTATCTTGAAACTGATTTCTCATTTGAGATCCCTGGGTTAGCGCGTTTTCGAGTTAATGCGTTCAACCATAACCGTGGTGCGGGCGCGGTGTTTCGTACCATTCCATCTAAAATTCTGACCCTGGAAGAATTGGGCGCGCCAAAGATCTTTGAAGATATATCGAATACACCGCGTGGTATCGTTTTGGTGACAGGACCGACAGGTTCCGGAAAATCAACAACCCTGGCTGGTATGGTTAATTATGTTAATGAAAATCACTATGGCCATATATTAACCATTGAAGACCCAATCGAGTTTGTACACGAAAGTAAAAAATCGTTGATTAACCAACGTGAGGTGCATCGTGATACTTTAGGTTTCAGTGAGGCCTTACGCTCAGCATTGCGTGAAGACCCTGATGTTATTCTGGTAGGTGAGATGCGCGACCTTGAAACTATTCGACTTGCATTGTCTGCTGCTGAAACAGGCCATTTAGTGTTCGGTACTTTGCATACTAGTTCAGCAGCTAAAACCGTTGACCGTATTGTTGATGTGTTCCCGGCGGCTGAAAAAGAAATGGTACGTGCGATGATGTCTGAGTCATTGCGCTCAGTAATATCACAAACCTTATTGAAAAAAATTGGTGGTGGTCGTATTGCGGCACATGAGATTATGATTGGTACATCAGCGATTAAAAATCTAATTCGCGAGAATAAAATTGCACAAATGTTTTCAGCAATTCAAACTGGTCAACAAATTGGTATGCAGACGCTTGATCAAAATTTGCAAGAGTTGTTAGCGAAGGGTCTAATTAGTAAAGATGAAGCACGTAAAAAAGCATCTAATAGAGATCTTTTTTAGTTTTTAAAAATAATAGTAATAATGAGGTGGTCTAAGTGGATCGCGAAAAAGCAATAAAATATATGCATGACCTTCTGCGAATGATGGTGCAGAAGAATGGTTCGGATTTATTTATTACTGCTGGTGCGGTGCCGTCAATGAAAGTTGATGGTGAAATGTCGCCACTATCGAATCAATCATTAAGTCCGCAGCATACACAGGTGTTAGTTAGTTCTATCATGAACGACAAACAACGTGCGGAGTTTGAGGAAACGCAGGAATGTAACTTCGCCATTAGTTTGCCGGGAGTTTCTCGTTTTCGTGTTAATGCTTTTACACAACGCGGCTCTGTTGGAGTTGTACTTCGTGTAATTCGCTCAGATATTCCAAACTTTGCAGATTTAAACTTACCACCTATTTTGCAAGATATTGCAATGACCAAGCGTGGTTTGGTTATTTTTGTGGGTGCGACAGGTTCGGGTAAATCAACTTCGCTGGCGGCGATGGTCGGTCACCGTAATCAAAATAGTCATGGTCATATTATTACTATCGAAGACCCTATTGAATTTATTCATAATCATGGTAATTGTATTGTTACGCAACGCGAAGTTGGTGTAGATACAGATAACTATGAAATAGCACTGAAGAACACTTTGCGTCAAGCGCCCGATGTTATTTTAATCGGTGAGGTTCGTGATCGTGAAACCATGGAGCATGCTATTGCTTTCGCAGAAACAGGTCATTTATGTCTGTCTACATTACATGCAAATAGTACTAATCAGGCATTAGATCGTATTATTAACTTCTTCCCTGAAGATCGTCGTCAACAACTATTAATGGATTTGTCTTTGAATTTAAAAGGTTTGGTTTCACAGCGTTTGATTCCAACAGCAAATGGCACTGGCCGTATAGCAGCTATTGAAATTATGATTAACTCGCCATTGATGTCTGATTTAATATTTAAAGGTAATGTGCATGACATTAAAGAGTTAATTGCGAAATCAAACGAATTAGGAATGCAAACATTTGATCAGGCGTTGTTCGATTTGTTTGAGTCTGGTGCAGTCAGATATGAAGACGCTTTGCGGAATGCAGACTCGGTGAATGATTTACGTTTGAGAATTAAACTTGAGAGCAAGAGTGCAGACAGTAGTAACTTATTGGAAGGCCTGGATAATATCCAAATGGAAGAAAGTGATGACAAATCTAAAATCCGTTGATTTGTGATTGCTGTTTTGAAATTAATGAATGAGATAATGCTATGAATTTGCAACCATACTTAAAATTAATGTCTGAGCAGCAAGCTTCTGATATGTATTTCACGACGGGTGCGCCAGTAAGTGTGCGTATTGATGGTTCGATGCGACCCGTTGGTAAAAGTATGCTAAATCCTGGCATGACTAAAAAGCTTGCTTATGATTTATTGTCGCCTGCTCAAATAAAAGAGTTCGAAAAAAACCTGGAATTAAACCTGGGGGTTTCATATACAGACCTGGGTCGTTACCGCATAAATATTTATATGCAACGCGGTGAAGTTTCGATGGTCATCCGTTATATAAAATCTGATATACCAACCATTGAAGAGTTGCATCT
>Ga0055584_100007996_pt1 | contig 10361 bp, 10 predicted proteins | sample OSDHelmetaG_FD_58716 | JGI IMG/M metagenome (GOLD analysis project Ga0055584, IMG submission 58716) | Pelagic marine sediment microbial communities from the LTER site Helgoland, North Sea, for post-phytoplankton bloom and carbon turnover... | ecosystem: Environmental > Aquatic > Marine >...
GGTAACGCGTGAAGCTGACCAGTACTAATAGCTCAATTGGCTTGATTTATGCACTGAAAATAATTTATTAATTAGGTATTGAATGACAAAATTTTTTATTGAGGCGGGAATTAATCACTTTGGAAAAATTAAAGAAGCTAATATCATTCTTGATAACTTCCTAAAATCCGAATTTGATTGCCTTACATTCATGTTAAAATCAGAAAAATTCTATTCAGACCAGCTTAAAATTGGAAAAAATTTCAGATTAGAAAAGTCATTTTTTAAGTCAGCATTAAAAAAATGTCATAAGAAGAATAAAAAACTAGGCTTATCTGTCGGCCTAGCTAAGAAATTAGGATATTTAGACGAAATTAAATTTGACTTCTATAAACTCTTAAGTGTTGGGGTTAACAATAAGAGCATGATTCAAATCATAAAAAAAAAAAATAAAACTGTTTATATTTCAACTGGTTTTAATGCGAGTATATTGAAAATAAAAAAATGCTTAAATTTTTTTAAAAAAAACAAAACTAATCTTTTGCATACACCAATGACTTATAACCCTAGTGAACTAAACTTTTCAAAAATAAATTATTTAAGAAAAAAATTTAGAGTTCCTGTTGGTTATAGTAATCATCACAATAATTTAAATTGCTTGAACGCTTTATCTGCATATAAACCAGATTCAATTTTTATTTATTATAAACCATCATACAAAAAAGGACGAAAATATCCTGATGACGGTCATGCTTTTTCTTTTCAAGAAATACAAAACTCAAAAAATGATTATGAAAAATCTTCTCAAATGCATTATGGTAGAAAAATTAAAAAAGTTAAAATATTTTCTAATTTTAGAAATTAAATAAAACCTGAATTAGAATAAAAATTGATTTTATTATTTTCATTAATTAATTTAAAATAAATCTGCACACATTGGTGTTAAATTCAAAAAATTAATGTATTGATTAAATCTTCTAAATAAATATTGTTAAATTATTTTATAAAAATGAAAAATAATCTTAAAACATTAATAATAGCTGAAATAGGCTGGAATCATATGGGTGATATGTCTTTAGCAAAAAAAATGATAAAGTCAGCAAAATTAAACGGAGCTGACATATGTAAGTTTCAATTTTGGTCTGAAAAAAATTTAAAAAAGGGTCCTTGGGATAAAGACGGGCGTAGAGAAATTTACAAAAAGGCAGAGCTTAATATTGAAAAACTTTTATCTTTAAAAAAATTCTGTAAAAAAAATAAAATTGGCTTTTTTACCTCTGTTTTTTCACTAGAGGATGCAAAAAAAGTAAAAAAAATAAAAATGAATATGATTAAAATTCCTAGTCATGAAATTCATAATGAAGAACTAATTGATTACGCTTATAAAAACTTTAAAAATATTCTTTTATCCTGCGGCGCTTGCACAAAGAATGAACTCATGAAATTAGTAAAAAAATATAAAAAATCAAAAAAAATGACTTTTATGCATTGTGTTTCATCGTATCCTTTAAATAAGACTGATGTAAATTTTCCTAAAATGATAAAAATTAAAGATTTATTTAAAAATTTTGGTTATAGCGGGCACTATGAAAATATTGATGACTGTTATGCTCCGATTATTTTAGGAGCAAAATATTTAGAGAAACATTTTACAATTAATAGAAATAACCCAGGTAGAGACAATAAATTTGCAATTCTGCCAAATCAATTAAAAGACCTGGTTACATTTAGAAATAACTATTTTTTTATGAATATCGACAAAGGATTAGGAATTCAAAAATGTGAAAAGGACATTTTTAGAACTTATAGAGGTCGGTGGAGTAAATTAAATTAATCCGATATTTTTTAAGTAATTTTTAAAATTTGTTTTTATTTTCTTAGGACTTTCAGGATTTTTAGTAAAAATTTTTTTATTCTTTACATTAACTATATTTATTCCCAAATTTTTTGGTATGCATAATTCTGGAATTTCTTGAAAGCCCGTGGTAGTTGAAAGTCTATCCTTTAAAATATAATACTTAATATTTTTAAATTTTTTCAAATGATGCCATGATGCAGAGCCCATTAATGCATTATAATCACCGTCTATCACAACAATTTTTTGCTTTTTTTTGAAACTCGCAATTCCTATAGCCACTGATAACGTCTCACCCATTGCATGCAACAAATAAAATGAATTATTATTTTTCAAAAAATTATTAGCTATTCTAGAGGTTAAACCGTTGCTAATTATGAAAATTGAATTCTTATTTGATAAAATTATTTTTTTTATTGCATTTAATTTATTCATCAATATTACCTCGCTCAAAAAGTACAATAACTATTTTATTTTTGCTAAACGCGTATTTGTAAGCTTTTTTTACCGCAAGCATTCCTTCATTGTTAAAATTGTAAAATTTAAAATTCAAAGACTTTATAATAGGTCTAGTTACCACGCCCCATTTTTTATGTTGAACTTCTTCCCAATCTAACTTTCCTCTATTTGAAAGGAAAATTACACACCCTTCGTTATAAAGATCAAAAGTGCCAATTAAAGAGTCAATTGATAAACCTAAGCCACTGTTTTGCATCATTATTAGACATTTTTTATCAATTAACTTGCCTCCAAAAGCCATAGCTACAGCATGATTTTCTCTAGCACAAATCATTTTACTTTTAATTTTTTTTATTAAAAGCTTAAATACACTATCAGGCACAAAATAAGTTTTTTTGAATCGAAAATTTACAAAGTTAGAAAGTTCATTTAACGAAGATTTTTTTTTAAATTTTTTTTTTAATTTTTTCATTTATTTCCATAATTAAATTTTTAAGATTTTTATCGCTCGTAATTGTGTGGCATACTAGTTTTAAAGTTTTATCTTGTTTAATTCTCTGAAGAATTTTATTACTTTTGATTTTCTTTGGGCTGTAATTCATGTATCGTTTATTATTTTTCTCAATTTTTTCAAGCCATTTATATAAATTTTTTTCCTTCAAATGTCTTTCAATAAGAGAAATTTCTTTTTTTATAAATTTTGAATTAAAATTTATTCCATTAGCAGTAAGAAATAAATTTAGTAATCCGTGTGGGAGATTTATATATTTTGCATAAGCAACTGAACATGTGTGAATTATAGAAGTCCTTGATTTTGCTAAACATATTCCTCCGTAAAAAGATAACAACATGTATTTTATGTAATTTTTTTTTGAAATTTTTTCCTCTAAAAGTCTTACTCCTAATTTAATTCCAGCAAAAGCTAATTTTTTTAATTCAAATTTTTGATTTTTGTTTAAGAATACTTCTAAGCAGTGAGAAAAAGCATCAAAAAGAGATGAAAAAATAAATTTTCTGTCGATAGAGGAGAGTATACTTGGGTAAATATAGGTTTTAATCGGAATAAATTTTTCATCTTTTATGGTAAATTTTCTTTTAGTATCGCTATTATTAATTACACAGTAAGGTGAAATATCGCTTCCTGTTCCACAAGTGGTCGGAATACTAATGATTGGCAGGCATTTTTTAATACGATTTTTAAATTCATGGTATTCAATTCTATTTTTTGGCTTTATAACCGAAATTCCTTTGGCAAAATCTATCGCACTTCCACCGCCTACAACCAATATTTGATCAACCTTAGATATATAAGACTTATTCAAATATTTGTTAATCATGTTAGATGATGGTTCACCTGGTGGTTTCACAATAATTTTTTTAATTATTTTACCAAATTTCCTTTTAATCGATTTGTCTAAAAAATTATTTATATTACGATTTTTTATATATAAAATATTCTTATTTATCTCTAGATTTTTTAAAAAAGTATTAGATATTATCAATTCAGTTGTAATACTAAATTTTTTTTTGTTGAGAAAAAAGTTTTTAATCGTAAATTTTTTCATATCAAATTTATCTTAATCTTTTTAATTATATTGTTCGTTTTTAAAATTGAATTTTTATAATTTTTTCCTGAGCAAATAATCATTCCTCTTCTATCTGGATGTGAAGTAATTTTTTTTAAATATTGATTTTTTTTAATAAATATTTTTAAAGTTTTAAGATATTTTTTCTTTAAAATTTTTTTGTCAAATTTGATATTTCTTACTTTACCACTTTTAGTAAAAATATATCTTTGACAGTGGTGCTTTATATATTTTGGACTAATTAATTTTGGCGAAATTTTTTTATTCAATGAGCAAAGCAATGAGGCTTTAACAATATTAATGCCGTAAGTCATTGGAATTGTATAGCTAGCAAAATAACCGCCGCTTAGTCTTGCAGCTAATTCAACTATGTATACTTTACCTTGATTAATAATTATATCTCCTTTAATTGTACCAAAATTTATATCTAAAGATTTTGCAGCTTGATGCATAACCTTGTTTATTTTTTCTTTAAATTTTCTAGTATATTTGGAAGGAATTGATCCACCATTTTCTACAATATTTGGTTTGGTAAAATTTAGTTTATCATAATTACGATCAGATAAAGCAACGCCATAATATTTTTTATTTATGAATATGCCTTCAGCGCTAATTTGATCACCAATTAAATAATTTTCACAAATTACCTTATTTTCAGTGCTAAGTTTTTTTGATTTTTTAAAGAGATTCCCTAGTTTTTTTTTTCCTAAATTTTGATTTATAATAACCACTCCCCTTGCACCTTTATTATTAGATGGCTTAATAATAAAATTTTTTTTTGACTTTTTAATAAGTTTGTAAAAACTATCAAATTTTGAAAAGGAATAAAAATTAGCTGTTGGAACCTTAAATTTTTTAAATCTTTTTTTCATTAATATTTTATTTGACGCAAATTTTGCACTTCTATTAGAGATTGATTTTAATTTAAAGTGACTGGCGATCTTTGACACCGAAAAAGGAATATCAGTTCCTAGAGTAACTACGCCTTTCAAGGTATATAAATTTTCTAAATTTAAAGTTTCAATTTTTTTAATTATTTTTTCAGGATTTAATGTACTTTCAACTAAAAAGAAATCTGAATATTTTTTGCATAATGCATTTTTATTCTTATCAATAGATATTATACTCAAATTAAGATTAAGGGCTTCTTTATAAATTTCTTCTTGTTCAAAGCTTGCCCCAAGAATGATAATTGCGTTTTTAAGCATAATATTAAATTTACCTTCTATCTTAAAATTTCACGATTATAAAGTAAATGTCTGACAAGTGATTTTTATATAATTAAAATAAAGTTTTGACATCTTAAAGCTTATTAATTATGTTCAAAAAATGAACAAAATCAAACAAGTTATTATTGCTGGCGCTAGTACTTTTTACGTAAAAAATCTAGGAGATGATGCAATGCTCTTAAATTTGGTTCAAAGCATAAAACGTTATGATAAGTCTATTAAGATCATATTGCTAGCAAGACACCCTAATAAAGAACTCGATAAAATGTATGGAATTAAATCAATTAAAACGTTTGAGTTTGATAAAAGGAAATCATCTATAGGAAACTTTTTTTTTGGTTTAAATTCAGATGACAATACAGGGCATCTTGAAAAAATAAAAAAAACCCTCAACAAATCTGATGCAATAATTTTAGCTGGAAATTTATTTATGGAGTTATTCCCAAATTCATTTTTAAAAGGTATAGCTTCCTATTCTGCCTTTTTAGGAACCTTAGCAAAATTTTTTAATCTTAAAATTTATTTAACAAGTGTTAATTTACTTAATCACACAAAAAGTGATATAACTAAGCAATATCTCTCATTTTTTTCAGACAATGCAAAGAAGGTTTGCGTTAGAGAAGATAATTCTTATAAAAATTTTTTAAAATTTAAGTTTAATCCAAGAAAATTAAAAGTCATAGGTGACACAGCTTTTGGCATAAAAATCAATAATAATGATAATTTAGTAAAAAAAATTTGCCCATCATTATTTAAAAAAAATGATGTTAAATTTATAGGTGTATGTATTAGGGTTGAATATTGGAAAAAACAAAATCTTAATAAAATTTTTAAAAAATATGCAAAAATATTATCTAAATTAGCTTTAAAAACTAATGCGAAATTAATTTTTATCCCAAATGCCTTTAGCAAAGCAAGACCATGGATGGATGATAGAGTTGTTAATAGAGAAATTGCTAAACTTTTAGATAAAAAGGTAAAATATTTTTCTATCAATCAGGAATTAAATTTATTTGAAGTTTATAACATTATTTCTAAATTAGACATGCATATTACAAACAGAAGACATTCTGGTGTATTTGCTTTATCACAAAAAATACAAACAATTTTTTTTGAAACCTCGCTGAAAGGTCACCTCAAACCTTTGTTGGATAGTTTAAGCCTACATAATAATATTATAGATTTAGAAAATAGAACCGAAAATATAGTCAACAAAATTTTAAGAGCTTGGAAAACTAGAAATTATATAAGAAAAATATACCAGAAAAAAATTTTCCCTTTAAGAAAAAGAGTTCAAAGAGAATTTAATATTTTAGTTAATTAATATGTGTGGAATATTTTTTCATTATGGTAAAATTTCAAATAATAAAAAATCAAGATTTAAAAAAAATTTTTTAAGGTTTTTAAAAAGAAGAGGACCTGATGGTGTTAAAGAAATAAGAAAAGAAAATTTGTATGCGCTACACTCAAGATTAGCAATTACTGGTAGTCAAGAACAACCCATAGAAAACAAAAATTTTTTATTTTTATATAACGGTGAAATTTATAATGATTGGAAAAAATACAAAAAAAACTATGGAGACGCGCAATATTTAAACAACTTCATTAAAAAATTTGGATATACAAAATTTAAAAATTTGGATGGAGAATATGCAATAATCATATACGATAAAATAAAAAATAATCTTCATTTAGTCTCAGATGTTTTTGGCACTAAGCCCATGGCTTATGCTGTATGTGCAAACCAAGTATTTGTAAGCAGTTATGAAAAAACATTATTAGACTTAAATATAAAAAAAAAATATATAAAATATTTAGATCCTAACACTCATCTCAAAATTGAATTAAATACATTTAAAATTAAAAAAAAATTTGAGTATAAAAAATTTAGTTTTTTATCCAATAAAAAGATTAATTACTCGCATTTTTACAAAGCTTTTGAAAATTCAATTTTGAAGAGATCAAAAAACACGCAAAAAAAAATATTTGTGCCTCTCTCATCGGGTATTGATAGCGGAGCTATTGCTGGCTTTATGAATTATAAAAATATAAAATTTAAAAGCTACATTGTGAGTTTTGATGAGGATATAAATATTCTAAAAAAAAGAAAAGCGATATTAATTAAAAATTCTCAAAAAATAAAAGAATTAAAAATTACTAATAACATAAAAAAAATTGAGCAAAAATTTCTTAAATCCAACGCTCCATTTTATAATATCAATATAGATTATAAGCCTTACCTTTCAGATGATTATAGAGACATTCCTGGCTTTATAGCAACCAGTAAAATATGTAGAATTGCCAGAAATGAAAAAAACTTAATTTTAATGTCGGGCCAAGGAGGCGATGAAATTATATCTGATTATTTTAATCAGTTTACAAATTCTAGAAGATCTTGCTTTAAAGGAAACTGGAAATTAGCAAAAAGACCTTGGTATAACTTTTATAATGGATGGAATAAAGTTTATCTTGCAGCCATTGAACGGGTTGCTGGTTGTCATGGGATAGAAACAAGATACCCATTATTAGACTTCGATTTGATACAAACTTTTTTAAAACTACCGCCCGATTTAAAAGGTAAAATATACAAAGCTCCTATTGTGAATATTCTTAAAAAGATTAAATTTCCATATAATTTGGAAAAAGTAGGATTTACAGGATATAAATCAAAGAGAAAAAAATATAAATAAATATTATGAATTTGAAAAATAAACTTAATTATCTTAAAACTGAATTAAAAAAACAGAATAAACTTTATCAGCCATCACAATTTTGGAAAGAAAATATAAATAAATTCTTTGCTATTTTTGAAAAAAAAGGAATTAAAAATTTTCGATCTAACAGCTTAGCTAATAACTTTTTTATTCCTTTGTATCATTTAAGAAGAGAAAAAAATGCAGATAAATTTTTTCAAATTATTAAAAAACAAAAAAAAAAATCACCAAAATTAGCTGCTGAATTAACTAGGCAATTAAGTGGATATAATCATGCATTAGCAGACTACAGAACTTTTAAAGCCTCTGATAATTCAAATAAATTACCATTTATACATCTATTTTCAGAGAATAGCGCAGGTAAACCAAAAGAACAGTTTAATTTTGATGGAAGATTATACAGCAGATCTTCATTGAATTATCTTCTAGGGATCTCCTGCTTAAAAAAAATAACTAAAAACTTTACTCCAAAAAAAGTCCTAGAAATTGGAGGAGGATTTGGAATTTTAGGACACATCTTGGGATTATCCAAAGTATCAAATTTAAAATATATAAATCTAGATTTACCGCCACTTTCTTTAATCTCAGAAATTTATTTAAAAAAAAGTTTTGGGGATAACAAAGTTACTGACTCTTTCAAAGAAATAAAAAAAAAAAATATATTTATTAAAAAATTAAAAAAATTTTCATCGTTACCGTCTTGGAAAATTGAAAATTTAAAAGGAGACATAGATTTATTTGTTAATTTTATTTCGTTTCAAGAAATGGAACCATATATATTGAAAAATTATATAAAAAATATTTTGAGATTAAAACCAAAATATATCCTTTTGAGGAATTTAAGAGAAGGTAAACAAAAAATAACTAAAAAAAATTCTATTGGTGTTAAGCGACAAATTAAAACTCATCTGTATATCAGTTTACTTAAAAAAAATTATAATTTAATTATGAAAAACGTCATACCTTTTGGTTATAAAACATATGATAACTACAACTCTGAAATTCTGATTTTTAAAATAAAATGAGAAAGTATCTTAAAATTAAAAAAATATTTTTTCCCTATGATGTTAAAGAGGGCAGTATTCCGAATAGATTATTATTAAATAAAACTGACACACATGTAATTTTTAAACAAAATAAGAAAATTCATAAAGGATATATCATTGCAAAGTATAAGAAATTTAAGATATTAGACTGTAAAGTTTGTAAATTTATTCACTGTATTCCATTTCCAAAAGAAAAAGAATTAAATTTGTATTATAAAAAAAAATTTTATGAGCAAAATAGAAAAAAAAATTATTTTTCTTTACAAAAAAAACAAATAATTTGGTGGAATAGAATTTTTCAAGAGAGACTTGATAATTTTAAAAAAATTTTAGGTAAAACTGGGAACATCTTAGATATTGGCTGCGGTCCTGGTTTTTTTCTTAAGTATGCCAAAAAAAAAGGCTGGCATGTAAATGGTATTGATAGTTCTGAAAGTGCAATCAATTTCGCAAAAAAAAATTTAAAATTAAAAAATGTTGATAGAATCAATTACCAAGATTTAGCTTTTAAAAAAAAAATCTTATATGATGTTATTTATTCTAATGGTGTATTAGAACATGTTGAAGATCCCTTAAATTTTTTAAAAATTACACATAAACTTTTAAAAAAAAAAGGACTGCTATTTCTTTCAGTTGCGAATGACTTCAATATTTTTCAATTTTTATCGATGAAAAATATATCGAAACCATGGTGGATTTTGCCACCAGAACATATTAATTACTTTCGACCTAATGATTTAAAAAAATTGTTGAAAAAAAATAAATTTAAAATAATCAATATCAGCTCAAGTTTTCCAATAGAAATTTTTTTATTAATGGGTCAGAATTATATTAAAAATAAAAATATTGGAAAATATGCGCATCAACAACGTGTAAAATTTGAAAAACATTTTGAAGATACGGATCTAATAAGTTTTAAACAAAAAATTTATGAGCAATTTTCATCTCTTGGATTTGGTAGAGCAATTGAAATTATTGTCCAAAAAAAATAAATTAAACTATTTCAATTAACTTATTTAGTGAAATTTTTGATGGATTTTTAAAATTTTTAAAAATACTTCTAACAAAATTTAATTCTTTCAATGTATCTATACTCACACTTTTATTTGAAAGATTTTTATTATTTTTAATAGACTTTATTATCTTTCGATAAAAATTTTTTGATTTAGTTCTGTAAATATATTGAGTAACATGTTCTTTATCACTTTTGCTTAAATTTTTCTTTAGACTTAATATTTTTTTTGCTTTAAAAATTTCCAAACTTATTCCCTTTGGCAAATTATGATCTTTATGATTAATACCGAAATAATCTTTTTTTCCACTTTTGAAAATTTTAAAAACTTTTTCAACTAATTCACCATCAGGAAAAACATTATCAGCGGTAGCTCTTATTATAAAATCTTCAGGATTTAATTTTTTAGCGATTGATTGATAACGAGATAAAACATTGAATAATTCACCTCTAAAAAATTTAATTTTATTCTTTTTTAAAA
>Ga0055584_100008000_pt1 | contig 10360 bp, 1 predicted proteins | sample OSDHelmetaG_FD_58716 | JGI IMG/M metagenome (GOLD analysis project Ga0055584, IMG submission 58716) | Pelagic marine sediment microbial communities from the LTER site Helgoland, North Sea, for post-phytoplankton bloom and carbon turnover... | ecosystem: Environmental > Aquatic > Marine >...
GCGGTAGGCATAGTTTACATTTACTGAGAATTCCTTGGTAACTCCGATTGACTCATTCATCACGGACAATCCTACTCCAAGCTTCTTATTCATAAGCGGACCATGGATGCTTGCTGTTTGAGTCTTTGGGGCACCATCTAGCCCTACCCATTGATTGCGGTATACCATCGTCGCTGACACCTGCTCACGGCTTCCTGCATATGCAGGATTGATGAACATCTCATTGAACATATACTGTGTGAATTGAGGTTCAAACTGAGCATGCGATGCAGTGGAAGTAATGACTATTATAACTATAGTCAGGCTTATATATTTAATTTGATTCATTCCTTTTCTTTATCTTTTTATTTGATCTTTAAATTATACTGGTTGCGAATTTACCTACGGATAATCAAGTATCCTGATTTAGGTTTATTCCCATCATTAAGATCAAGAATGTAGAAATATGTTCCGGAAGGTAACTTCTCACCGAAGTAAACACCACTGACATTGCAAACACCATCCCAGTAGTTCTGATAATTCTCTGTTTTAAATACCAGGTTACCCCATCTGTTGTATACCCAAATTTTATTACCTGGATAGTTCCCTATTCCATCAATCACATACCCATCATTCACACCATCATCATTTGGTGAGAAGCCAGTTGGTATCAACAATGAATCACACATCACATTCACATCCACCGACAACGTTGTTGAACATCCATATTGGTTGGTTATAACCACCGAATAAGTAGTGTTTTGTGTTGGATTTACTGTTGGGTTCGGAACATTGGTAAAACTGATATTTGTAGCAGGGCTCCAAGCATAGCTCGTTCCTCCTGTTGCATTCAGAGTTACACTTTCCGGTGGGCAGATGATCTGATTATTACTGATAGATACATTACTCAACGAGTGTGTTGTGAGCTGCAATGAATCACTGGTAAACGATCCACACCAAGTTGTGATAGTGACATAATAATAACCTCCTGCAGGAGTCGTAAAAGTATGTCCGTTGGCTCCTATCAATGGTGCACCATTATAGTACCATTGATACTGTCCGTTCGGAATTGAATCTGCTGTTAATGTAGCCATCTGACCAATACAGATCTCGGGTGTACTTGCATTCACATTCAGTGTAGAATTATTCCCAACCTCAAAGGTCATCGTCTCGGTACATCCGTTGGCATCTGTAACAGTAACCGTAAAGGTTCCGGCCATTACTCCTCCAAGGTTCTGAGTAACATCTCCATTACTCCACTGATAGGAATATCCTGGTGTTCCACCGGCTGGGGTGAGATCCACTCCTCCGGTGATCCCGGCAAGACAATCTGATTCATACGGGACACCACTCATACTCAACGGCGCGGTTGGTTCTGTAACCATCATTGAATCGGTATGAATACAACCGTTGGCATCCGTCACAGTTATTGAGTACAATCCTGCCACCAATCCACTGATAGATGAGGAAGTTCCTCCTGTGCTCCATAAGTAACTATAGGCTGGTGTTCCGCCTGTTGCGTTGAACGTTAATGATCCTGTAGAATCACCATGACAAAGCACCGGACTCATATTGAATGATCCTGTTAACAAGGGTGGCTCTACCACCAGGTCGCTGATGATCGCATTACATCCATTGGCATCGGTTACGGTTACAGAATAACTTCCTGCAGGGATGTTTAACAGATTTTGTGTAGTATCCCCAGTACTCCAAACATATAAATATGGTGGTGTTCCACCGGTAACACCTAGACCTATCTGACCATCATCACCACCGAAACATGATACATGTTGTATGATGTTCAATGTTGGAATTAATGGTGCCTGAGGTTGGTTCACCTGTGCTGTTAATGTAGTATCACAACCATTTATATCGGTAACTGTAACTGTATATGTTCCGGTAACCAAACCTCCAATATCCTGAGTGGTAGAACCTGTATTCCATATATAAGTGTATGGCATAGTACCACCTGTGACATTAATATCTATAAATCCGTTTGTACCATTGAAACATAGTACATCCTGCACAACAGACAAGTTGGCTGTCAATTGCTGAGCTGGCTGACCTATGCCAGCAGAAGCTGTAGCTGTACAACCATTTGCATCTGTCACAGTCACTGTATAAGTACCAACTGCAAGACCTGATATGTCTTCAAGTGTTGATCCATTACTCCACAAGTATGTATAAGGAGTGGTTCCTCCATTTGTTGTTAAATCTATACTACCAGTGTTTCCACCATTACAAAATACATTCTGAGTAACAGTCGCCATGGCCAGTAAAGGTGCTAATGGCTGCTGTACTGTTATTTGATCTGTGATAATACATCCGTTTGCGTCGGTAACAGTAACCATAAACGTTCCGGCTAGCAAACTATCGATATTTTGAGTGATAGCTCCGTTGCTCCAAATAAAGGTATATGGCTGAGTACCTCCACTGACCTGTAAGGTCAATGCACCCGTCTCATCACCAAAGCATCCTACATTCTGACTGATGTAAAGTGAATCACTTAATGGTGCTGAAGGTTGACCAACTGTGGTAGTTGCCAACTGTGTACACCCATTAGCATCGGTGACGATAACATTATAGATACCTGCAGATAGATTAAATATGTTTGGAGTTACTTCACCATTGTTCCACAAGTATGTGTAGGGTACAGTACCTCCTGAAACCACAACCGAAGCTGAACCATTATTTCCACCATAACATGATACACTTGAAATTGAAGATGCAACTGCACCAAGCGCCGCCTGAGGTTGTGAAACATTTATTGTAGAACTTTCAGAGCAACCATTTACATCTGTTACAATAACAGTATAGGTCCCTGCAGTTAATCCTGTTAAGTCCTCTGTAGTGGCACCATTACTCCAGCTGAAAGAGTATGGTGATGTCCCTCCTGAAACTGTAAGATCTATTGTTCCACTGCTACCGGAATGACAAAGTACCGCAGATACAGAAGTTACATTGATGCTTAATGAGGCTGAAGGTTGGGTAACTGCCCCACTTTGACTTAAGAAACATCCATTAGCATCTGTTACTGTTACTGTATATACTCCGGCTGATAGATTAGATATACTTTGGGAGATTGATCCATTACTCCATAAATATGTGAACGGGGCTGTTCCGCCATTAATGCTCACATTAAGTGACCCATTACTTCCTCCAAAACATGAAACAAATTGTGTCATGCTTACTGAAGCATTTAAGGCACCAACTGGTTGAGTGATCTGACCTGAAGCTGTGGTAGTACATCCATTTACATCTGTAATAGTAACAGAATAGTTGCCTGCGGCTACACCGCTAATATCTTCCGTTGTTGCACCAGTACTCCACACAAAAGAATACGGAGCAGAACCACCACTTACAGTCAAATTGATAGATCCATTATTTCCCGAGAAGCAAGAAATATTTGAAGTCACAACCGTTGAAGCGGATAATGCTGCTACTGGCTGACCAACACTGGCAGAAACAGTTGATGAACATCCATTAATATCAGTAACTGTAACTGTGTATGAACCTACAGCAAGACCGGTAATATTTTGCAAAGTAGATCCTGTATTCCACATATAATTATATGCGGGAGTTCCACCTTGTACTACAATACTTATTGAACCATCATTGCCACCATAACAAGAAACATCTTGATCTATAGAGGCCTGGACAGTCAATGCTGCTTGTGGTTGAGTTATGGTAACAGACCCTGAGGTGATACATCCTTGTGAATCGGTCACGGTCACAGAATATGTTCCAGAAGTTAAATTATTTATTGCAGAAGTAATCGCGCCATTGTTCCATAAATAAGAATACGGAGAGGTACCTCCAGATGGTTGAGCGGCTGCAGAACCATCATTCCCTGCAAAACAGTTTACAGCTTGTTGCATAGATACAGATACTGTAAGTGAAGCCGAAGGTTGAACTATCAAAATACTTGAAGATGCTGAACACCCATTGACATCAGTAATAGTTACTGTGTAAGTTCCTGTAGTCAAACCAGATATTGTTTGTGTATTTTCGCCATTACTCCACTGATAATTATAAGGTGAAGACCCTCCAGAAGGTGTTGCGCTGGCTACACCATTGATACCACCAAAACACGATACTTCCTGAATTGAATTTGCCGACACCGATAACGGAGCTGCAGGCTGAGTGATTGTACCTGATAAATTAAACTGACATCCATTTGCATCTGTTATTGAAACGCTGTATACTCCTGAATATAGACTTGTAATGTTTTGTGTAGTTGCACCAGAACTCCATAGAAAAGTATATGGAGCAGTTCCACCAATCACAGTAATGGATAATGAACCAGTTTGGTTTCCATAACAAAGTACAGGCTGATTTGATGAAATACTTGCACTAAGTTCAGCATTTGGTTGTGTTACAGTTGCTGAGTTTACCAACACACAGCCATTCACATCTGTTATAGTAACAGTATAAGTACCTACATTCAGCGAGTCCAGGTTCTGAGTAGTTTGACCATTACTCCACAAGTAAGAGTACGGGAATGTTCCGCCTGTTACACTTAATGAAATAGTACCATCTTCGCCATTGAAACAAGATACATTCTGAGAAACTGAAATTGTTGAACTTAATGATGCCAATGGCTGAGTTATAGCAGCATTTGTTTCATGAGTACATCCATTTGCATCAGTAACTGTCACAGTATATGTACCAGCTGATAAGCTTGATATATCTTCTGTTACATCACCATTACTCCAATTAAAACTATATGGTGCAGTACCTCCAACAACTGTGAGGTCAATAGAACCATCTGATCCACCAAAGCAATTTACAGCGCTAGTAGATGAAATATTGGCATTTAAAGCCATCGATGGCTGTGTGATTGATTCTGTTAAAGTACTGGTACAACCATTTGCATCAGTTACAGTTAACGTATAGGTTCCAACTCCTAAGTTGTTTAGATCCTCTGAGTTTGAACCATTGCTCCATTGATAAGTATATGGCGATGTTCCACCATTCACAAATACATCAATAAATGCGGAATTTCCACCATGACAGAGCACTTGTTGAACTCCGAATGAAACTACACTAAGAGCCTGGGAAGGCTGTGTTATAGTAGCACTTTGAGTTGAATTACATCCATTTACATCGGTAACTGTTACTGTGTAAGTTCCAGCAGTCAACCCTGAAACATCTTCAGTATTAGAACCATTGCTCCAGCTATAAGTATATGGAGCTGTACCACCGATCACCGACAGATCAATTGCACCATCAGCGCCACCATTACAAGAAACATTTTGAGAAACCGACAATGAAATTGATAATGCTCCAGCAGGTTGTGTTATGGTTGCAACAGTGGTAACAGTACAACCATTTGCATCTGTGATATCCACAGTGTAAGTTCCTGCAGCTAAACCATTGATATCCTCTGTTGTTGATCCGTTACTCCAGCTAAAGAAATATGGTGCTGTACCCCCACTTACTGTAAGGTCTATGGCACCATTGTTTCCTGAGAAACAGGAAATATTTGATGTAACAGATGTAGTAGATGACAAGGAAGCTGATGGTTGTGAAATAGCATGCGATAAAGTTGAAGTACAACCATTAGCATCAGTTACTAATATTGTGTAAGTTCCTGCACTCAGCCCATTGATATCTTGAGAATTAGACCCATTGCTCCAGCTATAAGTATAAGGTTGAGTCCCACCACTAACAGTGACATTTATAGACCCAGTGCTCCCTCCATGACATAATACAGCCGAAGACGAGGTCAGGGCTATTGACAACTCTGCTATTGGTTGAGTGATTGTTGAACTCAATGAATAGGTACATCCATTTGCGTCAGTAATAATAACCGTATATGTGCCTGAAGACAATCCATTCAGGTTCTGAGTTGTAGCACCATTGCTCCAACTGTATGTATAAGGAGCTGTTCCGCCGCTAACTGAAAGATCAATTGAACCGTCATTCCCACCAAAACAAGATACAGCTGATGAAGATAAAATATTAGCGTTGAGCTCAGCAGTTGGCTGGCTTAGGTTCACCGTCAATGATGTATTACATCCATTTGCATCAGTGATATTTACACTGTAGGTACCAACACCTACTCCCGATAGATCCTGAGTATTGGCTCCATTACTCCAGTTATAAACATAAGGTGCTGTACCTCCTGAAACGTTAAGGTCAATACTGCCACTCAAATCACCAAAGCAAGCTATATTTGTTTGTGAACCAACACTAGCACTGAGAGGTGCTGCAGGCTGGTTTACATTAACTGAAATCGAATTGGTACACCCATTGATATCAGTAACTGTAACAGTATATGTTCCAGCCGACAAGTTAAAGAGATCCTCAGTTGTAGCACCATTATTCCAAAGAAACGCATATGGCATGGTACCACCTGTCACAGTCAATTGAATTGAACCGGTTGCTTCACCATAACAATATACATCCGGGTCAGCAATTCCTGAAACATTTAGTGAAGCTGCAGGTTGACTTAAATTAATGGAAGCAGTCTCGATACACCCATTTGCATCGGTAACAGTAACTGTATAAGTGCCCGTTCCTAAATTGTTCAGATCCTGACTTGATGCACCATTACTCCATACATATGAATAAGGAGCAGTTCCTCCGGTAATTATAAGGTCAATACTTCCATCACTTCCTCCAAAGCATGATATATTTTGAGTAGAAGCAACACTAATATTTAAAACAGCTGAAGGTTGTGAAATCGTAATAGATTCGGATGTGGTACATCCGTTTGCGTCCGTGATCACAACACTATAATTTCCTATAGACAGGCCATTCATATCCTGAGACGTTGACCCATTATTCCATAAGTAACTATATGGTGAAGTTCCACCTGATACATTGATATCTATTGAGGCATCTGAAAATCCATAACATGACACCTGCGAAATAGAATTTATACTACTTGAAAGTTCGGCGCTTGGTTGTGAAATGTTAGCTGATGAAGTTGCAATACAACCATTGGCATCTGTTACTGTGACAGAATATGTTCCAGATGAAATATTTACAATGCTTGAAGTTGTAGCTCCTGTGTTCCAAAGATAGGTATATGGTGTTGTACCACCATTCACAGTCAATGCAACTACACCATCGCTCCCACCGAAACATGAAACATTCTGAGTTGCCGTCGCACTTGCAGTTAACACTGCTGAAGGCTGAGTTATTGCAGCTGTTTGTGTGGCATTACACCCATTAGCATCAGTTATGGTCACTGTGTATGTGCCAACAGACAGACCAGACAGATCTTCAGAAGACGCACCAGTATTCCAATTAAAAGTATAAGGCAAAGTTCCGCCGGTAACTGTAAGGTCTATTGCCCCATCAGCTCCTCCAAAACAACTTACATGTTGCGAGATATTTACATTAGTTGAAAGTGCACCTGCAGGCTGAACAATAGTTGCATTGGTTGTAGTAGAACAACCGTTCGCATCAGTAATAGTAACATTATAATTACCCGCAGGTAATCCGTTGATATCTTCAGTAATTTCTCCGTTGCTCCATAAGTATGAATAAGGAGAAGTACCACCATTTACAGAGAGGTCGATAGCCCCATTGTTCCCGGAGAAACAAGATATATTACTTGTTACAGATGTAGTTGCACTGAGTGGAAACTGAGGATGTGTAATGATCGCACTTGTTGTTGCTGTACAACCATTGATATCTGAAACAATAACTGAATATGTGCCCGGTGACAATGAGTTAAGATCCTGAGTGATTGAACCATTATTCCAGGAGAAGGTATATGGTGCGGTTCCACCGGTAACAGCAAGGCTGATTGAACCATCAGATCCACCATGACAAGATACATTTGAAGATGATGAAACTGATACAGTAAGTGCAGCAGAAGGTTGAGTAATCGTAGCTGATTTTATATCTATACATCCATTAATATCTGTAGCTGTAACTGTATACGTCCCAGAAGCTAGTCCAGAGATACTTTGAATTCCTGAACCTGTACTCCATAAATAACTATAAGGCGAAGTTCCACCAGTGGTTGTTACAGTAATGCTACCATTTGACCCCCCAAAACAAGAAACCTGAGAAGTAATATTGGTATTGGCGTTCAATAAAGCTGAAGGTTGGGTGATTGCTGCAGACAAACTTGTAGTACATCCATTAGCATCCGATATTGAAACAGAATAGCTCCCTGCAGAAAGTCCGGCTATATTCTGTGTAGTGACACCTGTATTCCACTGATAGGAATAAGGTGGTGTTCCACCAGAAACATTTAAATCTATTGATCCGTCAGAGAATCCGTTACATGATACTTGCTGAATACTATTAATACTTGTCACTAATGCACCTGATGGCTGACCAACATTAAATACTTGTACATTATCACACCCGTTGGCATCTGTAATTGTTACAGTATAAGATCCTGATGCAAGAGATGAAATATCCTGAGTATTCTCTCCATTACTCCATTGGTATGTATAAGGTGTAGTTCCACCTGAAACGGTTATGTTTATACTTCCATCTGTACCATTGAAACATGAAGCTTCATTGATTACACTACCCGAAATATTCAGTATAGCAGAAGGTTGACTAACTGTGGTTGTGCTGGTAGCTGAGCATCCATTCACATCTGTAACTGTTAAAGTATAAGAACCTGATGAAATATTATTGAGGTTCGGATTGGCTGATCCGTTACTCCATTGGTATGAATAAGGTGACTGTCCACCTGAAACCAAACTGGAAATTGAACCAGAAGTTTCTCCAAAACATGAAGCATCTGTTTTATTAAGGTTGAGAGTCAATGATGGGTTTGCAAGTATTGAACCAGTTGAATTACTGGAACATCCCAATGCATCAGATACAGTTACTGTGTATGAACCAGATGTAAGATTTGAAATATCCTGTGTAGTAGCACCATTAGACCATGTATATGAATATGGGCTGGTACCACCGGTAACAGTTAAATTTATTGAACCTGCACTCACATCACAAGAAAAATTAGAAGCTACAGTTGTTGCATTGATTTCTTTTACATCAACAACCTTTGTGCAAGTACCGGTATAACCGGTTCCTGACATTACCAACTGCAATGTATATGAACCTGCCTGATCGCCTGAATTCACATCTATTGACGAACCAGTGCTTGGGCCTACAATAAAAGCATTGGATGTATTATTTGTTAAACTCCAGGTATAAGTATAACCTATAAATGGGTCTTTAGAGTAATTTACAATGGTATTTGCACAAACATCTTCATCACCTAAAATATCACAAGGAGGAACAGGAATCACGGCAGCTGCTGACAACGACCTATCTTGGCCACCACTGGATCCATCAAGTGAGCCCATTCGCGTATGGTAAGGAGAGCCACTGATATTTGCAGCAGAGCTACTCGGACACCAATCAGTCAAACTGGCAATATGCCCACCCCATGCAAATACTACATCGGGATTAGTTGTTGTAAAATCTATTCGTATTCGTACTGTTGAAGAATTTGCATTCAAATCACCATAATTGCCACTTCCATTTGGCACATAGTACATAGAGTCTATTGAAACTCCATTGAACATGGTCATCATTCGTTCTGAAGCAGGCAATGCATTAAATGCAGTTAGAGGCTGTTGTAAACCAGTACATGCGACCACTTTATTTACTATTGGAGCAGGTATGGGATAATAGATCGGGGTCGAACTATAACCTGTTAATCCGATCAGTGGATCGATCACTTCAGCAGTGTGATTAAACTGCGCATGTGGTTCGATCCTATCATAATAAGTCATGAAGTCGATAGCATTTGTACCACTATGTTTGTTATCATATTCTAATTCCAGATAATGAGTACCAGGGGCGAGATCCGTTAAAATCGCTCTATATGCCACTGACATACTTTCCAGATAATGTGAATTTGAAGACCCCGCATTACCATTAGAAAATTGCACAGGAGAGTAAGGGTTACCTGCTCCGCCGTTTCTGGCTTGGTCCAAATTTGCGGAAGGTGCAGCCAGCAAGCTGAGAGACCCACTTACAGAGTCGCCATCTAGTGACAGGACTTCAATATTGGACTCTTCCATTCCCATGTTTCCGAATGAATGGAATGGAGTCGAAAACACTAATAATGCTATTAAATAACACATCAAGTGACCAGTACGGACACTTGATTTTTTAGCGGGGTCTAATTTAAAAGACATATTATATGAGTTTATTTCGTCTATCAATTATTTTGCGATATGGTATTTAGATTGTTAAAGGATAGATTTAGAAGTATCTAGGAGTCACTACTTTTTTCTTGTTAAATGAGAAGTCATAACCAAGGTTTATCTCGTGTGTGCCATTGGAATATGCACTCAACTCCGTTACGGTATAATCGTATGAATATCCTAACCTGAATTGCGGGGTCATCTGCAACTGGAACATCCCTGCAAAGGAATCTCCTGATCTG
>Ga0055584_100008001_pt1 | contig 10360 bp, 11 predicted proteins | sample OSDHelmetaG_FD_58716 | JGI IMG/M metagenome (GOLD analysis project Ga0055584, IMG submission 58716) | Pelagic marine sediment microbial communities from the LTER site Helgoland, North Sea, for post-phytoplankton bloom and carbon turnover... | ecosystem: Environmental > Aquatic > Marine >...
AATTGCGCGTATAAGTGGTGTATCATCATCTTTATTCCGAGCATTCACATTAGCTCCGTTATTTAAGGCATTTTCAACTTCGTCATAATCATAACTACTAATTGCATCAAAAAGATATTTATCTTTTTCTTCTTGATCTTCTGATTTCTTGGACTTTCTCAATTTTCTTTTTCTTTTTCTTTTTGTTTTCTTATCCTTTTCTTTTTGATCTTCTGATTTCTTGGACTTTCTCAATTTTCTTTTTTTTTTCTTATTTTTTCCTTTTCCACCTGGTGTAGAATATTTACTATTATCGGTAAACAATCCCATTATATATTAACTCTCTAAAATAATATATTAAATTTTATAAAAAAATATACTTTTTTATAAAATTACGACTAAACAAATTTACTTAAACATTCCGTGAATATCTTTGAAAACCTGTTGTGCATCTACGCATACTTCACGAAGATAAACGCCAACAACTGATTTGTCCTGTTTTTCTTTAAATGCGACTCTTACCATAGATTTTGTATCGTGTGGATGAAACTTTTTAAACCCACAAAAGCTCAGTGTACCTAATTTTTCATAAAACATCGAATACAATAAATATTCAATAATTTTACCGACGGTATAATCTTCGTCGTGTAAATGTATATCATAACAATTCTCCATTGTTGCTTCGCCGGTTAATATCAACATCACATTAGAATCAATCATTTGAACGATATCGATAAATTTGTTTTGTAAAACAGCGCAGGCTTTGCGAACAATATCCTTATTGTCGTAAACACCCACAGATTGAATCACAAAATCGAAACTATTCGGTACAAAATGACGCTGACTGTCCAAAATACGAAAATTTTCTTTTTGGAACTTAATATCGGCATCCGAATCACCCTCGCTCCGCATTTTTGATTCCAATTTATCCCAAATAGTTGTTGCGGTTTCTTTATCTGGTGTATTACCGTAAGCACATTTTGATACCACATTAAACATGCTATTCTCTTTTGCGACATTTACGCTAAAATCGGCAATAAGGGACAATTGTTCTCCTGGAATGTCGTTACCAATACCGGGTCTTAAACGTGCAAAATCTATATAAGATTGAGTTTGAACATTTTTTGGAAACAACCCTGGAAATAATTTGTCTTGTTCGTCTTTCGAAAGAATGGTATTCGTTTTTTTATCACGTAACTGAAAATCTTCGGTTGTAACATACATAATATTATCGGTCTCATTTTTCACATCCACAAACAATGAATAATTATCGGGCAATGCAGTTTCATCTTCTGTATCACGCAAAATGGTTGTATGGATGGGAATACAACTTAGTCTTTGTTTTAAAATCTCATTATGTAAACGGCCCGTATTTTTAAGAATATTACATTTATTTTTTTCATAAGGTTCTGTTTCAATAACTACGACAGGAATATCCGATAATATTGTTCTGCGTAAAGCGTTTGCGAATGATACTTCTGCATTTTGTAATGTAAAATATAAAGCATCCCCGTCTTCTGAGAAATTTTTTACTGTTGGTTCCATAATATATACTATACTTCTATAGTGTTTTAATATATTTAAATCAATTTTACGATAAGATGGTTTAAATGTAATATGTTAAAAAGGTAATATTATATTAAAATTATATCGCATTCCGTACAAACATGCTACCAATCAAAATAAACATAACAATAACTGGTAATAAAAGTACTAACCAAGCAACATTAGTAGCATCCGCTTTACACATAAGGTTTAACACCCAAGTCCAGAACAGTATGTAAATCGCTTTAATGATAAAAATCATTGCAGTACTTGATACGGTACACGAATAATTTCCTAAACAATATGTATCTACGTTACCAAAATTCTGGTAAATCATCACAAGTAAAGCGATGGAAGAAATTACTAAATATACATACGAAGGGGTACAGAGGTTGCGGAGTCCGGTGAGGGTCATTATTGTTATATATTATACCATTGGAAATTTAAATCGGAACATCTTTGTTGTCCGAGTTCCATTTCCTTACCGTCATCTGACTCTTGTGTAAATTCAAATGTTCAATTTGAAATTACCCGGGGTTTAACTCTATATAATTTTATACAAGAGGAACCATATGAGATTGGGGTATTAAAGCACTACCTCCTGGAATTTCTGTTCCTGACATTTTGTCCAACATATACTGACTACCGCCAGTTGAACCAAACGCTAATACATCATTTGATGAAGACGTATTGATCCCCGTTACCATATCAGTGCCTACTAAAGATCCTCCTCGCATTTTTCTAGATTTACGTATATTTTTCCCTTTTTTCCCACGTTTACGTTTGGATTTACCGCCAAGTTGTGAAAAAGGAAGAGTTCGTGATGATATTCCGTCGTGTGACGGATCGCCTCCAGAATAACTATTATAAGGAATTGGTCTAAATGAACCAGCTTCTGTATTAAACGATACACCTCCCCTTATTTTTCTACGACGATTTTGCGTAGCCCTTTTTTTCCCTTTTATTCGTTTTTTTAATGATTTTTTATATATACGTTTATGCATCATATATATATAATATGAATATTATTCTACATCCGAATTATTCAATATCAACATGAGTTAATATATGTCGTCTACAACAGACATTGGTAAGATTTAAATTATCCAACACAGTACCTTCGGGTGTTTTTTCAATATTATCCTTTGTTAAGTAGACAACCTTTTCAATATTGGTACCTTTTTGTATTTTTATGCGACGCACTTCTGCTTGATAATAGCGATATTTATCGGCTAAAACATTTCCGCAAGTAAAACATTTAATAGGAATGATCATTTGTGTTCTATATTGTAATAATAAATAGATAGAAGTTTTTAATTCAATTTTATCATTATTAATATGTCTAAATAATACAAAGAATGAAATTAGTAATAATATCAATAATTTTATTATTAATTACTACGCTAAAACCCTCGTATTTAGGTAAATTCAGTTGTATATCATTAGTAAACGTCACGACATCCGCAAATACAAAAATAATTCAATGTGTTTTAGTGTTATTATTAGCATTGTCGACTAGTTATTTCATATTTAAATCACAAATCGATAGTTTATGGGTGAAAAAAATAGAAGGGCTTGAAAATATTGGGACAATTACTGGTCCAGCCGGGGAAACGTATCAAGATGAAACAGAAAACAAAGGGACATTTTCAAGTCCAGTCGGGGAAACGTCTCAAGATGAAACAGAAAACAAAGGAACACTTTCAAGTCCAGTGGGGGAAACGAATAATGTAACTCCCGAAAATATTTTACAAAAATTAAATACTATAATGAGAGAAGGTGATGGTTTTAGTATAGATTTAGAGTATGATCAATCGATTGATATATATAAAGAAGGTATTGAAATTTATAAACAAATGGTAAAAAAGAATGATAAATTAGATGATACACTAATTTCAAATCTCCAAAATTTGGTAATCGAATTTAATCAAAAAATAGCAACTGAATATAGAGATAAGGCGTCCTCGTTAAAATGCGATAAAACGAATGATCCTACATCTGAAAATTGTAAAAACGCGGACGAGGCGTTAAAATTAGCAAAAGAATATAGGAGTAAAACAATTGCTGATATGTGCGGTGAAGTTCCAAATTCTGATTCTGGTTTGTGTAAAAATACTTCATCGACTTCTGGAACATATACCGATACCATACAACCGGATTCTTTAATAAAGGGTCTTGACGTTAATAATGTTACTCCATCTCCGATTTATTATGAACCCGGTACAGTAAAATACGGTGGTCTTGGGTACAATCCATCATATACAGATATTAATTATATGAATAATAAATTTACGACAAAACCTGAGATAGTAAATCAATTTAATAAAAAGGGTTTTTGCGATCTATCAAATAATATGATGGAAAATATTAATGAAAAATGCGAAAATTTACCCAAAGGTGTATGTGCGACCACCAGTTGTTGTGTGTTAGTTGGCGATGAAAAATGCGTCCAAGGTAACGAGCAAGGACCAACAAACGCTTTAGTTTACAGTGATACGACGATAAAAAACAGAGATGTCTATTATTTTCAGGGGAAATGTTATGGAAATTGCACATAAAATTGAACCCCCATCAATTCTTTTGTTATTTAACATATATAAGATAACTAACAAAATGCCGATTGAAAAAACAATTTCATTTCCTCAACTTCAGATAGAGGTTGAATATGTGGTGGGAAAAAACGCCGATGAGAATTTTGAATTAATTGACGATGCAGAAGATTATCATATTTGGTTTCATGTAAAAGGTCATTCTTCCAGTCACGTAATTGCTAAATTAGAGGATGATCTTAAGAAAAAGGATTTGCGATATATTATTAAACAGGGTGCTATTCTTTGTAAACAATATTCAAAACTAAGTAGTACCAAGAATGTAGAAATTATTTACACACAGATAAAAAACATTACAAAAACAGACATCCCAGGGTCAGTATGTACACAAAACGAAAAAACGATTACAATTTAACTATAAAATTATTTGGGGCATGTTTTTAATCCAGGTGCTATTAATTTCATAGCATCGACCCCTTTTTTACAAGCACGTTCCTGTATCGATTTTTGTGTAAATTCAAGTAAATTTGTTTTATCATACCCGTATTGTGTACGTATTTTTTGAACATAATCCATATCATTATGATGTAAAATAAGCCTTTCTTCTAACCAATTATCATATTTTCCTTTTCTAAATAATTGGGCGCCCATAACCCAATCAAACATACCCCCTCCTTTTCGTTTTTTTAATGTTTTTACTGTTTTTCTTCGTTTTTTGATTGTTTCAGTCATACTAATATATTGTATTATGAGAAATTATCTAATAAATGCGATTTATGTTCATTATTACCATAAATAAACCACTTTTTTTTTTTAGCATCCCATTTACCCCCCATACTTTTTACTTCGTCTTTTTTCGCGAACGGTACGGTCAAATAAATCTTATCGGGTTTATCATAAGGGCAACTTTCGAGTCCGATCGCTTTATTTGCTAACATGTCTGCACCATCATTTCCTAGAGAATGTACATCTTGATGATTTGTATGTGCTTTAATATGCATAAATTGTACATTCTGTTGGTCGTGATATATTTCAAAGGCAATTTTCACTAACTCTTTATTTGGTATTTCTTTATTCCAAAAATTCTGTGCACATTTTTCGCCATAACTAGAGACACATCTTATCGCATAAATAGAATCGGATACAATTGTTATTTTTTTCCCCGATAAAACATCGTGTTTGATAATTGGCCAGGTTTTTATAATCGCAGTTAGCTCAGCAGTATTGTTTGATTGTTTTCCTTCTACAATTTCAAACACATTTCTAGGATCATCGTGTCCAAGAAAAATACCTATACCGGCTAACGCATTTGTTCGACCATTATTGGAACAAGCACCATCCGTGTAAACAAAATAATCGGGTATAAATTCATTAATTTTTTCATCATCTTTACCAATTAGTCCAAACATTTGGGTAATATATGATTGTATCATTATGATATTCTATATAGTAAAAATATATTTATATCTTTTTATTATATTCTGTGCGAACGTAAATGTCCAAAGGTATACAAAACAAGTCCAGACGACATAGAAAATACCCGGAAACGGCGTATTTGACCGTTACAACAAAATTGATTATAATAAAACAAAACGGTGTATCATTATACCTACAGTCATGGAAAACTATCACGGAAATCCTAACGTATATATAAAAACAAATGTAAGTCACAAAGAATATTTTATGCAAAAATATGTATACCGATTAAATATTGTGAATGTACCAGAAATCATAGATTATGACGATAAAGCCCATATTATGGTTATGAATAAAGTCGATAATAATAATTTATCAGATCAATACGGCGAAGAAGCTACTGATATTCCGGATAAAATATTTGATCAAGTGATTAAAATAGTGCGTACTTTAGTATTACATAATATAGAATATCCTGATTTAACGGGTTATAATTTCATAGAAGATAAAAATGGAAAAATATGGATAATTGATTTTGAACATTCCAAGATGATGCCTTCCCCGCGAGTTGATAATAAACATATACAAAACATTTGTAATGGTTGTAAAACGTGGAACCCCGATTTTAGATAATATTTATATAAGATACCCCGAATATAACCGTTTTTTATGAAAAATATACTTAATAATTTACATAAAACGCTAATGCATCGACTCTTCTAATCCTTCATCTTCATATCCTCCATTGTACCCACCAAATGGCCATTCTTCGCAATTATGTCCCGGGTCATCCGGTTCATAATTATTCATTTCATCATACATCTCAAACATATCTTCTATACTCATTTTCAATCTTTCGGCTTCTTTGATATCATCTTCGGTATAACTGATCCCACCATCTGGTATAACAGAGTCATTGTTTATTTCATTGACCGTATCTATTTTTATATTGTAGAACGTTTCGAACCTACAATTCCATATATGTTCGGTTCCATTGGTATCTGTCCCTTTGTAAACAACTCCGTCACGATGTATATTAGACAACGTTAAATTATCAATTTTCGTGTCTCCATTTGGAGATATAGCGGTTATAATATAAGACGTGGATTGGTCAAAAGGGCTGGACATTTTATTGTAGATGTGCGATAATTGTATATAATAAATATAGATTAAAGTCTTTCAATTTTATACCCTTTACTTGTTTTTTTGCGAGTTAGTATGAATTCTTCGTCATTTTCGTGATAATTGTCGTGACACTCTTCGCATATAGACATTAAATTAGCTGGATGATTTTTATGAACAACATTACCATCTTCTTTTGTAATATATCCATCATCGTCGGCAAATTTTTGTTGATTCAAATGATGTATTTCTGTCCCAATTTCTTTATTACATAATTCACATATTCCTCTGATTTTTTTAGCATTATATTTTTTGCTAATAGAATGAGAAAGGTCGCCTTTTGTATCTGGAAAATATTTTGTTCTAATAACATATGCTTGTTCTAAGAATTCATCGGGTAAATGTAACGATTTACAAACCTCTAAACCATACATTCGATTTCCAGGTCCATCTGTTAATTTACGATCATACACCAAAGCGTCTAGTTCGCGGTCATAATGGACAGCCATATGTTTAAATGATAATAATGCGAGATCTTTTATCTCACTATAATTAATAATTTCGTGAAAATGTGTTGCGAAAATAAAGGAGGAAGATTTTTTATGCATTTCCATTAATCCCGAAACAAAAATACTTAATGCGGATTCTGTTTCAGTTCCTGAGCATAATTCATCACCCAAAATAAGACTATTTTCATCAGATAATTTCAAAATAACACGTAATTCAGACATTTCAACGGCAAATGTAGATAAACCTCGAAACAAATTATCGTTACCTAATATACGTGAAAAAATCGATGTATACGGTTTAAATACGAATTGACTACAGGGTACAAACATGCCGGCTTGTGCGAGAATCACCGAAATACCTAAGGCTCGTATAAAGCTGGTTTTTCCTACAGCATTTGTGCCGTAAAGTAAAACGCCATTTTGTGTACTTTCCCCTAAAGCTAGATCATTCGCGACATATATCTCTTGTGTTTGAATATGTTCAATTAAAACGTGACGAAGTGATTTTACATCAACAAATGCTTTTTCGGCATCTTCGTCGATTCTTGGACAACAATATTTATATTCCTTGGCTATATGTGCTTTATTTTGTATAACATCAACCTTTGATATATAATGAGCAATGTGTTCTAAATTTTCATAAAAATCATTTTCGATGGATTCTAATATTTGTTGATATGAAATGGCTATAAGTTTGTTCATGTATTCTTTTTGATGCAACATATCTCTACAAATCTTGGTCAATGTTGGAAATTCGATTTCATCGCAAGTATTAGAGGCCGAAGATAATTTAATATCCGACCATTTTGTATTACTTACCCCGTCTATTTCGGTATTACCCATAGTTTGAATAAACGATTTTAATAAAAGTCCTCTTTTTTTTGTTATTTGAAGGCTTGTTCCTGATTTTTCCGTAATATGAATTTTAACATATTCAATGGAACCACTTTCTTTATTGTCTTGTTTACGAACAGCATTATTCAGTAATGTATGAATATATGCGAATAAATCACCGTTATCCCTTGATGTTTTAATCAAATCGTCTAATTCTTGATTAACGCCTTCTTTCACAATACATTCATCAAAAATAGTCATAGAAGATGCATTGCGGCATCTATCGATATATAAAACCTCATCGATATATTTCATAATCGCAATGCATGAATTATATATATCACATTGACTTGTATTCAAATAATCTTCTAATTTTTCATTTGTAGATAATGCATTATATAAAGTACACGTTAATTGAATCGATTGATAAAGATAAAAAATGGACGATGGGTATATCTTTCGCATAACAATTTGTCTACAAATACGTTCAATATCTCTCATTTGTGTTAATTGTTTTCGTAGCGGCGAAATTGTATCAACCATTGATTCCGATAGCATTATATTCGTCATATCGTATTCTGTATTCAACCACTTTACGTCTGTGGTTGGATTTACTAATTGTGAATAAAACTTTCGTCTTCCCATAGAGGTACAACATTTATTCAAGAAAGAATTTACTGAAGATAAATGTCCGTGTTGAACTCCATCAAATGAATTATCATCAATAATATTTAGTTGTTTCAATGTATGATTAGCCAATACCATTTCCGATTTTGTATGAAAAACGGGCGTTGAAATATTTTTCACAAGATTAGGATTATGTTCTTGGACAAAATCCAATAAATAACAAAATGATTGCGTTGCCGTAGGGTAAATATTAAATTCGGCACAGGAATTAATGGAATCTTCGCCGTAAAACTTACTCAATATATGTGATATATATTTTTGCTGGGAGCATTTAGCAACTTTTTCGGATTCTAAACTATTGATACAATGAACCGTTCTGCTATTAATTGCGGAATACTGTAATATTTGATTTATATCATCTTGGACAAATGGGGAGATAAAAACAATTTCACTTGGAGAATGTGTAGCAATCATCCGTTCAAGTTCATCGAAAGTAGTAGGTTGTATAGAAAGTGGTTGTTGAAATTCCGAGATATACGATGTACCTGTAAAAATATTAGCAATAGCGATACCGCAAATTAAGTTTTCCCTAGTCTTGGACATATTGTAAAGAACATTCCGGTTTTGCAGAACGGGTTTATAGACATCAATCCAAATACACGCTATATTATTCGTTATCTTATCCTGGTTTTCGGTATCGTATGAAATATAGGTTCCTGCAGAATGAACACTGTCGAAAACGCGATTTATTTCACCATCCTTTTTCTCTTGGACATAAATAACCGCGGTATAATCTGCACCAGTTAATTTTTCCAGATATTTATCGAGAGTATAATCTCGAAACCCCGCCATTAAAACTTGTCTTTCATTATGGCTTGCTTTTTTTTCAGAAATATTTAAATTACATATGCGAGAAAATTCACAAATTTGACTTTCTTGGACATCACCTTTATCGTCGCGAAATCCATATACTTCAAAAAACGCACCGACTTGTAATAAAACGATACATTTTTCACCATATTTTTTAAAATATTTTTGTGTTAATGAAATATATTCACTATAAATTGACTCACTCATGATATATGATATATAGATATATATTTATATATATATTGCAAATAATATACTGCGTATAAAATTGATATAATCATATTTTAATTATTTTCTAATCATTATACAACAAATGAATGAGTAAAAAAATGGGAATATTGAAACAGATTGAAGTGGATATAGACAATGGATATGGGCAATATGTATCACTAGACGATTCATTCGAATCGTGCAAAGAAGAAAATCCATATAAGAGAAAAATAACAAAAAGCGAGAAAAAGACAAAAAATGACGAGAATTACGATGAATATAATTATTATTTAACGGAATGTGAACGCGATAATGAATTTTGTATCCCTTCGAGAAACGTCATTGATAGAAATAGTAAATTAACCGAATCCTCAAATTTATCAATAACAGCCAATCCGTTGATATGCATTGTACATCATATTATGAGATGGATGAATGCGTAAAATATATAATTAGAAATTATTGAGTATCATTCAAATAATTATATAATAAATTATCTGCATTATGATTTTCAATTTCGCCGCAAACCAGATTTGCGGTTTCAAACATTTTACCAATTACGTCATTTGGGGCACTTGTACCTACCCGAATAAATCCTCTTTTTATTAAATATCGTTTCATTTCTTCAATCGATTTTAATTTCATTTCTTGTGTTTTATTGATAATGTTATTACGAATCGTTTTATTAGAAACTAAAAC
>Ga0055584_100008002_pt1 | contig 10359 bp, 5 predicted proteins | sample OSDHelmetaG_FD_58716 | JGI IMG/M metagenome (GOLD analysis project Ga0055584, IMG submission 58716) | Pelagic marine sediment microbial communities from the LTER site Helgoland, North Sea, for post-phytoplankton bloom and carbon turnover... | ecosystem: Environmental > Aquatic > Marine >...
GCACGTTGAAGTAGGCCGCAGCCTGGGCTGATACCTCCGGGCTGGCGCTGATGAGTTCCAATGCGATCCAGAGGATGGGCCCCTGCAAGGCCATCAGGGGCAGAGCGATCGCGAACGCCAGGATACCTGCGCGCAGGATGACGGCTTTGAGTTCGCCCCTGTCGCCCCGCCCAAGGGCCTGGGCGATGTAGCCTGTGGTTGAAAGGCGCATGAAATTGAAATTCATGAAGGCAAAGCTGAAGATCAGCACGGCCACGGCAACGCCGCCCAGATACTCAGGGCCGGGCAGGTGACCTGCCATGGCGGTATCAACCGCTCCGACAATGGGCAGCGTCAGGTTTGACAGCATGATCGGGAAGGCCATGCGCCATACCCGGCTGTGCCAGTGGGCGCGGGTGATCACCTGCTGCAAAGGTCTATTCCGCAGCGCCGGCGAGTGTGGCGATTTCGGCTTCGTCGATGACCTCGATCAGGCGGTGGCGGATTTTTGCGAGCTGGGCTTCGCTGGTTATTTTCAAACCGAAGTTGTTGCGCAGATAAAACGCATCGACGGCGCGTTCACCAAAGGTCGCAACCCGGGCCGTGACGATGGAAAGGCCCAGTTCGGTCAGTGCCTGGGCGAGATCATAAAGCAGGCCCAGACGGTCCCGCGCGGTGATTTCGATCAGGGTGTGTTTGGTCGAGGCGTTGTTATCGATCAGAACACGGGGTGCCACGGGCAGGGTCATGGTGTGCTGCCAGTCATGACGGCGTCGTGCGACTTCACCTTCAAGGTCAAGCGAGCCGTCGGCAATCTGGCGCACAAGCGTTTTCAGGCGCGCCAGACGCCGTTCATCGTCGAAGGCACCGGCGCGTTCGTCCTGGACCCAGAAGGTATCAAGCGCCATGCCGTCCTGGGTCGTGAAGATTCGGGCATCAACAATGTTGGCTCCGGCAATGGCGATGGCGCCGGCCAGTCTCGCGAAAACACCACGTTCGTCGGGGGTGAAGACGGTGACCTCGGTGACGTCACGGAAGTGATCGGCACGGGTTTCGACCGCGAAAGAAAGGTCGCGGTCGCCTTCATCCTCGGCACGGCGCATCAGTTCGGCGTGGCTGAGATGGGTTTCCGTGTCGAAGGCCAGCCAATAGGGCGTGATGAGGCGCGCGATGTGGACATCCACGGCGCGGCTGTCCCAGTTGCCCAGACGATCGCGCAGGGCATCGGTGATTGATTGGACGCGTTGCTGCTTGGCAATGGCTTCGCCGTGGCCGCCGGAAATGACCTCTTCGGCACGGTAATAGAGTTCGCGCAGCAGCTCGCCCTTCCAGCCGTTCCAGACCTTGGGCCCGACCGCGCGGATATCGGCTACGGTCAGAACCAGCAGCAGGCGCAGGCGGTCGAGCGATTGCACCACCTTGACGAAATCCTCGACGGTCTGGGGGTCGGTCAGGTCACGGCGGAACGACGTATTCGACATCAACAGGTGATGACGCACCAGCCACGCGACGGTCTCTGTCTCCTCGGCGTTAAAGCCCAACCGCGGACCCAGTTCGTCAGCGACATCTGCGCCCAGAATGGAGTGGTCGCCGCCACGCCCCTTGGCGATGTCGTGCAGCAGGACGGCAAGATAAAGCACACGGCGCTGCAGGATCTTGGGGAAGATTTCGGTAGCCAGCGGCAGCTCTTCCTCCAGCTCACCATGTTCGATGCCCGAGAGCACGCCGATCGCCAGGATCGAATGCTCATCGACCGTATAGACATGGTACATGTCGTGCTGCATTTGGGCGACGACCCTGCCGAAATCGGGGAGAAAGCGGCCCATCACTCCGGCCTCGTTCATGGAGCGCAAGGCACGCGCCGGGTCGTTACGCGAGGTCAGAATCTCCATGAAGAGGTCGTTGGCCTGACGGTCCTCGCGCAGGTCGTTGTCCACGCGCGCAATGTTCTGGGTCATGACCCACAGGGTGCGCGGGTGCAGGTCGATATCCTGCTCCTGGGCAATCGCGAACATGTTGATGAGGTCGCGGGGGTGCTCCTCGAAATGGCGGCGGTTGGGCAGTGCCAGGCGCCCGCCTTCCACAGGGAACATGCCGATTTTGTCGCGGGCGATGCCGTAACGCACGCGGTTGCGTGGTGCTTCCTGACTGTCTTCGATGGCGGCGGCAAAGATGCGCGTGAGATTGCCGACCTCCTTGGCCACCAGGAAATAGCGCTTCATGAAACGCTCGACGGCACGCTGGCTGCGTCCGTCAGAGAACCCCATGCGCCGGGCAATCTCGGTCTGGGAGTCGAAGGTGAGGCGTTCTTCCCCGCGCCCGCTGATGACGTGAAGGTGGCAGCGCACGCGGGTCAGGAAATCCGAAGAGCGGGCAAAGCGCGAAAGTTCCAGTTTGGTAAAGACACCGGACTCGCCCAGCTCGGAGACGCGTTTGACGCGGTAGAGATACTTGGCGATCCAGAAGAGCGTGTGGAGATCGCGAAGACCTCCCTTGCCCTCTTTCACGTTGGGTTCCAGGACATAGCGGGAATCACCCATCTTGAGATGGCGTGCGTCGCGTTCTGCGAGCTTTGCATGGACAAACTCCGGGCCTGAACCCGTGACGACGTCACGGCCAAATCCGCGCTCGAGCCTGCGATAGAGATTGCGGTCGCCCCACAGGAAGCGCGCTTCAAGCACGGCGGTGCGGATCGTCATGTCGCCCTGGGCGCGCCGGATCGTGTCACCGACGGTACGTACGGCGTGGCCGACCTTCAGGCCCATGTCCCAGAGCAGATAGAGCGCGCGCTCGATGACCTGCTCCTGCCAGGGTGTCGGCTTGTAGGCGAGCAGGAACAGGAGATCGAGATCCGAATGGGGGGCCAGCTCACCGCGTCCGTAACCGCCGACCGCCACGATGGCGATGCGTTCGGCCTTCATCGGGTTGTGGTTGGGTGACACGCGCTCGGTGATGTGGCGCATCATGGCCTTGATCACTTCGTCCATGAGCAGACTCATGCCTGCAACCAGTTCAGGGCCCGGCGCGTTGCCTTCCAGACGCCGCTGGATTTCGTTGCGTCCGGTTTCCACGGCGTTGCTCAGTGTTGCCAGAAGCCCGGCGCTGTCGCCACGTTCCAGCGCTTCGAGCTCGGCATCAAGCTTGCGCCGACTGATGATGGCCCGACTTCTGGGAACCTGAGGGTTGCGACTCACGATCCGCGCTCCGCAAGGTCTTTCAGCCGATAGATCAGATCCAGCGCCTCCCGCGGGGTCAGCTCGTCGGGTGCAATGGCCGCGACGGCTTCTTCAAGCGGGGAAGGTCCCTGCTCGACGGCTGCCTTGGCAGGCTGGTGCGCAACGGCCTGGAACAGGGGAAGGTCGTCGGCCAGACGCACCAGGGCGCTGCCCTGTTCGCCCGATTCAATGATCTTCAGGACTTCTTCGGCGCGGGTGATGACGGCGGGTGGCAGGCCGGCCAGTTGCGCGACATGGATGCCATAACTGCGGTCGGCAGCACCGGGACCGACCTCATAGAGGAAGACAATGGCGTCCTGCCATTCCTTGACCCGCATGGTGTGGGGTTTGAGCGCGTCAAGCCTGGCGGCAAGCGCTGTGAGCTCGTGATAGTGCGTGGCAAAAAGCGCGCGGCAGTTGTTGGTCTCGTGGAGATGTTCAAGGGTTGCCCAGGCAATGGATAGCCCGTCGAAGGTCGATGTGCCGCGTCCGATTTCGTCCAGGATGACCAGTGCGCGGCTGCCGGCCTGATTGAGGATCGCTGCTGTTTCGACCATTTCGACCATGAAGGTCGAACGGCCGCGCGCAAGATCGTCGGCCGCACCCACGCGGCTGAAGAGGCGATCGACAACGCCGATCCGGGCCGAGGCAGCGGGCACGAAACTTCCCATCTGAGCCATGATGGCGATCAGCGCATTCTGGCGCAGGAAGGTCGATTTACCTGCCATGTTGGGACCGGTCAGCAACCATAGCCGGGCCTCGTCCTCCAGACGGCAATCGTTGGCGATGAAGGCCTGGCCGGTTGCCGGGTCTGCCAGCGCCTCGACCACGGGATGGCGCCCGCCACTGATGTCAAAGGCGACATCATCGGTGATCACCGGCCGGCGGTAATTGCGTTCGCTGGCAAGCAACGCCAGGGCAGAGGAAACATCGATGGTGGCAAGGGCGGTTGCCGCCCGCGCGATCAGGTCACCGGCGGCAAGGGTTCCCTCGATAAGCGCTGCGAACACATCGAGTTCCAGGGCAACGGCGCGATCACCGGCCTGCGAGATCTTTGCTTCCAGCTCACCCAGCTCCACGGTCGTGAAACGCATGGCGTTGGCCATGGTCTGGCGATGGATGAAGATGTCACGATCAAGCTTGTCGGCATGCACCTGCGTCGTCTCGACGTAGTAACCCAGCATGTTGTTGTGGCGCACCTTCAGGGACGGCACACCGGCGGCCTCCTGATAGCGCGTCTGCAGGGCTGCGATATGGCGGCGGCTGTCATCGCGCAGGGCTCTTGCCTCATCGAGTGCTTCGACATGGCCTGTGCGCACGAAACCACCATCACGGGCCAGCAGCGGTGGCTCGTCATCGAGTGCGGCATCAAGATGGCCCACGACTTCGGGGGGGGCCTGAAGATGGGTAATGGCGTGGGCCAGTTCATCGGGCAGATCGGGCACGCCGGCAAGCCGCCGCGCGATGGCGCTTCCGGCCTTCAGGCCCTCGCGGATGGAAACAAGGTCACGGGGACCGCCCCGGCCCAGGGACAGGCGACCCAGAGCACGTTCAAGATCAGGCGTTTCAGCGAGCAGGGCCCGGATGTCTTCGCGCAGGGTGCGATCATCAGCAAAGGCCGTGACGGCGTCATGCCGCCGCGCAATCCCATCAGGATCGGTCAGGGGCGCGGAAAGGCGTTGAGCCAGCTGGCGCGCGCCAACCCCGGTGACAGTGCGATCCATGACGCCCAGCAGGCTGGCACGGCGTGAACCATCCAAGGCCTGCATGATCTCGAGATTGCGCCTTGTGGCGGCATCAATTGCCATGGTTTCGCCGGGCGATTGGCGTCGTGGCGAACCCAGGCGGGGTAGCTTACCCTTCTGGGTGAGTTCGACATAGGCGACGAGGCCGCCCATGGCCGCAAGTTCCGCGCGGCCGAACTGTCCGAAGGCGTCCAGTGCCGCGACCCCGAAGAGTTCCTTCAGACGCCGCTCGCCACTGCGGCTGTCGAACCGTGCAGCCGGTTCAGGCGAAAGCACGTCGCGTAGCGGGCCCAGTGCGTCGGCCAGATCGTCATCATCATAAAGGGGTTCAGGCAGCACCAGTTCCGCGGGCGCGACGCGCTCCAGCAACGCGGCAAGGGCGGCAGGGCTGACCGGCTCGACAGCAAAGGCACCGGTCGACATCTCGATCCAGGCCACGGCGATCTCGTCCTGCGCGCGCGCCAGGGCAGCCAGATGGTTCGAGCGGCGCGAGTCCAGAAGGGTGTCTTCGGTGATGGTGCCAGGTGTCACGATGCGGGTGACATCGCGTTTGACGACTGATTTCGGGCCACGCTTCTTTGCTTCGGCAGGGTCTTCGACCTGCTCGCAGATCGCGACCTTGAAGCCGTGGCGGATCAGGCGTTCAAGATAGGTCTCTGCAGCATGGACGGGAACGCCGCACATCTGGACATCCTCGCCCAGATGTTTGCCCCGCTTTGTCAGGGCAATGTCGAGCGCGGCTGCGGCCTGGACCGCGTCGTCAAAAAACAGTTCGTAGAAATCGCCCATGCGGAAGAACAACAGGGTGGCCGGGTTTTCCTCCTTGATCGACCAGTACTGCGCCATCATGGGCGTCATCTGCCCACTGCCGGTCTTTCCACCGCCGGTCTGTGCGCCTGTGGTTCCCACGGCGGTCGGCGGTGCCTCTTCGGGCGTGCCTGTTGCGGCATCCTGGGACACGTTGGCTCTTCCTGGCTGGATCAATGGACTGCCCCGAACCTAGCACAGTTATCGGTTGGGCTGGCAGCCAGACACGGTCAGGAAGTCGCCGCCTGTTGAAAAGCCTGCAGGGCGATATCGACGCCATCCGACGTGATGTCCTTGTGACAGACCAGACGCAGGTTCCGGCCATGGGAAATGGTCACACCCGCTTCACCGACATGATCGAGGATCGTCTCCCAATTGCCCGATGGCAGGCGGGCAAAGACCATGTTGGTCTGGCAGCTTTCCAGGTCGATTTCGAAGCCGGGCAGTTCGGCCAGGCCCTGCGCCAGACGCCGGGCATTGGCGTGATCTTCGGCCAGGCGTTCAACATTGTGCTCGAGCGCATAAAGCCCGCATGCTGCCAGTACCCCTGCCTGACGCATGGCGCCGCCCAGCAGTTTGCGCTGGCGCCGCGCCCTGGCAATCACATCAGCGGGCCCGGCCAGAACCGTGCCGACCGGCGCACCAAGGCCCTTGGATAGGCAGATCGTCACGGTGTCGGCGCAGGCCGCGAGGTCTTTGGCCGAAACACCCAGTGCGACGGACGCATTCATCAGGCGTGCGCCATCCAGATGGACCGAAAGCCCGTGGCGCCGTGCGACGGCTGCTGCCGCTTCCAGCCGCGCGACACTCTGGACACGCCCGCCCATGGTGTTTTCCAGGCTGATCAGGCGGCTGATAGGGCAATGCGGGTCATCTGGTTTGATCGCGGCTTCGATATCATCGGGGTCGAGACCACCGTCTGCTCCGGTGGGAATGGCACAGGGAACGATGCCGCCCAGTGCGGCACAGCCTCCCGCTTCGGCCGCCAGCACGTGATATCCGTGGCCAGCGATGATCTCTTCGCCGCGCTGGCAGTGGCTGAGCATGGCTGAGAGGTTCGCCTGTGTGCCCGATGTGCAATAAACCGCAGCCTCCTTGCCCAGAAGTCCCGCCGCCTTGGCTTCCAGTGCGTTGACCGTTGGGTCATCGCCATAGACATCATCACCGACCTCTGCCTGCATCATGGCTTGCCGCATGGCGGCATCGGGCCGCGTCACGGTGTCGCTGCGAAAATCGATCAGACCCGGCGCGTTGGCCTGGGAAGCCGAAGCGGAGGGATATGCTGAATTCATGGCCATGGTGTTAGCTCCGCTCTAGCGTACGAGTGCAGCGACGAGGTGAACCCGGACATCGCCGCCACCGTTGAGCGCAGTGTGATAGCCGCGTGTGTCGGTGAAGTATACGGAACCGTCGGCGGGCAGGTGTGTGACATGATGGTTCACGATGAACAGCGAACCTGGATTCGCAACAATAGGAATGTGCAGGCGCGGTTCAGGGTCACGGTGCCAGGAATTGCAGGTGTAGATGTCCTTGGCCAGAACCCGCATGCGCCCGATCGTGAAGCGTTTGGTGAGCTCGGTGTGCACATGCTCGAAATAGGTGCCGGCAAAGGCCGGCTCGAATTCGCTGAAGGCGGCTTCATCGACGAGCTCTTCCATCGGCTCTTCGACATAACGATCGTCGCGCCGCATCCAGTAACGCCCCGACAGATCGTTGGCGCTGACGCTGTCGTCGCCGGGGCGCCGTGTCAGGGGAAGAGCCCGGAAACTCTCGCCATGCCAGGAACGGATCGACAGAGCCTCATCGAGGGCCGTGCGTAGTTTGGCGAGATCAAAGGAGAGATCGAGCCGTTCAATGCCGGGGCCGGGAACGAAGTTGGCGACCGACTCGGTATCGGGCGGATTCGCCATCCAGTTGCGCACGGATCGGATGTCGGGGTCGTCCAGGACAGCACTTGCCATGGTGGTCATTCCATTGAAGTTCGCGGAAGCCTGATCCCGCTTGGGGCGACAAACAAGAGGCTGGCGGGCGGAAGCGCAATTTTTCCGCCTATGACTTTCTCTTTGCTGCAGCGCAGCAGAGCGCTACGTTGATTTCAGAACACATCACGGAAAACAAGAATGTCGGATCAGACGAAGGTCAGCGACGCTGAAGCGCTGCGGTTTCATGCCGAAGGGCGACCGGGCAAGCTGGCGATTGCGCCCACGAAACCGCTCGATACCGCGCGCGATCTTTCGCTCGCTTATTCGCCGGGTGTTGCTGCGCCATGTCTGGAGATCTTTCGCGATCCCGCTCTGGTGTTCGACTACACGTCCAAGGGCAATCTGGTCGCCATCGTTTCCAATGGCACGGCTGTGCTGGGTCTGGGCAACCTGGGCGCGCTGGGCGCCAAGCCTGTGATGGAAGGCAAGGCGGTCCTGTTCAAACGGTTTGCTGATGTCGACGGCATCGATATCGAGATCGACAGCGAGGATGTCGACGAAATCGTCAACACGGTGCGCCTGATCAGCCCGACCTTTGGTGGCGTCAATCTTGAAGACATCAAGGCGCCGGAATGTTTCATCATCGAACAGCGCCTGCGTGAACTGGTCGATATCCCGATCTTCCATGACGATCAGCACGGTACGGCGATCATCTGCCAGGCCGGTGTCATCAACGCACTGGAAATTGCAGGCAAGGATCTCAAGAACTGCAAGGTCGTGGTGAACGGTGCGGGTGCGGCCGGCATTGCCTGTCTGGAACTGATGAAGGCTTTTGGTCTGCCCCATGACAATGCGCTGCTGTGTGACACCAAGGGCGTGGTGTTCCAGGGCCGCGAAGAGAACATGAACCAGTGGAAGTCGGCACACGCGGCCAAGACCGACGCGCGGACCCTGGAAGAAGCCATGGAAGGCGCCGACATTTTCCTGGGCGTTTCGGTCAAGGATGCGGTGACGCGCGACATGGTGGCGTCCATGGCTGACAATCCGATCATCTTTGCCATGGCCAATCCAGACCCGGAAATCACCCCAGAGGCGGTTCTTGAGGTGCGCGACGATGCCATTATGGCGACCGGCCGTTCGGACTATCCCAACCAGGTCAACAACGTGCTGGGTTTCCCCTATATCTTCCGTGGCGCCCTGGATGTGCGTGCAACCACGATCAACGAAGCCATGAAGATTGCGGCTGCCGAAGCCATTGCGGCATTGGCGCGCGAGGATGTGCCCGATGAGGTTGCTTCTGCTTATACCGGCAGCTTTCTGAGGTTTGGGCCCGACTACATCATTCCCAAACCTTTCGATCCCCGTCTGATCAGCCGGGTGCCTGCGGCCGTGGCAAAGGCGGCGATGGATTCCGGCGTAGCCCGCCAGCCGATCATCGACATGGACGCTTATCGTGCGCAATTGTCGGGCAGGCTCTCGCCGGTTGCCGGACGCATGAATGAGGTCTTCGAGGCTGCGCGCGCCAAGCAGGCCCGTGTTGTCTTTGCCGAGGGCGAAGAAGAAAAGACGATCCGTGCTGCAGCGCTCTGGCGTGACCAGGGTCTGGGCAGCGCCATTCTGGTCGGACGCCAGGACCGCATCCGCGAACAGATGGAATCCCTGGGCGTGAACCCGGATCGCATTGCGATTGCCAATGCGCGCGATACCGGAAATCGTGAGCGGTATGTCGAGTTGACCTATGCCCGCATGCAGCGCCAGGGCGCGTTGCTGCGTGACTGCCAGCGCTGGATCAATCTGGATCGCAACGTGTTTGCCGCGGCCATGCTGGCAGCAGGCGACGCTGATGCCATGGTGACCGGCGTGACGCGCAACTATGCCAGTGCGCTTTCCCATATCCAGCGTGTGCTCGATGCCAAGGCGGGTCAGATCGTCTTTGGCATGTCGATCCTGGTGTCAGGCAGCCAGGTTCTGTTTGTCGCCGACAGCACGATCCACGAGCGACCCAGTGCCGATCAACTGGCCGACATCACGGTGCAGGCTGCCGCAAAGGTGCGGCATCTGGGTATCGAGCCACGGGTGGCTCTGGTCTCCTTTGCCAATTTCGGCAGCCGCGGCCATGAGATGACGGAAAACCTGCGTGGTGCCGTGGCCATTCTGGAAGAGCGCGGCGTCGACTTTGAGGTTGATGGTGAAATGGCGCCCGATACTGCGCTCAACCCCGAGGCTCTTGCCTACTACCCGTTCGCGCGTCTGTCGGGCCCGGCCAACGTACTCATCATGCCCAGCCTCCATGCCGCCAACATTTCCTACAAGCTGGTTGAAGCCATGGGTGGCGCCCAGGTCATCGGTCCCATTCTGGTGGGTCTGGAAAAGCCGGTGCAGATCGTGCGTCTGGGTGCAACCGTGAACGATCTTCTCAACATGGCCGCACTGGCGGCGGTCGACGTCGGGCCCTGATCATGGCGGAACGACAGCACCGTGCGGGGTCGCTTCCGGTGCGGCGCGCCGTTGCCGTTTCTGGTTTGCGCTGGGCAGCGCCGCTGATTGCCGTTGAAGCCGGCGTGTTTCTGCTTCTGCATTTTCAGGGGGATCTCACTCCCCTATCCGCGCTGGCCGGTTTTGTTGTCATAGCAGCCGCGACCGGAATTCTGTTTCGGTTGCTGGCGCGTAATCTCGAGGAGATGGGGCTTT
>Ga0055584_100008003_pt1 | contig 10359 bp, 7 predicted proteins | sample OSDHelmetaG_FD_58716 | JGI IMG/M metagenome (GOLD analysis project Ga0055584, IMG submission 58716) | Pelagic marine sediment microbial communities from the LTER site Helgoland, North Sea, for post-phytoplankton bloom and carbon turnover... | ecosystem: Environmental > Aquatic > Marine >...
TATATCGTGCGAAGCGCAAATTCATGAGGGATGTTCAACACCATTCCGGTTCGCTGGGCACCAGGCCTCGCCCGGCCCGTCAACCGCCGGCATCAGCGGCCTTCGGACCAATCGACCTACGCCATCGGGTACCATTGTCGCATGAAACCGGTCAATCCAGTTCCTGCAGACCACTGCCGCAGAACCGATCAACGATCGCCCACGAGAGCACGCGCCCACCGATAGTCAGCCTTGCCGCTCGGACTCCTCTGGATGGCATCGGAGAATACAAAATCCTTGGGGAGCTTATAGCGAGCGATGTGGCGGCTGCATTCCTCGAGCAAGCTCTCCGTGGAGGCCTCGAGGCCCGTCTTCAACTGCACCACGGCCACCACCTCTTGCCCCCAACGCAAACTCTTTCGCCCCGCGACCACCGCATCATAGACCGCAGGGTGAGCCAGCAACGCCTGCTCGACTTCCTCGGCGAAGATCTTCTCGCCACCAGAATTGATCGTTACCGAGTCGCGCCCAAGGACCTCCACGGTCCCATCGGCCAGGTGACGGGCGCGATCGCCGGGCACCGCGTAGCGCGTCCCGTCGATTTCCGGGAAGGTCTTGCGGGTTTTTGCCTCGTCATCGAGATAGCCCAAGGGGACATTTCCCGCCTTCGCAAACCATCCCACTTCGTCGCTCCCGGGCTTGAGAAGGACTTTGAGATCTTTGTCGACCACGCACGTATCGTCTACGGGGGTAAACTGACCAGTCGATGCTCCACTATCGCGCGAACTCGTATGCATGCCCTGCTGGCCCGTCTCGGACGATCCGATTCCATCCATGATCAAAGCATGCGGCAGTTGTTCCAGAAGAGCCTCCTTGACAGTAACGCTCAATGGCGCACCCCCATTGGCCACCGCAAAGAGGCTGGAGAGATCGTAGTTTCCTTCTCGAATCGCATCCAGCAAAGGTCGGCCAAAGGCATCACCCACAATCACGATCAAATTCACTTTCTCGCGCTCGATGGTCGCCAGGAGGTCGTGCGGATCCAGCCGATCGACGACGTTTTGAATCAGCAGCGTGCCTCCGCCGTGAAGAGTGATGAACGCAAGCCAATGACCCGCGCCATGCATGAACGGGGGTGCCGCGAGGACCCGCATCCCTCCGTTCTCCGCGGCCTCGACAAGTTCGCGGTGGTCCTCGACAAATCCGCTTCCATCCTGGCGACGACCACCCATCGCTGCCATGAAAATATCGTGCTGGCGCCACAAAACACCTTTAGGCATGCCCGTGGTTCCACCGGTGTAGAGCGCATAGAGATCGTCGGCTTCGGGCACGTCGGACAGGGGCGCGGGCGAACCGGCCTCGAGAGCCTCGTCATACCAGATCGCACCCGGAAGCAGTTCAGCGCCACTCTCGTCGGCGACCTGAATCAATACCTGCAGCTCGGGTGTCTCCGGCAATACCTTTGCCAGGCTCTCGGCGAACCGGCTGTGGTAGATGACCGCACGGGCTCGCGCGTCGCGCAGGAGATAAATCAGCTCCTCCTCGACATATCGATAGTTGACATTGATCGGGACGGTCCGCGATTTGAAAGACCCGAGCATGCCTTCGATATACTCGTTGCCATTCATGAGATAGAGCGCCACATGATCCTGCCCGGAACTCCATCCCGGCAACTGACTGCGATCAGCTGTCTTGCCCAAGCCACGCTGGCGCAAATAATCAGCCAACCTGCGCGAGCGTTCAGCCACCGCGGCATAGGACAACCTGCGGTCTCCGCATACCAGACATTCGCGATCCGGAATCCGCTCTGCGAGTAGCTCATTCAAAACAGCCAGATTAAAATTATCCATCGATCCCTCTCCCCAACCAATCTTTCTCAGTCAGGCTTGCGGGCATAGATCTCCACCCGCCCTTCCAGACCCGTCCATTTGCCAATTGCGAAGAGGACCGCCAGGCCCGCTCGAATGGGAAAGGAAAACGTATACCGACCCAAATATGGCGTATCACCACGCACCTCGCTCACCTCAAACCCGACGTCTTCTACCAGTCGACGCAGGGTGGCCGGGGTGAAATACCAATAATGGTTGGGCACGTAGAGCCGCTCGGCGAGACTACCCACGACCGGGAGACGGGCCAGGATATCGGCCATGCCGAAAAGCGTCGAACGATGATTGGGGACCGCCACGAAAAGGGCACCTCCCGGATCCAATGAGGCCAGAGCGTGTTCCAGAAAAACTCGCGGGTCCCGCGTATGCTCGAGGACGTCAGCCATCGTGATCGCCCGCGGCGTAACGGGGAACTCGGCTTCCAGGAAGTCACCAACTTTGACATCGACACCGAATTCTTCATGCGCCTTCGCTGCGGCCCCGGGCGAGATTTCGCACCCTTGCGGGTCAAACCCGGCTTCCCCGGCCAGATGCAGCAACAGACCGGTTCCGATCCCGACATCCACAAGTCGGCCGCCACCCGTCAACCGATGCAGTCGCATCAGTGTGGCTCGGAAGCCCTCCACTACGGGATCCTCCGGGTAGTCCCGGTAGTAGGCCGTGAACATCTCGGCGGTCTCGTCCATCAAGCCGCTCTCGAAGGCCTCATCTTCGCGTTGCGCAATTTCTTCTTCCGACGGGATCGGGTCGACGAATACCTGTCCGCAGGAACAGCGAAACAGAGGGCTGTCTGCACCATGCAAGGGCTTCGCTCCTGATTTGCCGCAAATCAGGCATGGTCTGGGTACCGACCGTTTCTTCTGCTGCGCAACGCTCATGACTCGGGTTGTACACGAACTGGGGGCCGGGATCATCCCGTTGGGCACCCGCGCCCAAAACTGCTACCCGGGGGAGGTGCAGATCCGACCGATTCACGAGGGCCTCTTCTCCTCGCCGGACGACCCGGGTGGACTGGGCCTCTTCGCCGGGCTTTGCGGTTCCTGCAAGGCGTTGCACTTTCCGGCCACAAACGATTGCCCCTACTGCGGCACTACAGGATGCGAGACACGAATTGTTGGCAAGACCGGAACCCTGCACCTCGCCACGGTCGTGGCGGCCGCACCTCCGGGCTACCATGGAGAGGTGCCCTATGGCTTCGGACTTGTGGATCTGCCCGAAGGCCTGCGCGTCATCTCGGTCATTGCCGAAACCAACATAAAGCGGCTCCGGCCGGGACTGGCCCTGCGACTCGGCCTCCGATCCCTGCCTAGTCCTGAAGCGGAACCACCGGAGACCGAACCTCTCACGCTTGTGAGCTGGCATTACGAACCCGCCGGCGGTTCCCCTTGAGCGCCAATCCAGTCTATATTCGTGGCGTCGGCCTCCATCCCTTCGGGCGTTTTCCCGAGCAAACCGTGACGGAATTGGGACTTCATGCGGTTCGCGCCGCGATCGCCGACGCCGGCGGGGGCAGCGCAGAAAGCCCCCCCTCCACACGGGGCACTTTCGACGCGGCCTTCTGCGCGAGCGTCTACTCGGGTGTTGCTGCCGGGCACAAAGTCCTCTCGCGGAATGGCGCTACCGGGCCCGCGATCATGAACATCGAGGCCGGATGTGCCAGCGGAGGCGCCGCTCTCTCGCTGGGGACCGACCTGATCCGCTCAGGACGATATCGGAATGTTCTCGTCTTCGGTATGGAGAAGATGCCGCGGGGCATGATTCGGTCGAGCTTTTTCCCACCCTGGTGCGAACAAGCGGGACTTACCCCCGCACCTGCCTATTTTGCGCTTCGCGCCCAGCGCCTGATCCAGCAATCCGGTGTAACCCGCAAAGACCTGGCAGACGTCGTCGTCCACAATCGGCGCAAGGGTGTGGCGAACCCCTTTGCCATGTTCCGCAAGGAAGTCACCCGGGAGGAAGTGCTCAGATCGCGGCTGGTCTGCGACCCGCTTCGCCTCTGGATGCTCTGCTCTCCAAATGAAGGCGCCGCCGCCGTGCTGCTTTCGAGCCAGCCCACGTCCGGCCAGGTGCCGGTCGAGCTCGCCGCAAGCGTGCTCCGATCCCACCAACCAGGCAGCGCGCTGGGCGAGCATACGCCCCTGTCGGGCCGCATCGGAAACGAGCCCGACAGCCCTACCACAACCGCGGCGCGAGCAGCACTCGGACAAGGCCGGCTCACGCTCAGCGAGATCGATGTTGTGGAGTTGCAGGACACCGACGCCGGACGCCAGATCCTCTCGATCGAAGAACTGGGGTTCTGCGCACCTGGCGAAGGCGGCGCCTTCGTTCGTGCCGAGCAGGAGAAATCAAGCCAAACGGCTACGATCAATCCCTCCGGCGGACTGCTGTCGAAAGGCGAGCCTCTGGGCGCCTCGGCGCTCGCGCAGGTGGTCGAGTTGGTCTGGCAACTACGAGGAAGCGCGGGCGCGCGACAAGTCCCTGGTGCAAAAGCCGGCCTCGCGCACACAGTGGGTCGGGGCGCGAACGCTTCGGTCACGATTCTGGTGCGTCACTAACACCGAACTACTGATACATCTCCAGCAATTCGATCAATCCCTGCTCGCGCAACGAATCGAACACCGCGCGTTTGATATCCCGAGATGTCCGAAGCGAGAGGACCTCTTCGGCAAGAGCAGTGGCGGTTTCCTGGGAGACCGATCGAATCAACTTCTTGATGACCGGGATAAAGAACGGCTCCATGCTCAGTTCGTCAATCCCCATGCCCAGCAGCGGCAGCGTACACATCGGGTCTGCGGCCATCTCGCCACACATCGACACGGGGATCCCGGCAGCCCTCGCCGACTCGACCACGAAACTGACTGTGCCGAGCACCGCGGGATGCAGCGGTTGATAGAGGGGGGCGACCTTGCGGTTGTTGCGGTCGACAGCCAGCAGATACTGGATCAGATCATTGGTCCCAATCGACAGAAAGTCGGCGTACTTTGCCAACTGCGGCGCCAGATAAACTGCCGACGGCACCTCAACCATGATGCCCAGCGGCAGATCGGGCACCGTGGGCACACCTTCACGCAGGAGATCCGCTCGCGTATTTTCGATGATTTCGCGGGCCTGCAGAACTTCGTCCACGGACGAAATCATTGGGAGCAGGATGCGGGTGGGCCCCTCGAGTCCCGCACGCATGATGGCGCGCAACTGCTGCCCGAAAAACTCCGGCATTTCGAGAGAAACCCGAATCGATCGCCAGCCCAGAAAGGGGTTCTCTTCCTGCGGTGTATGGAGGAATGCAGGGTATTTGTCCGCGCCGATATCGAGCGTGCGGACAGTGACCGAACGGCCCTCCATTCCGCGGATCACCTTGCAATAAATATCGTATTGCTCCTGCTCGGTCGGAAAATCGCGAAACGAAATGAAAGGAAATTCCGTCCGATACAACCCCACGCCTTCGGCCCCGTGCCGATTGGCAAGAACCACGTCACCGACCAGGCCGACGTTCGCGTTCAAGGTAACAGTCCGTCCGTCCGTGGTCGTCGCCGGCAAATCGTGCAAGGCACCCAGATTTTCGTTGAAGGCCTTGTAGTCGCGATCCATTCGCTCGTATTCCCGGACGACGTCCGGGCCAGGCAGTCGGTAGACGACACCCGCATTCCCGTCGACAATGACGTGATCCCCCTCGGATACCCCGTCGAGAACCTGATCCATGCCCACGACTGTCGGGATCTCGAGCGACTTCGCCAGAATTGTGGCGTGCGAGGTTTCCCCACCGGTGGCCAAAGCGATCCCCCGGACCTCAAGAAGGTCTATCTCGGAGAGATCGGTGAGAGTGAGTTCGCGCGCCACGAGCACGCTACCTTTGCCGGGAACCCGCAAACTGACATCGATTCCCAGCAGGATTCGTAGCAGTCGCTGGCCCACGTCTCGGATATCGAGCGCTCTTTCTCGAAGATACGGATCATCAACCTGGTCAAAGACCTCGAGGAACTCCTCGATGGCCAGACGGATGGAGTATTCCGCCGAGGACCCCTCGGCCACAAACTCCCGGACGCGACTGGCGAGGGTATCGTCTTGCAACATCAGCAGGTAGGCCTCGAAAATCTTTCCCGTAGCCTCGGGCAAGACCTCATCCATTTTCTCTCGCTGGATCTGTACGTCTTCGATGGCCTGACGCACCGCCGATTCGAAGCGCTGCAGTTCCTCGCCGGTATCCTCCACAGGCTCATCAGCAATCTCGGAGAGCACCACTTCCGGATGCAAAATATGAGCATTGCCGATCCCGAAACCCGGGGCCGCGCCGATCCCGCGCAATCGCTCGCCCGGATCCCGGTTCTCGGCGCGCTGCAGGGCCGAGGTTTCGCCCTGGCGTTCGACAGCCTGCAGGCGGCGGAGGGCATCGACCATCCTGCGTCGCGAGTCGGCCTGTTCGCGCTCCTTGAGCTTCAGGCTGTCGAGCAACCGTGCCTTGACCAGCACCGAAGCAATCTGTCCGGCAATGGTCCGCAAAAGGCTGACCTCATCCGGAGTGAAGGAGCGCCGACGCAGAGTCTGCACCACCAAAACGCCGAGCGGAGCATGGCGCTCGAGGACCGGAACACCGAGAAAGGAGTGATAGCGTTCCTCACCCAACTCTGGGAAGAATTTGAACCGCGGGTGCACCGGCGCGTCTTCCGCGACCACCTTCTGCATGGTCTCGATCACCAGCCCGGTCAAGCCTTCATCGGTTCGCATCTCGACCTTGCCGATCGCGTCGCGGTCCAGACCGGTTGTGGCCCAGAGCTTCAGTTCCTCCTGCTCGTCATTGAGCAGGTACAAGGAGCAGACCTCGGTCCGCATCCGATCGGCAACAACCCCGACCACACTCTCCAGAGTCTCCTTGAGGTCGTCGGACTCGAGGATCAACGCACCTACGCGTTCGAGAAGACGTAACTCGCGCATCGAACCGTCCCCGACTCGCGCCTTGGACCCGCTCCGACCGCCAACTGTCCGCTTGGAATCAACCACGATTTCATCATAGCACGCAGCCCGCCATTTGGGATCAATCCCGAAATCATGGTGCCGGTTTCCATTTTCGGCTAAAAAAGGCCCGTGGGGCGGAGGAAGAAAGCGGCAGGCGCGCAATCGAGAGACCCATTTCGCGCCTTGTTCACGGGGATGATCAGCGTTCTGGCGGTGGTCCTTCTGGCCTCTGTGGTTTTTGTCTACCGCGAGTTTTCGACAGGTCTGCCGCCAGTCCAGAAACTCCTCGACTACAACCCCCCGGTAGCCACCCGAGTTCTGGCTGCCGACGGCACGACCATTGGCGAGTTCTTCATTGAAAAACGCTACCTCACCCCGATCTACAAGATTCCAAAGTCCGTACAGCTCGCTTTTCTGGCGGCAGAGGACGCCACGTTCTACAGCCACTACGGACTCGATCCGATAGGTATCCTGCGGGCCCTCGTCGAAAATCTTCGCGCACAGCGAACCACGCAGGGCGGAAGCACCATTACCCAGCAGGTAGTCAAGCAACTTTTGCTCTCGCCCGAGCGTAGCTACGAACGCAAGATTCGCGAGGCGGTCCTGGCCGTGCGCCTCGAGACCGAGCTGACAAAGTCCCAGATTCTTTCGCTCTACCTCAATCAGATCTACCTCGGTTCGGGCGCCTACGGCGTGCAGGCAGCGGCCCGCGAATATTTCAACAAGGACGTCGGCGACCTCTCGCTTGCACAAGCAGCACTCCTCGCGGGTCTGCCGCAAGCACCCAGCCGCTACTCACCCGTGCGCAATCTTCCGCAGGCTCGTGTCCGCCAAGCCTATGTGCTGCGCCGGATGGTCGAGGAAGGATTCATCTCACAAGCCAGAGCTGATCAGGCACGCGAGGCCAATCTCGAACTGCAGGAGGGCGAGGAGAGCATCGCCCCACAGGGCCCGGCGCCTTGGTATGTCGAACACGTCCGCCGACTCCTGCTGGCCCGCTACGGGACCAGCGGGACCTATCGGCTGGGATTGACCGTCCAGACACCTCTGGACCTGCGGCTCCAACGCGAGGCGCAACGGGCGTTGGCGCGCGGCATCAATGCTGCGGATCTGCGTCAGGGGTACCGTGGGCCGCTGCGCAAGCTCTCCCGCAAGCAATGGGCCGAATTACTCCCCCAACCCGGGACACGGAGAAGCTCCGAGCCCCTGCCGCCGCCGGAGTCCCGCGTGGAAGCCGTTGTCATCACCGGCCCCGGTCGGCGGGATCGGCCTCGCGGCGGCGGCTATTATATCCGCTGGGCGGGCGGATACTCCATCGTCCCGCCCCGCGGACTCGACTGGGCTCGACGATCCGGGCGCAACCCCGAGCTTGGTGATGTTCTCGAACTTCGGGTCGCTCGCGGAGGAGACGGTGAGAGCTTTTTCGCCATTGCACCCGAAAATGGAACGCAAGGGGCGATGGTAGCGATGTCGCCCCAAACCGGCGACGTCCTCGCGCTGGTCGGAGGCAACGACAATGGCGACACCGAGTTCGACCGCGCGCTGCAAGCCCACCGGCAACCCGGCTCGGCTTTCAAGCCACTGATCTTCGCCGCGGCCCTGGACCGCGGCTACACACCAGCCACACTCCTGGATGACGCTCCGGTGACGTTTCCCGACCAACCCGGCAAGCCATGGTCGCCGAAAAATTTCACGAAGCGCTATTACGGTCCCACGACCCTTCGCGAAGCATTGACCAAATCCCGCAACGTGCCCACGGTCAAACTGGTCGATGCCATCGGCCTGCCCTACCTTCTGGACTACTTGCCCCGGTTCGGCTTTCGCAAACGCTTCGCGCCAAACCTCTCCCTGTCGCTCGGAACGGGCGAGACCACATTATTGGAGCTTGTGCGCGCTTACAGCGTTTTCGGTTCTGCGGGCCGCCTTCACGAGCCTCGATTCATCACGCGAATCACCGACCAACACGGCAACATTCTCGAAGAACGCCCGCCCCGACCCGAGCAGGTACTGACGCCGACAACCGCTTACCAAATGACCACCCTGCTGCAGGGCGTGGTCGACCGAGGCACCGGCCGCCGTGCACGCTTGAACCGTCCCGCTGCCGGAAAGACCGGGACGACCAATGACCAACGCGATGCATGGTTTGTCGGCTTCACGCCCGAGATCGCCGCCGGGGTGTGGGTGGGGTACGACCGCGGCAAAACGCTCGGCGACAAGGAAACCGGCGGGCGGGTCGCGGCACCGATCTGGAAAGGCTTCATGCAGGAGGCGCTGGCCGACACCGCTGTGAGCGATTTTCCGGTACCGGATGATGTCATTCTTGTACCCGTCAATGCCCACACCGGGCTTCGAGCGCGACTGGGCGAGCAGGGATCTGTTCTCGAGGCATTCCGCCGGGGCACCGAGCCTGGTCGTGCGGAGTGGTCCTCATGAGACTCGCACCCACCGCGGTGGTGAGCGATTCGCGGTTTCGCCATCACCAACCAGGCCCCCATCATCCCGAAAGCCCGGAACGCTCCGCGGTGGTCGAGACGGCCGTGCGTGAATGGAACGGTCCCGCCCTCCGGCAAATCGCGCCACGGATCGCGACGCCCTCGGAAATCCTGCGCGCACACGACGAGCAGCACCTTGCACAGATGGAAGCCACGCGGCTTCAGCCGCTGACCAGGATCGATCCGGACACCATCGCAAGCGAGAGCTCTTACCATACCGCTCTCGAGGCCGTCGGAGGCCTTCTCGAGGTCGTTGATGCCGTGGACAGCGGTGCGGCCCGCAACGGGTTCGCTTTCGTTCGCCCGCCCGGCCACCATGCAAATCGCGCGATCTCGCAGGGATTTTGCCTCTTCAACAATGTCGCGATCGCGGCCCTTCACCTGCGTCGGAAATATGACCGAATCGCGATCATCGACTTTGATGTCCATCATGGAAACGGCACCGAAGAAATCTTCTATGAGGACCCGCACGTCCTCTACGCCTCCGTCCATGAATCTCCCTGGTATCCCGGCACCGGAGCCGCAAACGACATCGGCCGCGGGAGAGGCGTGGGCTATAACATCAATCTACCGCTCATGGCCGGCGCAGGAGACGCCGAAGTGGCTCTGCTCTTCAACGACCTCCTGCTGCCAGCCCTTCGGGCCTTTTCACCGGAATTCATCCTGGTCTCGGCAGGTTTCGATGGACACCATCGAGATCAGATCGCCAATCTGCAGTTTACCGAGACGGGGTACCTCAACCTGATGACGCAGCTGCAATTGGTGGCGGAAGACACCGCCGATGGCCGGATTGCCGCCGTCCTCGAGGGGGGCTATGACCTGCCCGCGCTGCGATCGTCGGCCGAGGCCTGCCTGACGGCGCTGACTTCGACAATCGCCGCCGCACCATGGCAGGCGCCCGCGCATGAGGCCACCGGGCCTCTCCGCGACCTGCATCGGCATGTCGGGCCATTGGCTTCGACAAAGCCTGCGGAATGAGAAAATTGAATCCGTGAGACCTGTCGGGTAGCGTAGGGCCATGTTTGGAATCGGGATGCCCGAGCTCGCCGTCA
>Ga0055584_100008004_pt1 | contig 10359 bp, 7 predicted proteins | sample OSDHelmetaG_FD_58716 | JGI IMG/M metagenome (GOLD analysis project Ga0055584, IMG submission 58716) | Pelagic marine sediment microbial communities from the LTER site Helgoland, North Sea, for post-phytoplankton bloom and carbon turnover... | ecosystem: Environmental > Aquatic > Marine >...
CACCTTCCACTGGAAGGCGCCCCTGTTCGTCTTCCGCCAGGCCTTCAAGTACCAGGTCGGCAGCGGTTGGCGCACCTACGAGGTGGACGGGACCGAGGTCTCCCTCGAGGTGTTCGACGTCATGTTCGACACCGACAAGGGGTGCTCCTGGAACGAGGTCTCCGGTCGCTACGTGCGCTGGACCCCCGAGTTCTATGTGCCCACCGTGATGCGGGCGAACCCGCCCCACGGCAACAAGCAGGCGTCCTTCGACCTCCCCGAGGACTTCGACCACGCGGGCGAGCGCGAGCAGATGCTCGCCGAGTGTGAGGACGCCTTCAAGCGCTACGAGGCCCGGATCGAGCGCGGGGTCGCGAAGGAGATCGCGCGCATGATCCTGCCCCAGAGCCTCTATACCCAGGCCTACTGGACCGTTTCGCTCCAGGGCGTCCTGCACTTCCTGCAGCAGCGCCTGAAGCCCGACGCGCAGTACGAGATCCGCGTCTTCGCGGAGGCGATCCGCGACCTGGTGAAGGACGACCTCGCCCGGGTCGGCGTGACCTTCGAGGACGCGTGATCGGTGACTTCCGGATCCGCCGGCTCGTGCCAGCGGATGCCGCCGAGTTCGTGGCGCTCCGCCGGGAGATGTTGGCGGATACACCCGTCGCATTCCTGGGGGACCTCGACGACGACGAGTGCCTGGACCTGGAGGTCATGGAGGCAAGACTCTCCTCGTCGGAGAGCCCGATCTTCTGCGCGGAGAACGAGGACGGCGAGTTCTGTTCGGTGGCGGGGTTCTACCGGGACCGGCGCGCGAAGATGCGCCACAGGGGGACGGTCTGGGGCGTGTACACACGCCCCGGCAGCCGACGCCTCGGGCTCTCCCGCAGGGTCATCGAGGCAGCCCTCGACCACGCCAGCGAGATGGAGGGGCTCGACGTCCTCCTGCTCTCGGTCTCGGTGGAGGCGCCGGGCGCCCAGGCCCTCTACAAGTCCCTGGGCTTCACGGCGTGGGGCCAGGAGCCCCGAGCCGTGATGGTGGACGGCCGCCAGGTGGACGAGATCCACATGTGGCGGGCCGCCAGGACCGACTAGTCCTTCCCGAGGGCCTTGTCGAGGGCGGCCTGTCCGCCGACCACGGGCAGCCCGATGCTGGTCCCGCCGAGGTCGACGGTGAGCTTGGTCCCCGCCTTGGGCTGGAGCGTGAACTCCGGATCGCTGGCGAAGATCATCAGCCCGAGTTGCTCCCCGGCCGGCACGATCTGGTCATCGGGCATCAGCCGGAAGGCCAGGTCCACGAACTCACCGGGGACGAGCGGGGCGCTCTCGGTCATCGAGTTCCGGTTCTGAGGATCGGCCCAGCCGCGGGAGATGATGTTGTCGTTGATGGAGGCGCCGTCCTCGAAGGGCAGCGAGACGAGCCAGACCGAGAGGTTGACGGCGGGCTTGTCCGAGGCCACCCGGATCTTCATCTCGTAGTGGCCGGAGAGGTGGAGCGGGGCGACCAGCTCGGGGGACGCGAAGAGCAGCCGAGCGTCTGAAGAGCTGGCCTCGGCGTGCGCCGCTCCCGAGGTCTTCGGCGCGTCGGTGACGGTCTGCTCCCCCTTCGACGCCGAGCCGCCCAGGCGGCCCACCTTGGCCCCGTCTCCGGCGGGGAAGAGCTCCACAAGGGACGCCTCCGGGTTGGGGTAGTCGGCGTAGGGGGTGGGTTCGCTTCGCTTGTCGGACTCGCGCACGATCCAGGCGCGCGGCTGCGCCTCGATCTCGTTGTCGATGTCATAGAGGTAGCGCGTGAACCACTGGTTGACGAGCCAGAAGGGCGGGTCGCCGCCGTGGCCCCCCTGGTGGAAGTAGCACATGGCCGGCACGCCCTTCTCCTTGAGGGCTTCGTAGATCCGGACGCTGTGCTCGGGCATCACGTTCCAGTCGTTGAAGGCGTGGGCCATCAGCACCGCGGCCCGGACGCCGTCGAGGTCATTGAGGTAGTCCCGACCGGCCCAGAACTCGTTGTAGTCGCCGGTGACCCGGTCGAGGTACTTCTCGAGCTCCGCCTCGCGGATGTTCTCGTTGCACCAGTCTCGGCGGGTGGGATCCCCGCTGTGCACGAAGTCGTAGAGGACGTCGATGTCCTCGCCCATGTAGCCACCCGGGTGACGGACGAGGCCGTTCGCGCGGTAGTAGTGGTAGTAGGAGGTGTTCGGGGCGACGGGGATGATGGCCTCGAGCCCCTCCACGCCGGTGGTGGCCGCGGCGAGGGGGAGCGTCCCGTTGAAGGAGGTGCCGATCATCCCGACCTTGCCCGTGGACCAGGTCGCCTCGACGGGATCGCCGCCCGTCGCCGAAGTGAAGCCGCGGGCGCGACCGTTCAGCCAGTCGATGACAGCCTTCGGGGCGAGGGACTCGTTGTCCGCGCCGATGGTGGGGCAGCCCTGGCTGTAGCCGGTGCCGGGGGACGCCGAGTGGACCACGGCGAAGCCGCGCGGGACGAACTGCCGGATGTAGCGGCTGGAGTTCAGGGGGCGGAAGCCCTTGCGCTCGATCTCCGGGGGGTGGGGCCGCTCCGGGGGCGTGGCGTTGAGCTCATGGTCCGGGTTCCAGAAGAACTCCTCGCTGGTGCCGCTCGTGCCCCAGAAGTAGGGGCTCGTGTTGTAGATGACCGGCACCTTGAGGCCCTCCGACATGCACTGGCCCGGGAGGGTGACGTCCACGTGCATCCGGTCCTTCATGCCGTCGCCGTCGGAGTCGAACTCGGTCTCGACCCAGAGGTGCATCTGCTCCCAGCCCTTGCGGTCCTTGAAGGCCTCGACGACCTGGGCCTCTCCATTCTCGAAGCGCGGCTGCGCGCCGTCCTGGCCAGCGGCGATGGGGGCCGGGAGGGTGAAGAGGACGATGGGGAGGAGGGACAGGAGGGGTCGTTCCATGGGTGGAGTGGGGGCCGCGGGGGGGAGACGCCCCGAGCATACGCCGCATCTCGCGGCCGGGAGTCAGAGGATCGGGGCGAAGAGACGCGCGAACCGGGCCATGAGCCGGAAGTGGAAGGGCTGGCGCCCGAAGTCGCCGAGCTGCACCTCCTTCGAGCGCGAGAAGTCGTCCGTGAGCATGGCCTCCACGTCGTCGGCGAACGCGCCGCCCTCCACAAGCGCTCCCAGCTCGAAGTTGAGCCGCATGGAGCGGTTGTCGAGGTTGGCGCTCCCCACGAGGGAGAGGTCTGAGTCCACCAGCAGCACCTTCTGATGGCAGAAGCCTGCGGTGTACTGGAACAGTCGGCAGCCGCTCTCGAGGACCTCGTCAAAGAAGCTCCATCCAGCGAAGTACGTGGCGGCGTGGTCCGCGACCTCGGGAACGAGGAGGCGTACGTCGACTCCGCGGAGCGCCGCGAGCTGCAGGGCCGAGGTGACCTGCTGATCGAAGACGAAGTAGGGCGTCGCGATCCAGAGACGGTCCTGCGCCCGGTGAATCAACCCGACGAAGAGCAGGCTGCAGGACTCCATCGGGTCCGCCGGACCCGTGGGGACGATGAGCACGGACTGGTCGCCGTCGCCCACGTCAGCGGTTGGCTCCCAGGACCAGTCGGGTAGGTCCGCCGTGGCCCAGTGCCAGTCCTCGAGGAACGACAGCTGGACAGCGAGCGCGGCCGGCCCGGAGATCCGAATGAAAGTGTCGCGCCAGGGAGAGAGCCTGGGGTCAGCCCCGAGGTACTCGTCACCGACGTTCAGGCCGCCGGTGAAGGCGACCTCGCCGTCCACGACAACGGCCTTGCGGTGGTTCCTGAAGTTGAGCTGGAGGCGATGGCTGCGGCTCGCGGTCGCGAACGCGTTCATCTCGGCGCCCGCGCGTCGGAGCCGCATGAGATACGCGGAGCTCAGGGTCGCGGAGCCGATCCCGTCGTAGAGGAAGTACACCCGCACGCCCCGCTGGAGCGCGGCCGTTAGCGAGGCCTCGAGGCGCCTGCCGATCCGGTCGTCGCGGACGATGTAGAACTGAACGAGGACGTACCGCTCGGCCGCGTCGATGCCCTCGAGGATGGCCTCGAACGTCCGGTCGCCGTCCACGAGGAGGTCGACCCGGTTGTGGCTCAGGAAAGGGAGGCGGACGAGCCGCTCGAGGGCGACGAGCAGGGCCTGCCGCTCGGGAGCGTCGACGAAGTAGCGCTCCCCGGATTCCCTGAGGGCGTCCACCACGGGATCGAAGACGGCGTTGCCCTCGAGGCGGGCGCCCCGGTAGCCCTCGTAGCGGCGAGGGCCGAAGATCCAGTAGAGGGGGACTGCCAGGGGCGGGACGGACACGAGGAAGAAGAGCCAGGCCACCGCGCCCTGGGGCGTGCGCCCCTGCAGCAGGACGTGGACCGCGGAGGCGATCCCGATCAGCTCCATGAGCAGGTAGAGCAGGCCAGCGAGGGTCCAGTCAAACATGATCCGGGGTGGCGTCCCCCGATCGAGCCTACCTTCGGCGTGCCCTCGACCCAGAGGATTCGCTGAACCAGCCCCAATGGACTACGTTCCTGGGGCCTCGCGCTGCTGCAGCCCTCGACCGCCGTCGCGCCGGCCCCCGTACCCATGATCCAAGCCATCAAGACCCCCGCCCTCGCGCTCTCGGTGCTCACCGCCGGGTTCGTGTCATTGCACGGGCCGTCCTCGAGCGAGGCGGCCGGCGCCGCTCCCGAGGCGCCGCCCCAGGAGAGGGCATCGGAAGTTGCCGGCCCGCCGCTCCCTCCACAGGAGCCCGCGGGGGCCCAGGATGAGGCCGAGGTACAGGCCCAGCTCGCCAGCGCATTCCGGGGGATGGGGATTCAGCTCTCCACGGAGGCCAAGGCCCTCGGCTTCAGCGCGCGGGTCGAGATCCTCAACGAGCTGCTCGAGTACCTGCTCACGACGACCCAAGGTGCGTCGCACGAGACGCTCTTCATGACCGACGTCAGCCCCGATGGACTCACCGCGGCGATGCTCGCACTGGGGGTGAGCCAGGGGACCAACGTGAAGTACGTGGCGAAGGACCCGCCCCCGACCCGGGAGGAGGTGCGCAGCGGCGTGCGGACCCACGACGTGGTGGCCCCCTCTGGTGGTGAGACCTACCTTTACGCGGCCTGGCGCGAGGCCGCCGGAGCCCGGGACCCCGAGACCGGTGAGTTTCCGAGGGAGACCCTGCACTTTCACCCCATGGAGGACCTGCTCCTCGACCTCGTGCGGGGGCGCTCCATGCGGAGGCACCCTTGGGCCTGGATCGGCTCGCGGATGATCAAGGATCCGGGCAACGGCGGCGGGGAGGTGCTCGCGGCGACGTCGATGGGGAACCTCATCAACGTGGCCTTCTTCTCGCAGGGGGACACCCTCGTGACCGCGGCCCTCCCCGAGTGCGTCGTGCAGACGGGCTGGCGCCCCAACGTCTGGCTGCTCCCGGATCGTGGGTCGGAGGTGCTCTTCATCATGTCGACGGTCGAGCTCGACGGGTTGCCCGGAGACCTGCTGGCCTCGGTCCCGTTCGTCCCCGAACCCGTGGGGGAGACGTCTCCGCGCTGATGGAGCCCGCCCGCCCGGATCGCCCCCTGGAGGGTGACATGCCCGCCCTGCGAGCGGTCGCTCAGCTGAACCGGACCGTTGCCGGACGGGCGCGCCAGGGCTACACGGCCCAGGGGCTCTGCGCGGCCATCGCTGCGTCTGCGCTGTCGGTTTCCCTTGCGGTGCTCGGCGGGGCGGAGCTGGGTCGCGTGGACCTTCTTGCGCTCGCTGTGTTCCTCGGGGTGCTGACCCTCCTCATGTGGCGACGCGCCAACTTCCGCACGGACGAGGCGGTGGCGCGACGGGTGGACGGTGAGCTCGGACTGCGCGGCGCCTATCTCGCCGCCTTCGAGGCCGGACGCGCTGGAGCTCCCTCCGTGATGTCGGAGCTCGGGGCGGAGCGGATGCTCGGCAGGGTGCGGCGCCGGGACGTCGTGGAGGCGGCGACGCCCCACACGGTGGGCTTCGCGGCGCTCCCCTTCGGCGCGGTGGCGCTGCTCGTCGTGTGCGTCGGTGTGGATGGTTCGCAGGGGCGGTCGGGGCAAGGCGATCGCGCGCGCTCGTTCGCGCTCTCGTCGGACCTCTCTGCCCTGGCGAAGGATGGGACCGAGAGGATGGATGACGCAGCCCGCGAGGGCCTCGAGCGCGCCGCGGCCGCGGCGGCGGGCGCGGCCGCCGGCAGAGGTCGGGAAGAGATGCGTGAGGTCGCGGAGGAGCTCGAGGCGCTGGCGCTCGAAGCGCCGCCGGGCTCGGAGCTCGCCGAGGCCCTCGCCCGGGCCGCGGCGACCGCGGAGTCCATGTCCCTCGCTTGCGAGGAGGAGGGCGTGGACCCCGATCCAGAGCCACAGTCGGCGGAGCAGACCGCCTCGACGGAGCGGCGAGTCTCGGGTGAGGACAAGCGCGGTTCAGGGGAAGCCGCTGACGGGGAAGCCACCAACACGGAAGCCACTGTCGGGGGGGCCGACCGGCAAGCCGCGGAGCTAGGCGCCGCGGTGGCGGGCGGAGCAGGGCTCCCGGGCTCGGCGGAGTCCCAGACCCCGGAAGGGGCCGAGCCCTCCAGCGGCGGAGCCCCGCCGGGGACCGCGACCGTGGAAGGGGCGACCCGGACCCTCCTCGAGCTGAGCTGGTGGGAACCCCGGGACGAGGGGCTCGTCTCGCGGTGGGTCGCTCTTCAACGCGCCCCGAGCGCGCCGAGCCAGGGCGGGCAATGATCCTGCAAATGCGAGTCCAGGACAGGACGCCGGGCGGCACTTCGTCCACAATCTTCCGCCCGATGTCCCGGACCCAGGTCTGGATGGCACCCGGACGCCTGCGCCTCCCTCTCGCCCTGACCCCTCGCTGACACCGACGTGACCGACTCGACTGCTGCCCCCGGACGTACAGGCCTCTGGCTTGTCGGCGCGCGCGGAGCGATCTCCACATGTGTGGCCTACGGTGTGGCCGGGTTGCGGCACGAGCTCGTCTCCACGGTCGGTCTGCCGACCGAGCTGCCGCCGCTCAACGGGCTGCCGCTCGTCGGCTTCGAGGACCTCGTCCTGGGTGGTCATGACGTCTGCCTGCGTGACCTCTCCTCGTCCGCAGGAGAGCTGGTCCGGGCGGGCATTCTCTCCGCGGATCTCGTGGCCGCCGCCAGCGCCGAGGCCGCCGCCTTCGAGGCGGCGATCCGGCCCGGGGTCCTCGACCCGGCGGACACGGGCTTCGCCGACCTCGACTCCCGCGCAGCGGACCGCGGGAGCCTGCCCCCGCGGGATCAGGTCGCCCACCTCGTCGGCGACCTCGAGGAGTTCTCGGGAGACCATGACCTGGCGCGGACGGTGGTGGTCCATGTGGCCAGCACGGAGGCGGAGTTTGCGCCCCAGCCTGCCTGGGAGTCGCTCGAGGCCCTGGAGGCGGCCCTCGACGCAGGGGTCGCCCAGCCGGCCTCCGTACTCTACGCCTACGCCGCGATCTCCTCGGGTCGCCCCTTCGTCAACTTCACGCCGAGCATCGGCGCGGGGATCCCCGCGCTGCTGGAGCTGGCGAGGAAGGTGGGGGTGCCCGTGGCAGGCAACGATGGGAAGACCGGGGAGACTCTCCTGAAGACAGCGCTCGCGCCCATGTTCAAGGCGCGGGCCCTGAACGTGCTCGCGTGGCAGGGCTACAACATGCTCGGCAACCGGGACGGCGAGGTCCTCAAGGAGCCGGCCCACAAGGCGAAGAAGCTGAAGACCAAGGACGAGGCGCTGCGCTCGATCCTGGAGGGCAGCTCGCCTGAGCTCTCGACCCAGGTGGGCATCGACTACGTGCCGTCCCTGGGGGACTGGAAGACCGCGATGGACTTCGTCCACTTCGAGGGGTTCCTCGGGGCGAAGATGTCGCTCCAGTTCACCTGGTCAGGGTGCGACTCCGCGCTCGCGGCGCCCCTCATCATCGACCTCGCGCGCCTCGCCGAGCTCGCGAACCGCCGGGGCGAGTCCGGCGCCCTCGAACACCTCGCGGGCTACTTCAAGGCCCCGCTCGGGGATGACGTGGACCACGACTTCCACCGCCAGATGGAGCTCCTCCATCGTTACGCCAACGACATCGAATAGCGATGACCCAGCACGACGCCGCCTCCTTCTCTGCCCTCGTCGATCAGCAACTGGATGCCGCCCAGCGAGGGCTGGACGCGCTGCTTGAGCTGCCCTCGGGTGCCACCGCCGAGGAGGTCTCGTCGACCTTCGACGGGATCGGGAAGGAGATAGGTGAGGTCTCCGGGCTCTCGGAGCTGTTCTCCGCCGTGCACCCCGATGAGGCGGTCCGCGAGGCTGCGGAGGTCGCGAGCCAGCGGATTTCGGCCTTCGTGACCGAGCTCAACCTCCACCGCGGCGCCTACGAGCGCTTCGCCAACCTCGACCTCGAGGGTGAGCACTCCGCCGACGTGCGCCGTTACGTGGAGCACGCCCTGCGGGACTACCGGAGGAGCGGCGTGGACAAGGACGACGCGACCCGCGAGCGAGTACGCGCCCTGCAGGAGGAGTTGATCCACATCGGGCAGGAGTTCGACCGAAACATCATGACCGGTGGGCGGTCGCTGCGCCTCGACGAGGGGCATGGCGCCCTCGCGGGGCTGCCCGCGGACTTCCTCGCTGCTCACCCCGAGGACGCTGATGGTTCGGTCACCCTGACCACCGACCCGACCGACTTCCTCCCGGTCATGCTCTACGCGGAGCGCGACGATGTCCGCCGGGACCTGCACCGGGAGTTCAACCTGCGGGCGTTCCCTGAGAACGCCGAGGTGCTCGATCGGCTCCTGGCCAAGCGCCACGAGCTGGCCAAGACGCTGGGGTACGACCACTGGGCCCACTGGGCCTGCGAGGACAAGATGGTCGGCACGGCCGAGGCTGCGCGGGAGTTCGCCGAGCGGGTCTCCGCCCGTGCGCGGCCGGTGGGGGAGGCGGAGTTCAGCGACCTCCTGGCCGAGCTGCGGACGATCGACCCGGCAGCGGAGCGCGTGGACGCGTGGCAGTCGAGGTACCTCGCCGAGCGCGTGAAGCGCCGCAAGCACAGCTTCGACTCCCAGTCCGTCAGGCCTTACTTCGCCTACGCGAAGGTCCGGGATGGAATCCTGGCGACCACCGAGACGCTCTTCGGAGTGCGCATCGAGCGGTCCGAGTCCGGCTCGCCGTGGCACGAGACCGTGGAGTGCTTCGACGTGTTCGAGGGCGACCGCGCCGTCGCGCGCTTCTACCTGGACATGTTCCCGCGTGACGGAAAGTTCAAGCACGCCGCGATGTTCCAGGTGCGGAGCGGAGTCAGCGGAGGGGCGATCCCCGAGGCCGCGCTGGTGTGCAACTTCCCGGCGCCCACCGAGGGCGACCCGGCGCTCCTGCTGCACGACCAGGTCACGACCTTCTTCCACGAGGTCGGGCACCTGCTCCACCACCTGTTCTCCACCCACCGCTTCCACGGCTTCGCAGGGATCGCCTGCGAGTGGGACTTCGTCGAGGTGCCGTCGCAGCTCTACGAGGAGTGGGCCTGGAGTGCCGGCGTGCTCCAGCAGTTCGCGACCCACCACGAGACCGGCGAGCCTATCCCCGGAGAGCTGGTCGCCAAGCTTCGGGCTGCGGAGGAGTACGGCAAGGGGATGAACGTGATGGGGCAGATGCTCTACGCCCTGTTCGCCCTCACGCTCTACGACCGCGACCCCGCCGGGGTTGACCCGGGGCAGCTGCTCGGGGACCTGCAGAAGGAGCTGACGTTCTTTGAGAAGGTCCCAGGCACCGCCATGCAGTGCGCCTTCGGGCACCTGCACGGGTACTCGTCGAACTACTACACCTACATGTGGTCCCTGGTGATCTCGAAGGACTTCGCCAGCGTCTTCGGCGACGACCTCATGAGCACCGAGAAGGCGCGCAGGTACCGTGAGACGGTGCTAGGACAGGGCGGCTCGGACGACGCGGGGGTGATGGCAGCGGCATTCCTGGGGCGCGAGACCTCCTTCGAGGCCTGGGAATCCTGGCTGCAGGCCTGAATCTCGTCCGAAGGCCGAGGCGGGTTCGGCGAAGTTCTGGGGCCTGTCCCCGCTGCGGGACTTGCCCGTAACCTCCTGTGGAGTGTGGCCTTGTGTCGCATTCCGTCGATCGGGAGCGTGGGTTTGGGCCTCGGCTCGCAAGAAATTGAGGCACCTGAGCGTCTCCAGACGCATACACCCGTCGAACAGCTTCCCATGAGCACCCTCATCCCCAACACGGCCTCCGCCCCGGCAACCGTCGAGGCGCGCGACAGCGGCACTCGGCTGCTCGCGGTGGTGGGACTGGTGCTCCTTGGGACGGTGCTGACGGTCAAGGCCTTCCTTGAGAGCGGCTCCGTGGTCGAGGCGGCCAGCCCGGCCTCCGCCGAGCAGCCGTTGCCCACCTATGTGCCC
>Ga0055584_100008006_pt1 | contig 10358 bp, 6 predicted proteins | sample OSDHelmetaG_FD_58716 | JGI IMG/M metagenome (GOLD analysis project Ga0055584, IMG submission 58716) | Pelagic marine sediment microbial communities from the LTER site Helgoland, North Sea, for post-phytoplankton bloom and carbon turnover... | ecosystem: Environmental > Aquatic > Marine >...
GCAATTAAGAGATCGTCTTCACGTTCAAACTTAACATGAGCGTTTAGCTTTTTAACTAAGCGCTGTATATCTTGATTCTCTGCCAAGCACTCATAACGAAGCCGTTTGATACCTCGTTCGAGAGCGGCACTAAATAATCGTTGTAGTAAGAGTTTACCAATCCCCTTGCCTTGGGCACTATCAATTACAGTAATGCCAACTTCAGCACATTCTCTATCGGTCGGAAGCCTAATAAAGCGCGCGATACCTTCCACACCTGACTCTTTATTGTTTTCATCTCGATTAAACGCACCTAAAGCAAAATGGTTATATTGATCAATCTCAGTGAAATATCTTAATTCTGTATCGGAGAGAATCTTTTTAGTACCAAAAAAGCGTTTGTATCGGGAACTAGCTGAAAGATGCTCAAACGCCTTAATTACATAATGCTTGTCATCAGGTCGAATTAGACGAAATCGTATTGGAGTTAAATTTAAGCGTTGAACGTCTTCACAATAGTTCTCATTAAATTTCATACTTTTCATCATAACTTTTCTCCTAGAAAAAGGATCTATGCTAATAAATATCGAGTATGCGCCATATTTTGCTGCACCGCAACATAATATTTATGATTATATTTAGATAGACTATAAGAAAAATTTAAGTCTCTGATGTAGAATAATCAACAACAAACGTATTAATAAACAAAGTTACAGTAAGTAGCATTATCATGACAACAGCATTGCCAAGCATTAATATTAAAGCTCAAGCGAGCCACCATGCCATATTTTTAATGGTAATTGGTTCTATATTATTAATGCTGACTTTATTAGTTAGCCAGTATTATTGGCGCTCATTAAAATTAGTACTAATATTTATTTTTTTAGCGGCGTTAGTCACTATTATCACAGGGTTGGCAAAGTACCTTCAACCGCAGTTTAGTTATCGAATTACCCCTAAAAAGCTAGAATATTTGCATATATACGGTAAATGGCAGCTTGATTGGTCCCAAATTCAAACAATTAACCCTATTAGAGAAGTCTCAGGACTTAATACGATATCTTTGCCTTATATAGGTATTCGTTTAGTTGATTTAGACATATTAGTGCAGCAAATATCACCTCGATTAGCGAATAGATTGATACACGAACAACAACCTTTACTTAAGTTTGCGTTTGTTCAACAATTTCTATCATTAGATGAAATTCAACTCAATTTCTCGCCATTTGTTTTACAATCTGGTTTGGAAGTTAAAGGCCCTATCGCCGCATTTTTACATCATTGTCAAAATCTACAATCGGCATTGGGCTATCACTTGTATTTACCTGAAACAAGTATGGATAGAGAACTAAATGATTTTCACCAACTATTAAAACAGTGTCAAAATGCATCACAACATTATGTTTAATAAACTAACGCACGACCGTATATTCGATCGTTAGTTTACTTATTTTATTTAACTTGATTTACCTTAACCTTATTTATCTTAATGGAAATTACCTTATGAAATTATTAGCCTTCGCTGCAAGTAGTAGTTCAAAATCTATCAACAAGCAGTTAGTCACTTATGCTGCCTCACAAGTCAAACACGTTGATGGTATTGAAATAGAAATTTTAGATATAAATGACTATGAAATGCCATTGTTTAGTCAAGATAAAGAAGCCGTCCTTGGGCAACCTCAACGTGCATTAGATTTTTATAAAAAAATTGGTCAAGCAGATGCCATCGTCATCTCTTTTGCCGAGCATAATGGTTACTATACTGCTGCTTATAAAAATCTTTTTGATTGGGCATCTCGTATAGACAAAAAACTTTATCAGAATAAACCTATGGTGTTACTAGCGACATCACCAGGTCCTGGTGGCGCAGTAACAGTATTAGCAGCAGCAACTTCATCAGCCCCTTACTTTGATGGTGATGTTAAAGCGAGTGTTTCTATTCCTAGTTTTTATGAAAATTTTGACAGCGAAAAGCAAGTATTAACGAATCCTGAATTAATAGATAAACTACAAAATGCGTTAGCTTTGCTAAGTTAACTAACAGCACGAATGAAAACTGTATTTTAAATAACAAAAAGGCTCACTATTTTCATAGTGAGCCTTTTAATTTACAGTATAAAATTAAGCGTTAAATTAAATAGAAATAATACCTAATAAATAATTCCTAATTAAAACTCAATACTTGCGCTTAACTGAACACGACGTGGGTCATACAAATCTCTTGCTTTACCAAATGTTTCGTTAGACACATACGGGTCTTTGTTATAACCCGTTTGGTTATCAAAGATGTTAAATATATCTGCTTGAAATTTCACAGTATATTTATCTGAAATATTCCAATCTTGAGTATAGTTCAAATCAACTTGCCAGTGGCTTGCACTACGACGAGATCCTGCTTTTTCAGCATAACGAATAGTTGAGCTTGAGTAGCCGTATAAAGAACCATCCCATGCTTCCCATGTATCACCTGATTGATATAACGCATAGAAACCAACTTGTGCGTCCCAATCTAGCGTGTAGTAACCAAACATTTTAAATATATGAGGCTTATCACCGGATAAATCACCGTCTTTACCATCCCACAATTGACGACCTTTACCATCGGCTAGGTTAGATGAACCAATAAACAAGTTACCGTCATTATCACCACTTACGTTATCCGCATCAAAGTTACCGTAATAATGGCTATAAACATAAGACGCATTTAAATAAGAACGTTCTCCTTGCCATTCAGCTTCAACGCTTAATTCCCAATACTTAGTGTATGAGTCATCAAGTTCAGCAATAACATACGATGAACCACCAACGTCAGCACGATAATCAGCTAAGTCAGGAATATATAAACCTTTAGCGGCAATATGTTCTGGTACCGCACCGAAAGGAGATTCATATTCGCCGTAAGTACGTGCGTCATTAGGTGTATCTTCCCAAAAATGAGAACCTTCACGGTAACGCACATGGCCACGTAAATTTAATTGGCTGGTGACTAACTTAGAGGTACCAATGGTTATTTCATCAATACGACGAGGTTCTATATTTTCTTGGAAGAATTTACCTGATGAACCACTTGCAGGATCATCACCTAAGTAATCACCATTTTCATCGAAGAAGACTTTTAAAGATTGTTGTGTATTACGTGCCCATGAAGCGGCGCGTGCTAACGAACTCGCTTCAGGATTATAACTTGCGTAATTGGCAAAAATAGTTGCATCCGGTTCATATTCCCAAACAACACCTAAACGGGGTTGTATCATGTCAGCAAAGTCAGTTTGGTGCATTTCATACTCTTCACCCGGTGCTAACTCGTAACCAGAAACACTAGTAGAGCTCTTTTTCAAACCTTGACCATATAATGTGTCTTGGCTCACAACAACACCAATATTAAAGGTGAAATCATTCCACTCAATAGTATCGTTAATTTCAAAGTTAATTGCTTCGCTACGTGAGGTAATAGAATCTACTACGCTACCTGAATCATCAACAAAGCTCATTTGTTCTGTCGTTGCTTGATAATAAACAGTTTCTGATCCTGTGTAATCATCAGCAACAGCACCACCAATATAAGAAATACTACCCCAACCATTAGAAAGACGGCTTAACTCTTCTTTACCTTCTTTCCATTGAAAGCCAAAGTGTAGAGTATGATAAACATCACCCATTTCAAGTTCATGATCTATAGAAAATTCAAAAGTATCACGATAATAGTCAATATTGTTAATAGTCGAAGCACCACCAACTTCCCCGCCACCATGGAATAAACCGTCATCAGCATCAAGATAACCATATTGATTAATCAATGCCGCTGCGCCTACAGTATCATAAGCAGAATCATTACTGGTTGCATCTGGCACATTAAACAAGCCAAGTTGATCAAGGTTTGCTAAATCTAAAGAAGCGCCTATGGCAGGTACTACATTAGTAAATAAAGTATCTGGCCCTGCTTTGCTTTTATTTTCAAAGGTATTGTATGAAAGGCTAACTGTAGTGAAATCATTGATAATATATGATGCATCAATAGTAAAAATATCTTGGCTTGTATCAGCACCTGTAGACGTAGTATTAGCGCCATATGCATCGACCTCATCACCACGTACTTCGTGATCAGAGCTTCGGTAACTTAAGTTAATCAATAAATCATCAATGGGGGCGTAGGTTAGTTTACCAAATAATTCGTCACGAACATCGCTGTAATCTTTCGCAGGACCGTAAGCTGTGACTTTATCTTCTCTTTCTACTTCAGGTCGGTAGTAAGAACCATAAAAGAATAAAGTATCTTCCATAAGAGGACCACTAATACTGGCCGTTAACCATGATTTATCTTCGGTATACGTTTCACCTAGATCATCGTTTTTATCTGCATAAAATGATTCAGGTTGGGCTTTATATTCAATTTTTCCATGAAAATCATTTGTTCCTGATTTAGACACAGTGTTGATAGAGAAGCCACCTGAACGGTTAAAACCTACCGCTTTTGCACCACCACGGTCCATAGATACCGATTGAATATCATGAGTAGAAGGCTCTGAAGCCAAATTACCAAACATAGGTAAAGAAACATCAACACCATCAAAGCCATATTTGTTATCACGACCTGAACCACCGGCTGATGGGCCTAATGTGCTATTTTCTGAGTATTGCACACCTGGAATCAACTTCATTAAGCTGCGGTAATCTTGACCAAGTGGCACCGCTTCAACGACCTTAGCACCAATAGAGTTAGTTAATGATGAATCACCTTCGCGGACAATTGATGATCCAGTTACCGTAATAACTTCAACATTATCGTCTGCAATAGTTTGGTTATAACGAGTGGATTGATCTAGTAATACTTCAACCATTGTACTTGTTACAGACCCGTCTTTAGCAGTAAAAGTAAGCGTATAAGTTCCCGGAATAAGTAGCGGTAGATTATAACTACCATTGTCGTTAGTGGTAGTTGAACGAGGTTTTGGCATAACATCACTCGTTGCAGTAACCAAAACGCCTGCCAAAGCAGAGCTAGTATCCTGCGATGTGACCTTACCTTTTATAGCACCACCCTGTAATGCATTTACAACAGGAACAGCTGCGAATAAGCTAATTCCTACCGCTGCAGCAAGTAATGAGCGTTTAAATTTAGTGTTTTTCATGTTTGTTTTCATCTGCGAGACTCCGATATAGTATAGTTATGTTTACTGTTATTTCCGTTATCTATAAAGTCCTTTTATTTTTTAACATAGTAACAATGTAAAATACCACAGCAACTAATAATTATTTTTTATTGGGTATTTCATTTTAAAGTGCTATTTTTTATTCCTTCTTCAGTCTACCGTAATTAAAATGATTATTTATGCAATTCAAACACAATGATCGCGTAATTAATCAGCAAATAATATGCAATTTTTGCGCAAATCAACATATAAGAAATAAGTTTAAATACCCCCCTAAATAGATAGCATAGTTCAAAAAACTAGGGATGTTTATTCAATTACAATTTAACGTTTTTACTACCATATTAGCAAGTAAGCAAGCACCATCTAGTGAATCACCTTTTGGGTTAATCAAAAAACCTTGGGTTGAGTTTGATAATAACGTTTGAGTTAATGAAGCAAGCCCCCCTAATAAAGCAACAGGTAATTTTGTATTTGCACGGGTATCATAAATTAACGCCTCAACACTGGTAATATGGTTAACCATCAGCTTTTTAGCAACAACGCAATCAAATTGATAATGGGTCACTAAAGGCGATAACTTAGCAAAATCAACAGGTTTTGCGGTCGCTAACCAAGTAGCAATAGTTTGGCGTGTAATCTGTTGGCTGTCTTTAAGGTCAATATCAAAGCTAATATCAGAGCTAAGACCAGAGCCAATATCCGAATTAACATTAACACTCGTATTAATAAAAGAAGCAACCGCTTGAGTTAGTTTACTTTTGGCATTGCCAAAATGTTGGAATTCAGTCACCAATGCTTGAACACTATGGTAGCCTAATTTAGCACCACCACCTTCATCATCAATAAGAAAGCCCCAGCCACCCACAATATGTTGAATTAATTCACCCTGTTCATTTAATTGTAAACGCAACCCTACTGAGCCAGTACCTAAAGCAACTATCGCCACTTGTTCACCATTATTTGCGCCATAAGCTGATGTATAGGCATCAGTGTAAATATCGAGGAAGATAAACCGTTGGCCAAATAATTGTTGCAGCTTAGTAACCGCATTAGCATTACCTGCTCCTGCTAAGCCAAACACACCAACTACCTCAAGTAACTGACAATTAGCTTTGCCAATAACCTCATCAATTAGTGTGTTCAAAACCTTCACTGAGCCATTAAAATTGTTGGTTAATGAAGCAGGCCCTGACCCTGCCTGCCACTGTTCTTGGGTGGTTAAGTTGACTAGACGAGCAATAGTTTTAGAACCACCACCATCCACACCTAATATGTAATTAATGCTGTTGCGAGTGTTTTTTATATTGCCATTCACCATTAGGCGTGCACCTCAAGTTTATTTTCAATACTTGAGTCAGAGGCTGAATCAACAGCTTGTCGTGTACCAAGTAAACAGACTAAGGTTGAAACAAATGTCGTAATACACAATTTCCACGTAAATGCTAAATCAAATACTAATTCGGCTGGTAAATAAAGCGCCTGTATATAAGGTTGAAACAGTAAAGTTATGATAAAACCGGTAATTAAGGCGGCAGTTACTGAGTTTTCACTGCCTCGCTTAGTAAATAATGCCGTAAAATAAACACCTAATAAGCCGCTATAAGAAAATAACATAACACTTAAAGCAAAAGCTAATAATGGCGTATCGGTATGTTGTTGCCAGTAAAAACATAATACCGCCATTGCAGCTAAAGCAATGGCAACAATAACCATGCTAATTTTACCCGCTTTAACGTAATGATGGTCAGCAAACTCTATACCCTTTTTTAAGTTAAAAGGTCGATATAAATCTTGCACTAACACCGATGACATTGAGCTTAAACCTGAATTAAGTGTAGATAATGCTGCGGCAATAATACCTATGGTGACCAAACCACGTACTCCGGGTGGTATTTGATTAAGAACATAAGACATAAATACGGTTACTTTTGCCCCATCAAATGAGGTCATTGCGGTTGCAGCACCCTCGCCCATTAAATCTGGACGTTGATAAAAAACGAATAGCAATAACCCAATAACTAAAAACAGCAACATCACCGGAATCACCATCACGACAGAAAGCAACATTGCTGTGCTGCCCTCTTTAGCTGTTTTACAGGTGAGTACTCTTTGGGTCATATCTTGATCTAGCCCAAACGCAGCAATATTCAGTAATAAAAATCCTGTAATTGATGACCAAAATCCAAACATGCCAGCGCTACTAAAATCTACATTAAAATTAAATAAGGTTAATTTTGAGGTTTGAATAAAGCCTGCCGTAGTAACCGATGGCTCTTGAAGTGCTTTAAGAATTGTTGAAAAGTCGGTTGGGATTGCAATGACTAAAAAATAAATAACGAATATCGCAGCACTAACATAAACAACCGCTTGAATAACATCACTGTAAATAACTGATCTAACGCCACCAAATACTGAAAATAACAAACCCGTAATAGTAATAATAACGGTTGCATAGACAATACTTTGTGCAGCAATATCACCAAATAAAATCATGGCTACAGCAATGGCTGCCATATATAAACGAGCACCACTGGCAAATACACGTCCAAATAAATACATAATTCCGGCATGTTTTTTTGCGCGAGGTCCTATTTGCTGCTCAAGTAATTCATAAACAGTAAAAACTTTATACTGGTAAAATTTTGGAATAAGGTAAGCGGCCACAAAAAATGCAGCGATAAAAGCACCGATATTAGTTGCTAAATACGATAAGTCTCCACGATAACCCATGTCAGGGCCACCTAGGAAAGTAGCTGCAGATTGTGATGTTGCCAATACAGAAATAGACACCATCCACATTGGCATTGCATTGCCACCTAGAAAGTAATCTTCACTACTATTGGCTTTTTTACGATTAACCCACCAACCAGACAATAATAATATTGCGCCGTAAGCGACAAAAACTAACCAATCTAAACGTGTATATTCTGCGCTCATAAAAACCTTTATTCACTTAAAAAGTACATAATGCATAAAAGAATATATTATTCCTTTATCCCTGTAAATATAGAATTCATAAGTAATGAACGATATTGAATTGTTTAAAAAATTAAAGATAAAAAGATTAAAATTTAAAAAGAGTAAAAATGTTACCTTTTGTTCTTTATTTAATTACAAATCGATCAAACCATCAATTCTGTCGATGCCTAATCCAGGGCCATCGCCTAAGCTAATATTAGAAAGGTTAAAATCTACCCCGCCATGCACAGGGTCATATTGTCCAAGTGCTGGCCCATCAAGATCAATTTTAGTAATCACATTTGATTTTGCCGCCGCTAAATGTGCTGCGGCTGCTACGCCAATACTGCCCTCAAGCATGCAACCTATCATGCAATCAATATGATAGGTTTGACAAATATCCGCAATTTTAATGGCGTTAGATAAACCACCAGTTTTCATCAATTTAATATTAATAATGTCAGCAGCGCCCGTAGTGATGAGCTCAATAACTTCTTTAGGGCCAAACGCGCTTTCATCTGCCATTATTGGCGTTAATACGCGCTCAGTAACGTAACGCATACCAGCAATATCATCGGCTCTCACCGGTTGCTCAATCAACTCTAACTCGACCCCTGCAGCATCAAGTTTTTGCATCGCAAATACTGTTTGCTTAGCCGTCCAGCCTTGATTAACGTCTAAACGAATTAATGCGTCATTTTTTACTGCTTGGTAAATATTTTTTACGCGTTCAATATCTCGATAAATATCTTTACCAATTTTAATTTTTAATATATCAAAACCTTGTGATATCGCTTTTTGACTATCACTAATCATTTTATCAATGTTATCAATACTGATGGTAATATCAGTTTTTAATTGATTACATCCACCCCCCAGTAGTTTATACAAAGGCGTTTGATATAATTTACCCCACAAGTCATAAAGAGCAATTTCAACTGCGGCTTTAGCACTGCTATTTTTAACTAATGCTGTTTGAACAATATTGGTTAATTCACTGATCTCTGCAATATCACGACCAATTAATAACGGTTTAATTACTGTGTTTATTGCCGCTATTATAGAACCATGGGTATCACCGGTAATTACCGGAGTTGCTGGCGCTGCTCCATAGCCTATTTCACTAGTATTAGTTTCAATAATTACCACTAAATCGTCAATATTTTCGACTGTGCGAAGCGCGGTTTTAAAAGGCGTAACTAAAGGGACTGTTAATTTGGCAAAGCGAATATTAGTGATTTTCATTGTAGTGACCTTTTCTCATTATTACTTTTTAGTATAGTTATTTGACTCTAATACGCTTAATATTAGTAATATTATTAACATAGTCTTGTGACGAACCTTGATCTTTTAAAGGTAATAAAGGCGTGACAGAAACACCGTTTAAGGTACCTCGATAAACGTCATCATGCTCATCAATAAAGCTCAAACCTTTCACATCATGAATCACATAAGGTTTTGAATTTTCCATACCTAAATACATCATTACATGCCCAGGAATATAAATAAGATCCCCTACTTGCATGGTTTTAAGAACTTTTAACTTATCAGCTTTGCTTGTATCTTTTTCAAAAAAGTGATTTTGACCATATTCGCCTTTAGCTTGTTGCCCTGAATTTCTAGGCATTAACAAACCAAAACTTTTATATATTTCACCAATAAAGCCGGTACAATCTCTGCCGTTATAATCATGCCCCCAACCATAACGTTCACCTAAAAATTTAAAAGATTGTGTCACTAGGTTTTGTTTAGTAAAAGGTAGATACCCAACACGAACATCTTGGCCTCGTGGTATTGGCACCAGTTTAAATGCTAATATTCCTTCAGCATTTCTAACGGGTAATTTAACAATATAATTAGCATAGGGGTTTTGACCATAGAGTGCATTACTATACTCACTACGTTTAGCTAAAGGTAAGCGTATTCCCATGTCTAGTTGAATGTTTGACAATGCTTCTTGATTTGGCACATAGTTTGTAAAAACCTTACTACCTGTAACAACGATAAAATTATCATCATTTTTAAATGCTGAAATTTCTGACTTATTCCCAACGGCTACATCGTCTTTAGGCATCCAAGCAAGGTAATTATAAGCCTGAACTAAAACCCAATGCTTATCCTTACTTTCATGTAAAATAGCGACAGCATCACCGGGGAATAAACCACTTTCTTGAAAACGGTCTAAATCTCTATCTTTTCCCCACTTAAAAACACGATCTAACGTTGGAAACGTTCGCAGTACAGAGCGCGTCAACACTAAACCAAATG
>Ga0055584_100008007_pt1 | contig 10358 bp, 10 predicted proteins | sample OSDHelmetaG_FD_58716 | JGI IMG/M metagenome (GOLD analysis project Ga0055584, IMG submission 58716) | Pelagic marine sediment microbial communities from the LTER site Helgoland, North Sea, for post-phytoplankton bloom and carbon turnover... | ecosystem: Environmental > Aquatic > Marine >...
TCGAACTCCCGACCCTCTGCTCCCAAAGCAGATGCGCTACCAGGCTGCGCTATGCCCCGATGCCAGATTTTCCGCCGCACATGCCCAATAGAAGCTGGTCATTGTGCGGGGTGCGATAATACGGGCGCTTTGCATGGCAATCAAGCGTTTGCCTCAGGTATATTGGGGTCTCTAGTCTTCGCGACAATTTCGGAAAACTGATGAAAAAGACCATTCTTACACTACTGCTCGCTTTGTCCTGCACATTCGCCTGTGCTGCCGACAAGGTGCCAGCCCGTCCCCACATTGAAGTGGTCACTACCGAAGGCACGTTTAAGCTGGAATTGGACGGCAAAGCGGCGCCACTAACGGTCGCGAATTTTCTTCATTTGGTCGAATCAGGATTCTATGACGGCACTATCTTTCATCGAATCATCCCTGGGTTCATGGCGCAGGGTGGTGGCTATACACCTGGCTTTAAAAAGAAAGCTATTGCGGAAACTGTGGCCAACGAATCCGGTAATGGCCTGAGCAACTTACGTGGCACCATCGCGATGGCGCGTACGGGCGACCCGCACTCTGCCTCGACACAGTTCTTTATCAACCACACCAATAACGCTGCCAATCTGGATCCTGTAAAGGGTAATGTTCGAGGCAGATGGGGGTATGCAGTCTTCGGATTTGTCTTCGAGGGCATGGAGGTTGTCGACGCTATCGTCAACGCCGAATCGCAATCAAATGGTCCTGGTGGTGCTCCGGCACCAATCGTACCGATCGTAATAAAGACAATGTCGCGCATCACTTACAACTGATATGACAACTCTCTTCATATCTGATCTGCATCTCGAGGCCGGTCGGCCGGAAATCGGCGAGCAGTTCCTTAGCTTCCTCGGTGATGAAGCACGAGATGCAGAAGCACTTTATATTCTGGGTGACCTGTTTGAGGTCTGGCTCGGTGACGATGACCCCAATCCATACTACACCAGCATGAAAGTGGCTATCCGTGAACTCACGGATTCCGGCGTACCGGTGTTTTTCATGCACGGTAATCGGGACTTTACGATTGGCGATATTTTTTCTGGCGAAACCGGTGTAGAAATTCTCGATGACCCAGTCATCGTCGACTTGTACGGTCAGTCGGTGCTCCTCAGCCATGGCGATGCGCTATGTACCGACGACGTTCAGTACCAACAGGTCCGCGCAATGACTCGCAATCCTGAATGGCAGGCGATGATGTTGGCCAAGTCGATTGAGGAACGCATTGCGTTTTCGATTCAGGCCCGCAAAGACAGTATGGCCCACAGCAACTCGGTTAGTGCCGAAATAATGGACGTTAACTTAGAAGCTGTCGTGGCGACGTTACGCCAGCATGGGACTTCGATCATGCTACACGGACATACCCACCGGCCAGCTATTCACGATGTGGATCTGGGCAATCGGCTAGCGACCCGAATCGTATTGGGGGACTGGTTTGAGCAAGGCAGTGTCGTGCGATGGGACGAAAATGGCCCGCGTCTGGAAACTATGCCTCGCTAGGACAGCCTGAATGAAACCGGAACTCGGCATCCGGTTCTGATATGAGCGCGGCCTCGATCGCCTTGAGTTCCTGAAGCCGATTCTCGAGTTCCGATTCGTCCATATCGCACTCGGTTCTTGCGAATGCGATGTAGTGTTCGAAATGCCGAGCTTCTGAAGCCAGTAGGCCAGCGTAGAATTTCCCCAGCTTCGTTGGTAGGCGCGGCGCAATCTTTGCAAATCGCTCACAAGAACGCGCCTCTATTATTGCGCCTATCAGTAGTAGGTCGAGCAGTTTCCCAGGTTCATCCTTGCGTGCCGCATCCCGTAGCTGACCAGCGTAACGGGATGCTGTCATTCTCTCGAACTCGATCCCCATGTCGTCCATGATCGACCTAACTTGCTCGAAGTGGCGCAACTCTTCGCGCGCCAGACGCGACATGCGTTGCGCCAGCGCGGTGCGATTTGGGTATCGATACAGAAACCCAAGCGCTGTCGATGCGGCTTTCAATTCGCAATTCGCGTGGTCCAGCAGCATTTCCGGGATTCGCTGAGTAGCAAGATCCAACCATGCCTCCGGCGTTTGGACCCCCAGAAACGACGCGATATTCTCTGGCACCTGCACTGTTAAAACCATTCTTCAATTTCCGCTGCTGTCTGCAGTCCGCCTGCTCGTCAATAATCATGAATCTGATGCTCAATTTACATACGCGCACAACGCGTGCAACTACAGAGCGACGACGTTGGATTCTTTGTCGTAATGGGTCTCGCGCTTTTGCTTGGCGGCATCATTACGACGCCCTTCAAGTTCATGTAAATACTCGTCTGTAACATCGCCAGTCACATACTCGCCCGAGAAACACGAGGTATCAAACTCCGTAATGCCCGAATTACCGTGACGGACGGAGCGGATCAGGCCGTTCAAGTCCTGGTAGATCAAGCGATCGGCGCCAATAATCTCTTGGATCTCCTCTACAGTACGTCCATTGGCGATGAGTTCACTCGCAGCCGGCATATCAATGCCATACACATTCGGGTATCGAACTGGCGGCGCCGCCGATGCAAAATATACTTTGCGCGCACCGGCATCACGGGCCAGTTTAATGATTTGCTTCGACGTCGTGCCGCGAACAATGGAGTCATCCACCAGCAGGACATTCTTGTTATGAAACTCGAGGTTGATGGCATTGAGTTTTTGTCGAACGGACTTCTTCCGTTCTTCTTGGCCCGGCATGATAAACGTGCGGCCGATGTAGCGATTTTTTATGAAACCTTCCCGATACTTCACACCAAGATGGTAGGCGACCTGTAGCGCTGAAGTTCGGCTTGTGTCGGGAATCGGAATCACGACATCAATATCATGATCCTGGAAGGATCGTACAATTTTTCCCGCTAACTGCTCGCCCATGCGCAATCGCGCTTTGTAGACGGAAAGTTCGTCCATAATTGAGTCGGGTCGAGCGAAATAGACATATTCAAAAATACATGGGGTGTGTGCTGTTGGACCCGGATAGTCATGACAGTGCAATGACCCATTATTCTCAATAACAATGCACTCGCCCGGCTTCACATCACGCAGAAGCGAAAATTGTAGAACGTCCAGTGCAACGCTTTCCGATGCGACCATATAGTCTTTACGCCCATGCCCTTCACGCTCGCCCAGCACGAGTGGACGAATACCGTTTGGATCGCGAAATGCGACGACGCCGAAACCGACTATCAATGCAACAACCGCATAGCCACCCTTACAGCGTTTGTGCAGGGCATCGATCGCATCAAACACGTTTTCAGCCGTTGGACTGCCGTTGGCGCGCATCTGTAATTCATGCGCCAGTACATTCAGCAGCACTTCGGAGTCGGAGTTGGTGCTCAGGTGACGGCGGTCATCGCGAATAAGTAATTCAGTAAGTTCATCGTAGTTGGTCAGGTTGCCGTTATGTGCAAGGCAAATCCCATACGGCGAATTAACATAGAACGGCTGCGCTTCTGATGATTTCGAGCCACCAGCAGTCGGATAGCGAACATGACCGATACCCGAAGTGCCGCGCATGTCCGTCATGTGCCGGTTATGAAAGACGTCGCGAACAAGGCCATTCCCTTTGCGTTTCTTAAGTCCTTGCTCCTCACCCCAAGTTACGATGCCAGCCGCATCCTGCCCGCGATGCTGCATTACTGTCAGCGCATTGTACAAAAACTGATTAACAGGCTCACTACTGACGATTCCGACCACGCCACACATAGGCTATCTCTACAATTCCACCGGCAACTGAACGGGCAATTCGTCCGCTATTTCATCCGGTATTATTAATTCATACCCCTTGGGCGCCATTTCTTCAATCCACTCAGCGACCACCTTAAAATGTGGAAGCAGACGAGACTGTTTCCACCAATCATCATTATCAAAGCCTGAATACTGCCCACCAATTACGAATAGTGCAGCCAGCAATACTCCACGAATTGCGCCAAATACAGAACCCATCAAGCGATCGATACCTCTGAGCACCGATAAACGAATAAGCTTGGAGAGTCCCCAGCCCAAAAGGCCACCTACCGAAAGAGTAATCGCGAAGACCAGGATCCGGCCGAACCAGGTCTGCATTCCGGCGGAGCTCAACCAGCTATCGGAAAATCCACCAATGGCTGGGCCATAATACAGCGATGCCCAGATCGCAATCACGAGCGTCGCGATAGAGACAGCCTCTTTCACGAAGCCGCGTACGAATCCAATAATGATGGATACGGCCAGCGCTACGGCGATAATTATGTCGATGATCGGCATCTAAGATGTCGTCTCGGTTCGGCACGGGGAGAATGAAGCACGATTCTAGCAGATCGTTAGGGGTGCGGTAGCACTTGTCCCTTATGACCAACCTTTAGTAGTCTGGCCGCCATCGCCTCTGCGCTTTGCTGATCTTTCTGCGGACCAATGCGAACCCTGTGCAATTGATCTGAATCGGTCTGAAGCTGACTCAAGAACGCTGCGTAGCCTTGCTTTCTAAGGCCTACTGCCAGATTTTCAGCATTTTGCTTATTCGAAAAACTTCCGAGTTGCACCGCCCACATACCTGTTGTCGATTGCACCGGTTTCGCGATTATAGCTTGTTGCTGTGGTCGCGCTTCGGTCGCTTCGCGCACTGCGGGTGCCTGATCAGTGTTTTGCTGAACGGCAGGGGCAGGTGAAGATGTGATGTTGGGCTCTAAATCGGCCACGATAGGTTTATCGACATCCGCATCAGAGCTGCTCGCTATCGGTATTGGGTTCGAGCGCGCCCTGTCCAACACAACGGTCTTGATATCCCACCCTTCCTGCCCCGGTAGTAAGACTTGCTCGGATACTGTATTACCGTCCACTGGCGAACCGTCGAGAAATATCGGTACTACGAGAACGACGAAAATAACCAAGATAACTGCGCCAATAATTCGTTCTTTCAAAGCTCTTTCCATCATATTTCAGGCCGCGATTCCGTTACTAACTGATCGAGGATGGGACCCACAGTAAAAAACGATCCCGTTACGAGTATTCTGTCACTTTCTAAAGCCTCATGTCGGGCAAATTCGATGGCGTCAGCTACGGAGTCAACGACAAGGCATGCGCGCGCGGTCAGATTTGATATCTGCCTTGCGAGTTCGCCGCTCGGCATTGCGCGCTCACTATTGGGCAGAACGGCAATCCAATGATCGACCGAATCGGTCAATGGCGCGATGACGCCGTCAACGTCTTTGTCGTCGAGCAAGCCGACTATCGCGAAAGTCGTATTTTTTACCTCGCATGACGCCAAGGTCATAGCCAACGCCGAAGCCGCTGCCGGATTGTGAGCGACGTCGAAAAACCACTCTACGCCATCAACAGTCAACCGTTGCGATCGGCCGGCCAAGCTCAGCGACGGCAGAACGCGATTCACAAGGTCGGCATCAATGCCATCAAGAAGGCTGGCGGTATCGAGCATAGTTAAAACGGCGGCCGCATTATGTATCTGAAATTCGCCCGACAGTCCAGGTTCTTTCAGCGACTCCAAATCGCCGCTAGGTCCATGCCAGGACCATATTCCATTAGTACCGATGTCCACTCTGAAATCACGACCCGCTAATGATAAGTCAGCCCCGAGCTCGCTACTGTGTCGCTGGATAGCTTCTGGGACATTGCTACCGCCATAAGTGACTGGGATGCCAGCTCGCATTATGCCAGCCTTTTCTAAGGCGATCGTTTCGACGTCATTGCCAAGCCAAGCACAATGATCAAGTGAAACATTAGTGATTAACGTAGCCGTGGGATCGATAGCATTGGTCGCATCGAGGCGCCCCCCGAGACCGACCTCGAGTACCCAGACGTCGAGTTCAGCTTCGGCAAAGACTATTAGTGCAGCTAGAGTGCCATATTCGAAATAGGTTAGCTCTGTATCGCCTCGAACTGTCTCTACTACCTCAAATGCGTTAATAATTACACAATCATCTACGGCCTCACCGTTGACGACGATACGCTCGTTGTAACGACTGATATGCGGCGACGTATAGGCACCAACGCTCAAGCCAGCTGCCCTTAAGAGGGCGTCTGTCATGGCGACACAGGAGCCCTTACCGTTGGTGCCGGCAATCAATAGAATCTTTACTGGTAGTGGCAGCTGGAGCCTATCCAAAAGTAGTCGCACGCGTGCAATACCAAGATTGATTTCTGCAGGCGAAAGTGTTTCTAACCAGGTAAGCCAAACGGACAGTGGCGCGCCAGCAGGAAGCATCAGAGGTATTACTTTGCCGCGACGGGGCTCGGACAACCCTCAAATTTGGCTAGCAAGGCACCAATCTCTTCGCGCAATTTTCGACGATCAATGATCATATCGATAGCCCCATGATCCAATAGAAATTCGCTACGCTGGAATCCCTCGGGCAATCGCTCTCGAACGGTTTGTTCTATTACTCGCGGCCCTGCAAAACCGATTAGTGCGTTGGGCTCAGCAATATTAACATCGCCCAGCATCGCAAGACTCGCCGAAACACCGCCTGTTGTAGGATCCGTCAACACCGAAATGTATGGACTACCCGTACTGCCGAGATTCGCCAACGCCGCAGCCGTTTTCGCCATTTGCAAAAGAGAGAACAATGCCTCCTGCATGCGCGCGCCACCACTAACTGAAAAGGAAATCATCGGCATCTTTTTGTCAGCCGCATAGTTCGCGGCACGAGCAAAGCGCTCACCGACAACTGAGCCCATTGATCCACCCATAAACTCGAAATCAAACGCGCACACAACGACTGATCGACCAAGCAGAGAGCCTGTCACACTGATCAGTGCGTCTTTCTCGCCGGTCTTCTTCTGGGCAGCAACGAGTCGATCGCGGTACCGCTTACTGTCTTTGAATTTGAGTGGATCCTCGGGCTCCAGGTTCGCCGATAACTCAGTCTGCGAATCTGGGTCGAGAAAATATTCAAGGCGTTTTCGCGCACCAATGCGCATATGATGATCGCATTTTGGGCAAACCTGCAGGTTTCGTTCGAGCTCGTTGCGATATAACTGCGCATCACAGCGGGCACACTTTACCCAAACGCCTTCCGGCACTGATTTTGTGCGATTTGCTGTGCTAATGCGCGAGGGCATCAATTTATCGAACCAACTCATGTCAACATGATATCCATATAGTTTCTGTACAGCTAGTCGGCATCCATTGATGCCGGTATGCCAGCCAACGAGGGATAATCAACCGATACCAACGTCAACCCATGTGGTGGCGCTGCAATTCCAGCCTTCTTTCGATCGCGACTCTTTAAAACATATGCCATCCAGTCGCTACTCCTTTCCCCTTCGCCGATCGCACTGAGTGAACCAGTGATATTTCGTACCATATGCTGCAAGAAGGCGTTTGCAGACACTCTTAGCGTAATCCAGTCGCCATCGCGCTCGACACCAATCTTCGTTATTCGACGCTGCGGCGTATTGGCACGACATCCTGCCGCACGAAACGCGGAGAAATCATGCTCACCAAGCAAGTGTTGAGAGGCTTCATGCATATGCGTTGCGTCTAATGGTTTGTAGACCCACCAGGCACGATGCCGCTGCATCGCCGAGCGCTCAAGGCGATTCAGGATTCGGTAGCGATAATTGCGGCCAGTCGCAGAAAATCGCGCATGAAATTCGTCGTCAACATGCCGAGCCCACGTCACGCTAATATCATCGGGCAGACGGCTATTTGTGCCTAGCAACCAACCTCGATCATCGCGCATGCTCGTCGTATCAAAATGAACAACCTGGCCAGTGGCGTGTACGCCTGTATCTGTGCGACCAGCGCAGGTAACCTCGACTGAATGGTCGGCGATGCTGATTAACGCTTCTTCGAGGCGCTGCTGCACACCGAGGCCGGTCTTTTGTCGTTGCCAGCCATTGTACGCTGTACCGTCATATTCAATGCCGAGCGCAATGCGCATTTATTTGCCTTTCCTAGGAGAACTAACTAGGAAGAGAATCCAGCAATTGTTGCGCTTGCTGCTTTTGAGGATCATCGCCCTCGTCGAAAACTTCCTCTAAAATGCTGCGCGCTCCGGCAGCGTCACCCATATCAACGTAGGCGCGAGCCAGGTCGAGCTTGGTTCCGACTTCCCTCATCGTGCGCGCGTCATGCAGATCGCTGCTAATATTTTCTGGCGCAATCGACGTCTTCGGAGCTTCCGCCGCCTCCTCAGGCAAGGTCGGACGAGACTGCTCGACAGTCGCATCATCTCGTGGTTGCTCAATCATGTCGTCGAGATCAAGATTCGTTTCTGCGATCACGCCAGTCATTGTCGATTCGATGGTTGGGGTTTTCCCTGCAACATCGAAATCAAAATCGACGCCTTGCTGTATATCGTCGCCTACACCTAGATCGATGCGGCCGGAACCCATCCAATAATTGGCGTCTGATGCGGCAATGTCATCCATACCGAAGTCCATATTCAGCCCATCTACCTGGTCGCTCCCTCCCTCCAACGGCATATCGATCGCCTTGGTAGCTCCACTGAGTTCGACACCTTTAAAAATTTCGTGATCAGTAGCGATTTGCTGTCCCATAATCACAATCTTATCCCAGTCCACACTTTCACTACCGCCAATATTGGCTTTGAACTTTGTCGCAGCGCTTACAAATGCGTCACGATTTCCCCAAACGAAGTAAATTTCGCACAGCTTCGACATTAGGTACTTATCGGAAGAGTCCAACTCTAACGCGTCGTTAATTAGGTCCGCGGCTTGGTCGTAAAGACCATAAGCCATATGGAAATCAGCCTCTGCGATCGGATTGGATTGATCCAGATTGATGGCCGCCTCGACCATATCTTCCGGAATCGGATACACACCGGAATCCTGTTCAACGATGGCCACGGCGTCGCCATCATGTATCGATTCGTGCGTAGTCGGCGCAGCTAAGATCGAGCCAGCGACCATCTCGTCAGAGTCGAACATTTCCCATGGTCTGTCGTTATCATCAACACCGCGTCGCATGAACCAAATCAGTCCACTCATAACTAGGATCAGCGCGCCGATTATAATGCCCCAAGAACCGGTCAGGAATTCGACCACTTTATCGATGAAAATCTTGTTACTGCTAGGCGACGTTCTGATGGTTGTCAACGGCGGTACGGTGGTATCAATGACCTCATCGTCGAGCTGAGTGTCATTAATTGAGGTATCACCTACAGGACTCTCGACAGGCGGCTCGTATATTTCACTGCGTATATTCGCCAATTCTTGGCGAAGCGCAGCAAGCTCATTATCGCGAATCTCGATCAGGGACTGCTGATCTGGAATATTAGCGGCTTCAAGTTCGCTAATTCGTCCCTCTATTTTCTGCTCTTGAGGCTGAGGTCCATAAGTCGACGAGGCGTCATAATCCCCTCTAGCTGGATTTTCATCCGGTGGGACGAGCTTCAGACTGGGTCGTGACGGTTCTGACGCAACGTAAGCTGTTGCGTCACCATCCCAGACGCTGTGTTGGCGCTGCACTTCATTAAACGCGTCACCGCGGTTAATCTGGAAAACCTCATCTGCGCTCGGTATGCGCAAAATTGCGCCCGCTTTGAGCATATTGATATTGCCGGCGAACGCCTCAGGGTTCGCCGCAAAAATGGCCAGCATCGTCTGACTCATTGAGAGACGAAGGTTCGAGCGCGTACGTGATGCGATGCCCCATAGGGTATCGCCTCGGCTAACTACCATATCGCCACCAACGCTGGTGTCGTAAGGCAAATCATCTTCTTCAGGTGCTGGTTGTCGTTGCGCCGACGGTGTTGCTACTAGCTCGCGCTGAATGCGACCACTGTCACTTAGTGTACTTTGGCGTGCCGCTTCGACTACAGGCGCTTGTTGAGCTACTGGAGCGGCATAGGTCGGAGGATCGAGTAATATGGTGTATTCGCGCAACAGTCGACCACTCGCCCAGGTTGCTTCTACCAAAAATGTCAGGAATGGCTCGGCAATCGGTGAGCGTGATCGAATCTGAACGACGTTGCCCGAAGGGCTACTTTGGACGACTTTAAATTCGATATTCTGAAGGTAGAGCGGGCGATCAATTCCGTAGCGCGTAAAGGTCTCTTCAGACGCAAGAATTACCGACAGATCTGCGAGTTCGTCATCATTGGCGGACAGTAAGAGAATTTCGGCCTTAAGAGGCTCGTTTAGCGCCGAATCAAGATTGATCTCGCCAAGTCCAATCGCCCAAGCCTCGCTCGACAGAATTAGGCCAGACAGCAGTAAGAGACGGGTGAAACGTCGCGACATAATGTATTTTCCCCAAACTCCCAAAAAGCCCCGTTCTTGACATCATGTCTGGGGCCAATCTTTGCCTACGAACTATAGCTTAAAGATAGTTTTTTGCCAAAATTTCAGCAATTTGGACGCTATTTAG
>Ga0055584_100008010_pt1 | contig 10356 bp, 12 predicted proteins | sample OSDHelmetaG_FD_58716 | JGI IMG/M metagenome (GOLD analysis project Ga0055584, IMG submission 58716) | Pelagic marine sediment microbial communities from the LTER site Helgoland, North Sea, for post-phytoplankton bloom and carbon turnover... | ecosystem: Environmental > Aquatic > Marine >...
GTCGACCTCGGCGGATTTGGCGGTGACCATCAGGATGGGCGTGAAGTTGGATTCGGCGCGGAGGCGGCGGCACAGCTCGAGGCCTTCCATCCCCGGCAACATCAGATCAAGGATGATGAGATCGTAGCCACCGGCGCGGGCCTTATGCAGCCCGGCCACACCGTCGCCGACCACCGTCACGTCGCAATCCTCGTCCTTGAGGTGCAACGCGATGAGATCGGCGATGTCCTGGCTATCTTCAATGACGAGTACGCGACGGGTCATACACTCGAATCCTACGCTTTGGGCCACCCTGCCATATAGCGATCCGATCTCACAAAAGAGTCACGGGACGGCATGGCGCGCCATTTTGGCGTGTTATTCTGGGCCTAAGGTCAGCCTAACAAGAAAAGGATCAGGGCGGGATGAGCACGAGCGAGATGGATGTGGACGGCTGGGTCGGGCGGCGCGACGAGCGCAGCGACGAGGTAACGATTGCCCCGGTATGGGGGTTTTATGACGCGCTGGACTATGACCGTACGCCTGAGGTGGGCGATGCGATCCCGCCCGGGGCGCACTGGTGCTATTTCCATCCGCATGTGCCGATGGCCGAAGTCGGGCCGGACGGCCACCCCAAACGCGGCGGATTCATGCCCGATCCGGCGGGGCTGCCGCGGCGCATGTTTGCCGGATCGCAGATGGATTTCGTCGGCGATATTCGGATCGGCGAAACGCTGAAACGTACCCAAGAAATCACCTCGGTCACGCCCAAGGAGGGCAAGACCGGCAAGTTGATGTTCGTCAGCGTGCGCGAAACCTATGCCGGGCCGAACGGCGTTGAGATGGTGCAGAACAACGACATCGTGTACCGCGAAGCACCCCAGGGCGGCGCCAACACGCCACCACCGCCAAAGCCTGCACCGACCAATGCGCAGTGGCAGCGCACCATCAATCCCGACCCGGTGATGCTGTTCAAGTATTCCGCCGTCACCTTTAACGGTCACCGCATTCATTACGATCGAACCTACGCGATGAACGAAGAAGGCTATCCCGGGTTGGTCGTGCACGGGCCACTGATCGGGACGTTGCTGATGGACCTATGCCGACGCGAGCGGCCCAACGACAAGTTGGCGACGTTTTCGTTCCGCGCGGTGGCCCCGCTGTTCGATACGGCTGCCTTTACCGTGAACGGCGCGCCCAAGGAGGGTGACGGCGATACTTGGTCGTTGTGGGCAGCCAACGATCAAGGGCACCTGTGCATGCAAGGTGAGGCGACGTTCGGCTGAATTCACGGAAAGGAGCGTCGGGGGGCGCAGAAACATGATCAACGCGATTGTCGATTTGCTCACTGTGGGTGCAGTCGCGATGGGCATGTTCCTGTGGGCCGTGTTTCTAGGACTGATCTTTGTTGGCGGGGGCCGCGTGTTGATCCTCCCGCTGTTTCGCCGCGACATGCTGCGCCATGAGCAACGACGGTTGGCCAAAGAGACCCGCCTTTTTGCATGGGCACTCATCATCATGTCAGTCGTGATGATTGGAGCGACACTGGGTGGGATGAACAGACCCGTTGAAGAAATCTTCGGGCGCGGGATGCCTTTTGTCGTGCTCGCCGTCTTATTTGTTGCCGGCGTACTGCTCGATCGGCGGGCGAGTCGGCTTAAGGCGGCGGTCGATCAGACGACGGTCTAGGCGTCAATCCGGCTTTCTCCCGACGAGTGCCCACACCCGGTGCGGCACGCCGAGGGGGTCGTCCGGAAACTGTGATGCCAACAACGCGGCGTGGGCGGCGTCGAAGGCCTCAACGCGGTCGGGGGTTAGGCTGGCGGCGACGCCAGCGCTGGCGCGAATGCGGCCGCGCCAATCGGCGTGGCTGTAGGAGACCGACACATCAAAGGAAAACGATTCGAGATCGACGAAGCCGGCACCGGCGAGATCGGCGAACCAGGCGGGGTGCGTGCCATCACCGCCCGCCATGGCCCACGCCGGATTGTGGTCGAGGATCAAGGCTTCGGTGGCGGCGACGACGTTGCCGGCAAGCGGCAACCAATCGAAATGTGCGATGGCGACGGCGCCGCCGGGCACCAAAAGACGCGCCACTTCTTGGGCCGCGGTGGGGCGGTCGAACCAATGCCAGCACTGGCCGGCGGTGACCGCGTCGAACGCGGCGGCGGGCAACTCGGTTTCTTCAGCGCGGCCGACCCGGTAATCAACCGATACGCCGGCGGCGGCATCCAGTGCGCGCGCCTGTTCGAGCATGGCAGCGGCGGGATCAAGCCCGGTGACGGTGGCCCCGCGCGCGGCGAATTGGCGCGCCAATGTGCCTGTGCCGGTGCCGAGATCCACCAAGCGTTGGCCTGACGTCCCAATGCCAAAGGTCGCAAGGCGATCCAGCAGGGCCGGTGGGAACCCGGCCCGGTGGGTGGCGTAGTCGCTGGCGGTCTTGCCGAAGTCAACAGAGGTCATGGCGGGGGTGTAGACCGCCCGGGCGAATCGCGCAATCCGTGTACGTCGCCCGCCCGCGCGGTTTGTGCTTAGATGCGCGCCCGAAAGACGTGCAGACCGGACAGTATGAGCGATCCAACATGGCGACCGGCGGGTGATCCGCCCGCGACGGTCCAGTTTCAGCACAAGTTCTTCGCGTCCATGGAAAACCCATATTTCCGAATCTCGCCGGAAACCGAGAAACCGGGAATGTATTTCCGCATGGCGGACAATCCCGTCGTGCTCAACCTGCGGGGCATCAAGCGCGAGTTCAAACTGGACGGCCACCCCGACGGGGTGATGCTGGATTGGATCGCGGCGAGCTTGCGGTTCGTTAAGGCGCTGATGATCGGCGATGCAATCCCGGCTGAATTACGCACCGGCGAAGCATCGTGGCAATTGGAACCGCGCCACGCCCAAATCGCCTATTCAAAACTGGCGGGGCAATTGATGGGTTGGATCACGGGCGCCGGGTTCGACGTGACCGATTCAAAAATGCTGGAAGACATGGCCAATGACGCCGCCTTTAAAGAAGAGGTGACGGAGGCCTTTGAGCAAGCCGCCCAAGAATTGGGTCTTGGCGGCGCCGAAGGCCGCGAGCAAGTGGTTCAATTCATCGAACGCCTCGCCGCCGAGTGGGCCTATGTGGAGGCCGTGCGCGAACGATTTGCCAAGATCGTCAAGTTGCGGGCAAAGCTGACCGAGCTTGAGGGCAAATATGCCAACGACCGGATGGAGGCCGAGCGCGTCGAGCGTTGCCGCGCGCTGTTGGTCACCGGCATCGAAGAATGGCACGCCCGGTTTCAAACCGTGGATGCCGACCATGCCGACGTGATGGGCGCGTTACGCGATGTCGAAGCGCGCATCGTGGCCTTGCGCGCAACCCGCGACGACCTGTGGCAACGCATGCTGGTGTGGGACGACCTGCTGCGCGAATGGGATTTCGCGGTGATCAAACGCTCTGCCGAATGTTTGAAACTGATCGACAAGACCTATCGCTTCCTGGCGCCGCGCTACATGGACGTCGACGAGTGGGTGCTGGCCAGCACGCTGGTCGAGGACAGCGGCGGCGTTTCGGGCGTGGAGTGGTAGTGGTCTAAGCCAGCGCGATCTGCGGCAGGTATCCAGCACGGAACGCGGCGAGGGTTGGCGTCGGCGTAAGGACGTCGACGACATCGTCGAGGCGATCGTCTACGGCGCGATATCCCGTTGGGGCCCACGAATACAATCCTGTCTGGGCAACGAGCAACGCGCGTGTTCCATGATAAAGATACCCACCGGTAAGGCGTGACGGTCGGATCGGGTGGTGCGGCGTTCGCTTCCGGTGAGGCGGGCGTCATGGAGGCGCTGATCGAGGACCTTGGCGCTCGGCAATGCCGCCAAACCCAGACCTTGCGCGACGGCCTCGCGGTAGGTGTTGAAATCCGCGCGTCGGCAGCGGGCGCACGGGCGGTGACCAGCCGCGAAAGCGGAAGCTTCATCGAGAAAGAACAGGCGGGTGTAGCGAACGTCGGTGCCTTCAACCGGAAAGTAGTCGAGCGCGCAGGTTAACCAAGCGCGGGTGGCCCAAGCGCGTCGTTTGCCGTTCACGGTGAGAATGCCACGGTTGCCGGTCCACCCGCCCCGCCCATGCGTGGGGCAACGCTGGCCCATGGGATTGATCAACTCACCCATGTGGGTTTCGTCCGTGCCCGGCGTTATCCGGCGACCGTCTTGTCGTATTCCACCAGCTCGTAAACGGTGCCTTCTTTGTCGCCTTTGGCGACGGTTTCTTTGACGAGGAAGCGCTCGGGGCCGTGGCACCAGATGTGAAGCTCTTTGCCGAAGGGCGTATCCCAGGTAAAGCGCTCGCAATCGAATGTGCCGGCGGGCACGGTGACGCTTTCGATGCCGTCGTAGCGGACCTTGCTTTCAAGTTTTTCGCCATGGCCGAGCGAACGGCCGTTCCAGGTGTTGGAAACGGTGTGGGTGAGAAGCGGTTGGAATTCTTTCGAGTCGTTGCGGTCGATGAAGTTCATCTTCCACGCCTCGTGCTGGATGGGGTGTAGGCCGACGGTCATCTTGGGTGGCGCGTCGAAGACTTCGTAATCCATGTCGCTGTCGCCCTGCCAGACCCAGGAGTGCATCTTGTCGCCGATAACACGGCGAATGATGGAGCCCGCGCAGTCGTCCTTGAAGAACAGGCGACCGAAGGCTTCGATCGGGCGCCAATCCGGCGCATCGAGATGGTTCACGTCGCGCAGCAAATCGCCCTTGGGCGCGCGGGTGAGCGTACGCATGGTGGCGCTACCGTCGACGTTGCGGGTAACGGTGAAGCGTTCGTAATCGGAGCGAGTGCCGTCGGGCTCGATGATGTCCATCAGGCCTTGGTGGATGATGAGGCTCATGCGGGATCTCCCTTGGCGGACTTGGCGGCGGGGCGTTTCTTGGTCGGTGGATCGGAACGCTGTTTGAGATCGCGAATCTCTTCGGCAAACATGGTGTTCACATCGGTATAGAGATCGAGAAGCCGCGCGAGCTCGGCAGTTTCCATATTGTCCAGCAGGCCAAACAGGCGCTGCTGAAGGGAGTGGTAGTAGGTGCCGATGACTTGCGTGTTTTCGCTGATTGGGCGCACCAGGATTCGCCGCCGGTCTGTGGGGTCGGCATCACGCCGCACGAAACCGGCTTTTTCCAGCCGGTCGATCACGCCGGTGATGGCGCCGGTGGTGAGCCCCGTGGCTTCGGCTAGATGGCCGGGGGTAACGGCGCCCTCTAAATTGACGATATCGAGGCATTCGAAATCGTTGGGCGATATGCCGATCCGCGCCGCGACGGCGTTGCTGAGCAAGGAGCCCTGGGTCCCCGACCGGCGCATGGCCAAGCCGAGATCCGACAGGATGGTCTCACGATTGCTAGCATTTTGCGGACTTGACACCGACGCCTACTCTCCTTAGAGAATTGATATCTTAGCACCTAAGATACACATTGTGTAAAATAGTAGCGCCGAACCGGACAGGAACACCAGCTATGACCGACGCGATCCTCGTCGAGAACCTCACCAAAACCTACAAGGGCGGCGTGAAAGCCTTGCAGGGCGTGTCCTTCCGCGTCGAGCAAGGCGAGATATTCGGGCTACTGGGGCCGAACGGCGCAGGCAAGAGCACCACGGTGCGTATTCTTTCCACCTTGACCCAGGCCACCGGCGGGCGTGCCGAGATCGCCGGCCACGACGTCATTCGTGGTGGGGCCGCGGTGCGGCGCACGATTGGCTATGTCGCGCAATCCACCGGCGTCGATCGCTGGGCGACGGGCCGCGAGAACCTGACCCTGCAGGCCCAAATGCTGCGGGTGCCGAACGGCATTCTGCGCGACCGGGTGGCTGAAATGTTGGCGTGGGTGAACCTGACCGAGCCGGCCGACAAATTGGTCAACACCTATTCCGGCGGGATGAAGCGGCGGTTGGAAATAGCGATGGGCTTGGTGCACGAACCCAAGGTGCTGTTTCTGGATGAACCAACCACCGGGCTGGACCCGGAAACCCGGCGGGCATTGTGGCTCGACCTGAAGCGATTGCGCACCGAGCGCAACGTGACCGTGTTGCTGACAACGCATTACCTGGAAGAAGCGGACACGCTGTGCGACCGGTTGTCGATTGTCGACCACGGGCGGGTTGTGGTGGAAGGCACGCCGGCGTCGCTAAAAGCAGACATTGCCGGTGACACGGTCACCATCGACATTGGGGAGGCAGCGGCGCAGGCCGGTGAGGTTCTGAACCCCATCGACGGCGTGCTGGAGGTCATCCCCGATGGCGCCCTGGTCACCATGCGGGTACGCGACGGTGCGACGGCCGTGCCGGCCATCGCCGCGGCGTTGGGTAAGGCTGACATTACCCTGCACACCATGACGGTCGGGCGCGCGTCGCTCGACGACGTGTATCTCAAACACACCGGACATCATTACGACGCGGGATCCGCGGCGACCGCGGGAGGCAAGAAATGATCTACTTCATCGCCGACACTTGGCACCTCTGGTTGCGCTACATGCGCGCCACCATTCGGCTACCGATCTGGATTGCCGTCACGCTGATCCAGCCGGTGATTTGGCTAACGCTGTTCGGGCAATTGTTTCGCCGCGTGGTGGAGCTGCCGGGCTTTGAAACGGGCAGTTACATCGAGTTCCTATCGCCGGGGGTCATCATCATGACCGCGATGTTCTCGGGCGCGTGGTCCGGGATGGGGCTGATCGACGATTTGCATCACAACGTGATCGACCGGATGCTGGCAACGCCGCTGCACCGCGGCGCAATCATCACCGCCCGCATTCTGCATGCCTCGGTCACCGTGGTGGTGCAGTCGGTCATCATTCTGGTGCTGGCCTTTGTTCTGGGTGCGGGTTGGCCGAGTTTTGCCGGCACGATCGGCGTCTTGCTGGCGGCGGCGCTCATTACCGCAGGATTCACCGCCATGTCGACCGGCGTTGCCCTCTTGGCGCGCCGCGAAGAGACGATGATCGCGGTGATCAACTTCTTCGGCCTACCGCTCGCATTTCTGTCGGCGACCTTCATGTCATCGCAGCTCATGCCGGAATGGATGCAGACCGTGGCCAAGGCCAACCCAGTCAACTGGGCCGTGAGCGCGGCGCGTCATGCGGTGCTGGAAACCGACCCCGGCGCGGTGTGGGTGAACAGCGCGTTGCTGTTCGTCTTCACCCTTGTGATGGTTGTCCTCGCAACCGGCGCCTTCAGCATCTATCGACGCACGACATAGCCGGTCGTCGCGGCGGCTAACTCCGGCGTTGGTATTGCTTGTTGCCGAAGTAGGTTTCGAGGTGTTCCTTGCTGGGATCATCGCGCTTGTCGGATTCCTCAAGCCACGTCATGCCGCGTTGTACGGCCTCGCGTTCGCCGACAGCAGTCAGCCAGCGTTCGACGTGGGGGTATTCTGAAATGTCGATGTCGCGGCGGCTGTAGGTAATCGCCCACGGGTAGGTGGCCACGTCTGCAATGGTGTACTCATCACCGGCAAGGTAGGCGACCTCTTTAAGGCGGAAGTTGATGACATCGAGCAGGCGCAGCACCTCTTTGGTGTAACGCTCGATGGCATAGGGGACTTTCTCGGGCGCGTAGTGGGTGAAATGGCCGTGCTGGCCCCACATCGGACCGAAGTTGCCCATTTGGAACATCACCCATTGGCGGGTGATCCACATTTCACGTGCGCTTTTAGGCATGAGCTTGCCGGATTTACCGGCGAGGTATTCCAGGATGGTGCCGGATTCGAACAACGCGAGCGGCTGGTTGTTGGGGCCTTCGCTGTCGACGATGACCGGGATCTTGTTGTTGGGGCTGATCTTGAGAAATTCGGGCTCGAACTGCGCGCCTTTGGTGATGTCGAGCGGGATCAACTTATACGCCAGACCGGTCTCCTCCATCATGATGGAGACTTTGCGACCGTTCGGCGTCGGCCAGTAGTAGAGGTCAATCATGCAGGGCTGTCCTTGCCATGTGATGGTCGATTTGCCCCACCCTACTCCCGCCTTTGCGCAAGGGGGAGCGGTTTAAGTCCCTGCAAGGGGTAGGCTTATTGGCGGCGGTCCTCAGGGGGAATGTTCTCGGCCGCCTTTGCGTTCTCTTCTTCTTCGAGGATTTTGTCGACCTCTTCGGCCATGCGGGCCCGGGTGAAATCACGCGCCACAACCGAATCCTGCACGTCGCCCCAGCGGTGGAGAAAAACCACGGCAGTGATGACGCCCAGGACGAGCAGGAGGACGGTCACGGCGGTTTGCGCCGCTTCCCAAGCACCGAAGCGGGCGGCCACCAGAAGGGCAATCCACAGGGCAGCCAGTATGCCGAGGAGGGTGCGGCTGCCGAGCCAACGCGCCATGGCTATGCCAGCCTAGACCGGCGGGAAACGACGGTGCCAGTCGGTTTCTTGCTGATAGGCATGCCCGACGCGGCACAAGAGTTCCTCTTCAAGATGCCGCGAAACGAGTTGCAGGCCGAGCGGTAGGCCGGCGGCGTTGAACCCCGACGGGATCGAGAGCGTGGGACTACCGGTGAGATTGTAGGGGCCGGTGAAGCGCAACAGAGCGCCTTGATCCTCGAGATCGCCGAGGGCGTCCTCGGAGATATCGACAGCGGGTGTCGGCCACGACGGGCATAGGATCAGATCGACGTCCTCGAACAACGCGCGCAAGCGCCCGGCAAAGGCCAGTCCGGCGATCTTAAGCGTGGCGTAATGGCGGCCGCTGAGCGTACCGCCGCGTTCGAGCACCTCGCGGTAGACCGGGCCAAGTTTGTCCTTAAGCGGCAAAAGCGTATCGGCGTGCGCGACGGCCGCTTCGATGGCCACGAGGTCGGAGAAGTTGGGGACGAACTCATCCATCGGCGGCATTTCAATGCGCTTGACCTCGGCACCGAGCTTTTGAAAGACCGCAACCGACGCGATGACCGAATCGCGCAACTCGGGATCGACGCCGTCGCCGCAATAGTTTTCGTCGACTCCGATGCGCACACCTTTGGCCGGCCGCTCAAGCCGTGCGACGTAGTCGGGGGCTTGATCGATGAGCGATGTCGGATCGTTGGGATCGTGCCCGGCAATAGCGTTGAGCACCGCAGCGGCATCGGCGACCGACCGCGTCATCGGGCCAACATGATCAAGAGTATCGGCGAGAGCCAAAATGCCGTGCCGGCTGACCCGACCCCATGTTGGCTTGAGCCCGGTCACGCCACAGAGCGCCGAGGGATAGCGGATCGAGCCGCCGGTGTCGGAACCCAGCGAGGCATAGGCCAGGCCCGCGGCCATCGCGACTCCTGGACCCGATGACGACAACCCGGTCATGCAGGCGGGGTTCCATGGATTGACCGGCGTTGGCATGCCCGGCGCGTGCTCGATAAACGCGCCTTCGGTCATGGCGAGCTTACCCAGGAGGACCGCGCCGGCGTCGGCCAGGCGCGAGACGACCGTGGCGTCGTGCTCAGGCACCCGGTCTTTCAACGCCATCGAGCCACCGGTGGTCGCGATGCCTTTGGTGTCGCACAGATCTTTCAGCGCAATGGGGACGCCGTGCAGCGGCCCACGAAAATTGCCGCCGCTGATTTCAGCCTCGGCGCGACGTGCCTGACGCAACGCGGTTTCTTCAGTGACGGTGATGAACGCCTTGAGCGTGGGGTCGAGTTCGGCGATTCGTTCGAGCGCGGCTTGGGTGACTTCGACAGGAGAATAGGTCCCCTTGCGATAGGCCTCCTGCAGTTCACCGATCGAGAGGTAATGAAGGGGCGTCATGCAGCAAACAATCCCGTTAGATGAGAAGCATCGGTGGTATCGGAAAGGCTTCGGACCAAAGTCTCGACTTGGGCCACCGGGAAATCCGGCGTGGCGCCGGTAACAAGACCGGTGAACTTCTCCAATAGCGCGGCGGTGTCCATGGGATTTGCCGGGGTGCCGTAGGAATCCATCACTTCTTTTTGGCGCGTCTCGCCACCCTTGAAAGTGACTTCGACCCAACTGCCGAAATGGGCCGGGAAGGCCTTTTCCAGTTTGTCGTCGAACACCGCACTGACGCGGTCGCAAATGGAGAGAACGTTTGTGTCACCGAGATTATCATCGGCAAAGACCTGTTCGGTATATGGACCCGCGACGAGGGCAGCGCCGAGTACGAATGGGAGGCTGTATTGCGCGGCCATCATCGAGGTCGGGCGATACATCATGTGTTGGCTTTCGAATACCGCTGGGCCGCCCACGACGATCTTTTCGATATCGTCATTGGCCGCCGAGAACCCGTCGGTGACCTCTCGCAGTGCGTCGATCGTCGAGTGGAACAGACGGCAAGACGGATAGGGCTTGAAGCTGATCCGGTGGATTTCATACGGCGCGTCCGCGGGCCGCGTCAGCCGATCGAAATTGGGCGTACGCGGAA
>Ga0055584_100008015_pt1 | contig 10354 bp, 9 predicted proteins | sample OSDHelmetaG_FD_58716 | JGI IMG/M metagenome (GOLD analysis project Ga0055584, IMG submission 58716) | Pelagic marine sediment microbial communities from the LTER site Helgoland, North Sea, for post-phytoplankton bloom and carbon turnover... | ecosystem: Environmental > Aquatic > Marine >...
TATATCGTTAATTTACTCTGTGATTATGCAAGGTCAGACCGGCTTTTTGTCTGGGACAAAGAGATTGGATTTAACCTGCGTCCTCTTGCGCTGATGTATGGTGACGCTATCGAGGCCCAGGATTTAAAACAGCGTGCAACCGCATTGCGTCGACTTGGCGATGTAGCGTTATTCATATCAGGAATATTTAATGCAAGTCTTAGCAGAAAACCGGTAGGCGTGGACTATTACATTAATATGGGTGGTGGCGCTTATGGCTGGCTGTCTGAAAACCTTGAAATAAGCAGGCATACCTCCCTTGATCATGAACTTTTCCGTGATCTTTCTCTGCGATTTGCCAGATATGTAAGTGTACTCGAAGAGTTTTCAGAAAATACCGTACTACGCAAAGATAAAGACTTGATTGCACTGCAGAAATTGTGGCAGGAACGTAATGACCCACATTTTGCAGAAAAAACAGATCGAGAAACAATTGCGGTTTCTGATGAAAGCAATCGGTTGATTCACTAGCAACCCACACCTGGCTCCAGTTCTGTGATCCCCTCGTTAATACAGAATCAGCTGCAGGAAATCTATGACCTGGATTGCAGCCATCAAGTCGATGACTATCTGATTACCGATCACCAGCTGGCTGATTTCCTGGAATCAAATCCAGCCAGTCGTCAGACCGAAGAAAAACTCCTGGTGCTTGAGGAAAGGAACTGTTTAAGTATTTCACTTTATCTGGCTGAAGAGCTACTGACGTACCTTGAACACAACAACCCATTTGAAAATCTTAATTCGGACAACATTAACGGCTATTGCACCGTGTTGGAAGGCGTCAGCCATTTCATGTATCTAACCTGGAATGCTGGATTCGAAAGGCCAGTGAGTCAATTAGAACTGGAACTTCAGGCAGAGGTTGATAAATTTGTCTCAATCATCCATCTTGCTCGACAGCAGGGTATAACTGTCCAGTGGCAGGCAATCAGCCAACATCTGTTTGTAAACTGCAGTTTTGATCCGTTACTGAATCCCCATGAACTGGCACGATACCAGACCGCCAGTAACCACGCTTATAGCTTTTGCAATCAATTACAGGTGCGGCACGAAAAGACCGTTCAGTCCAAAGCCGTCCGTAAAGAGCTCCTTGGCAGGGAGTTGCGCCGGTTTTATCGCAAACGACACCTGGAAAAGTTATTTCATTGTAATATGAATCGAGCTATTTCCGGACCTTAGCCAGATTCTGTGTTTGATCATTATTTTTTTCTCGTCAGCTTGGGAATGCTCGTCTAAACCGCCGGATTTCCAAGAAAGGGAATCAGCGGCGATGGCGACCTGCTATTTAAATACAAGCTCGCGCTCACACAACCGCAACCCCTTCGAGTGATACCGTGATATCTTTCAAAGTTTTACAACAAGGTTTTATCTACTTGATATGCTTGCCCTGATTCTGCTTCTCGCTTTTCTCTCCGGGTTGATATTTCGCTCTCTTGGATTCCCGCCATTACTCGGTTATCTGGTCACTGGATTTGCCGCCCACTCCTTCGGTATTGGCAGTGCCGAAGATATCCAGCCATTTTCCGAACTCGGCATCACTCTGCTGCTGTTTACTATTGGTCTCAAGCTCAATCTACGAAAACTTGCCGCCCCGCAGATCTGGGCGGTGGCAGGACTGCATATGGTGATTGCAGTAGCCTTGACGATGCCGTTTATTTTGCTGGTAGTCACCTGGCTGGACGCATTCAAGGTCGCCGATGCACGGACGTTCTGGACCCTCGCTTTTGCCCTGTCTTTTTCAAGCACTGTATTTGCCGTAAAGATGTTTGATACCCGGGGCGAAAATGCCTCGTACCATGCCACTATCGCCATCGGCATCCTGATTATGCAGGACCTGGTAGCGGTGGCATACCTGGTGTTTATCTCGGACAAGACCCCTACCCTCTATACAGCATTACTGCTGTTGCTTCCTTTAGCACGACCTGTACTTCTCTCCGTTCTGCGCCGTGTGGGGCACGGTGAGTTACTGCTTCTGTTCGGCGTTGGCGTTGCCATTGGCGGCCATGAGTTGTTCGAACTGCTGCATCTCAAGGGCGGACTCGGCGCACTGGTGTTTGGTCTGTTGCTGGGTAATGCTGAAAAATCCCAGGAACTGTATAAAACCCTGATACAGTTAAAAGACCTGTTCCTCATCGGCTTTTTTCTATTAATCGGTTACTACGGGTTACCCTCCATAGAGATGTGTATCATGGCGGCGGTACTGTGTCTGGTTCTGCCTTTCAGACCGATGATCTACCACGCATTACTGGTTGCATTTAAACTACGCGCAAGAACGGCTTTTCTCGCCAGCATGTCGCTGTTCAACTATAGCGAGTTCGGAATAATCGTTGCTTCTATCGCCACTGAAGCGGGAATGCTGCCAGCAGAATGGTTGACCATCATAGCGCTGGCCATGGCACTGTCGTTCTTTGGATCAACACCGGTAAATACCCGCATCCATAAACTCTACAGACATTACTTTCTCTGGACCCAGAAATTTGAGCGTCAGGAGCGCCTGCCCATTGAACGGTTTCCTGATCTTGGTCGCAGTGAGATTGCGGTACTGGGGATGGGACGAGTGGGCCTTGGCGCCTACAGTTTTCTCAAGGAAAATTTTTCAGATTCCATCATTGGCGTAGAAGAAAACGACGAAAAGGCAGCACTCCATCGAACTAAAGGTATTAATTGTGAGCATGGCGATGCCAGCGATCAGGCGTTCTGGATGCACTCCGGCCTGTACCACTGCAAATATATATTTGTATGCTTATCAAATCACAGGGAGAACCTGTATGTTGTCGATCTTGCCAAGGAGTCAGGTTTCGACGGCATACTCGCCGTGGTCTCAAGATTTCCAGATGAAGAAAAAGAGCTGGAGAAACTTGGGTGTATTGCCTTCAACCTCTACGCCGAAGCGGGACATGGCTTCGCCGAGCATGTGATGAACCGGATTGAACAGCCTTCCGGCACCTGACTCGCTCTAAGCTCTGGAAAGATACTCACCATTAATTGACACGGCTGTTGACTGTCACCTTTACTAAATACCGCACGCCCTATGATTCCATAGATAAAACACTGTGCATTGAAAAAATCAAGCTATTGTCCAGCGTCAGTTAAATGCATAATAATTACCTACCTAACCTTTTCCCAGAGGCGCAAAATTGACTGCGGAAGTATTTGAAGTTTTATCGACAATCAACAATTTCAGCCAGCTGACTCCAGATAAAGTCAGCATTGAAAAACTTGGTGGTCTGACCAACCGAAACTACAGGATCAGCTGCGATCACGGTACCTATGTATTAAGAATTGCCGGCGAAGGCACCGGCGACTATATCGATCGCGGCACTGAATTTCATAACGCAACTATCGCATCCAATGCAGGGGTGAATGCTGAAATCGTACATTTCGATGTTGCAAGTGGCACCATGATCTGCCGCTATATCGATAACGCCGTTACCCTGGACATCAATGAATTACGCGACCTTGAAGTCGTTAAACGCACCGGTCGTGCATTCAGAGAATTGCACAGCTGTGGCACTGACTTTAAAGGTCGGTTTGAACTGTTTGAGCAGATTGACCAGTATCTTAAAGTGTTACAAGACCTCAAGGCTGAGCTACCTGACGGCTACCAGGAGGTTCAGAAAGATGCTGAAGAAGTGCGCGCAGCGCTGTCATTACATACCCTGCCTGCTGCGCCCTGTCATTGTGATCCTATGGTGGAAAACTGCATCGACAATGGTCAGCGCGTTTATATCATTGACTTCGAATATGCGGGAAATAATGACCCTATGTGGGATCTGGGTGACCTGTCAGTTGAAGGTGATTTCACCGTGGAGCAGGATCGTGCATTGATGTCTGCTTACTTCGGACACCAGCCCGCCGCTTTTGATGTTGGTCGTATGGTGATGTACAAGGCAATGTGCGACCTGCTGTGGACCTTGTGGGGCGTGGTACAACACGCAAATAACAATCCTGCTGATGACTTCTGGAGCTATGCAACAGGTCGCCTCGAACGATGCCGCAAGCTGATGGCAAACGATGATTTTTCGCACCAGCTGGCTACGGTAAAACAGGGCCCTTAGGCTCGCTATTTAAATAGACACCAATGGAAGTCACCAGAAAGCAACTCGATTCAAGCCAATATACAGCGCCGTCAATCCGGCAATATGAACTGGTTTATGGCGAAGATTTTGTTGCCCCGGGTGGTCGTTTAATGGCTGCTGAGCTGATCGAAAGAATGGCGTTACCGGCTGGATCCAGGGTACTTGACGCAGGGTGCGGTCTGGGTGGAAGCGCATTTGTCATGGCCAGAGACTTTGAGCTGCTGGTGGATGGCATCGACCTGTCTTCCAATATGATTTTCATGGCTGAGGAAAAACTTCAGAAGCACCATCTTGAATCAAAAGTTACACTGCGACAGGGGGACTGCATGAAGCTGAATGCCGCCAACAAATACGATGCTGTCTACAGCCGGGATGTATTCCTGCATATCCATGACAAAAAGCGACTTTTCGCTCGCCTCCATGGATCTTTGAAAGCCCGGGGAAAACTGTTGTTTACCGACTATTGTTGCGGGGCAACACCCTGGCAAAGTGAATTCACCCGTTATGTCGAAGACAGGGGTTATTGTCTGCATACGCTTGAAGCGTATGCAGACCTGATTGGTGAGGCTGGGTTTTCTGATATCACGTATGAAGACCTGACGACACGTTTTATTGAAATTCTTCGGCAGGAAATGCAGAAAATAGAAACGTTAAATATTGATCGCTCCGCTCGATCAGATCTCGCAGCGGGCTGGATCGCCAAAATACATCGTGCCGAAACAGGTGATCAGAAATGGGGGCTATTTACCGCAAAAAAATAATGCGGAAAATAAAGTTCAATCTGTCATCTATGTTGATGTAACAGCATTTGCAAAATACTGGTAGTCACGATCTGATACTATAATATTCTTTAAGCTCTGACGTATTACCGTCACACCCTCCGGTTTTGCCAAACAGAATCGGTATGAAATAATATTAAAATGATCCAGCGGTTAAAGTTCGCAGAAAAACAATCCGGCCGCAATGTGACGATAGCAGATGGTGCAATATCGGTAATTAACAGAGATTTAAAATTGCAAGCAGATGGGCTGATCAACCTGATCAATGAAAATTCAGCTATACGTCGCAAGTATTCTCTGCATACAATATCAGGGTATACCATATCCCGATAACCTGACCCGACGACTCCTGTGTTCTATCATACCAACCAGCCACATGGCTTGCCCCATGATCCGTTTAAGAGCTGCATTGTTCCTCGCCCTATTGCCTGGGTAACAACGCTCAGCACTGACGGCCAGTTAAACCTCGCGCCTTACAGTTTTTTTAATGGGATTGCTTCCGACCCTCCCATGGTGATGATTGCCTTTACCGGTTACCACCAGCATGGCGGCGAAAAGGATACGCTGGCAAATATTAAATCCACCAATGAGTTTGTGGTAAACATGGTTCCTCTGGCGTTAAAGGACCAGATGAATATTTCCACTGCCCCTGTAGCTCATAACGTCAACGAGCTGGAACTGGCTGGACTTACCGAACAACCTTCAGAGCTGGTTGCACCGCCAAGGGTAGCGGAAGCGCCGATCCACCTTGAGTGCAGGTTCAGCCAGGAAGTTGTTCTGCCCTGCACCCTTGAAAACAGCACCAACAGAATGATCATTGGTGAAGTGCTGGGCATCCATATCAAAGACGAAGTGCTTTCCGATGGTCTGATCGATTTAAACAAAATCAAACCGATAGCGAGACTTGGTTATCAGCAATACGCGACCGTTGACACGATATTCAAGATGGCAAGACCCCAGGAAGATTAGCGTGCTTACCGTGCTTCAGTGCCACTGCACTTAAATTGTTGATCATGGATAAACACCACCAGAGCTGCGCGTTTCACTGTTTTCAGTTGTTGCTCATGCATCAGTATGATGACCCGTGCCAGCGCTTTCAGTGACCCACCACAATCCCCATACCGCCCAGATCGTGATAACGGGTAGAACGATCCAGTAGTCAGATTCTTTCGGCAGATGCCAGCCTGGCGCATTACGGGCGGCAACCACTGTTGCAAGACAGACGATCGGCCAATAAATAGTGATGCCAAGCGCAGCGCCCAACACTATCCTGCCCCAGGTAAAGCCGATCTGGTAACTCACCAGTCCCGTAATAAGTAGTGGCAGGTATACCACCAGGTCGCCAAAGGCGAAGCCATACCAGAATGCAGCGCCCACCGCAGTGATCTGTTGTGCGGACTCCTGAGTTCCCATGACGACACCGAGGTCGTAGCTGACCGCAGAAATTGCCTGGGCAACGATCAGATAAATCACTAACAGCCACCCGCCGCCCTGCAACACCCAGAATGCAAATCGTTGTTTCATCTTTTTATTTTCGATCCCACCTTTGCCATGGACATCACCACAAAATCAATTGAATTGAAAATATTGTGCGTCATACTTCTTTAATCAGCTCATGCTCCGCTAACCGCACTCTTCGACCGTACAACCCTTCCGGCTTTCCGCGTCCAGCCGCAATAACCATGGTCACCTCAGCCGCGGCGGGTAAATTCAGCGTATTGGCAATGCGTAGTTTGTCCATTCCACCTAATGGACAGGATTCATAACCATGGGCAGCAATAGACAGCATCAGCGTCTGTGCCGCCAATGACGACTGAATATGAGCATATATCCGGTGATCAGCCCTGTTTACAGGCGTCCGCATGAATGCTTCGCCTCTGCCTTTGTACCAATAGACGATGCGACGTATAAGGTTGTGAATACCAAATATATCGTCTTTCATCAGAAACGGGACGATCCTCCTATAGTAATCATTTACCGGGCCTGCCAGTGGCTTTGCACCGCCATCTGTCATGATATCCATCAGCTGTTGCAGGTGTTGCCGCCACAGATCTCCCCTGGCGACCACAACCACAAGTTCCCCGGCACTGACGGCCGCCGGCTGGCCAAGGCAGGCATCTGCGATCGCTTTTTTCTTACCCCCCTCACGCATCCAATAGAGTTCATAGGTCTGCAGGTTCGATGCGCTGGGGGCCAGGATGGCGTCCCTCAGGCAGTCTCTCATCACCTCCTCGGGAATCGGATTGCCGTCATATTCGCGGATAGAACGTCGCCCATGCAGCGCCTGCTTAAAGCCGGGAAGCGCAGTTTCAGAGAATGACAATCCTGGTCTTTCCTGCTGGTGATCCGAATGACCCATGGCCTCTGTCATTTGCAGCAGCGGATTGGGAGTATGTGGCATTTGACACTCCTGTCAGGCGAATGGTCATCAAACCGCCACGTTATCACCGATGGTTATCCAGACTATGATCCAGATCAATGACCTCTGGATATTTCTTTGACTTCAATCATCCCTGGAGCCGATGCCGCCATCGAAACAGCTGATCCCTGATAGAACGCCATCTGTTAACAAATGTCCTCACACACTACCGCTGATTGTGCTTGCGCCGGGAGTAAGTGGATGTTCACATAACTCAATCAGCCTGGACAGGAAGGCTGAGAATACGCCTCGCCTCCAAAGGCGTCGCCGGATAACGATCATATTCTTCTGCCATTGCCACTACCAGTCCGACCAGTTCCGCGTTGTTTTTTGCCAGGCGGTCTTTGCTCACTTTGACATTGTCCTCCAGCCCTGTGCGCGTCTGCCCCCCCAACTCCAGACACCACCTGTTAACTTCGATTTGATTGCGGCCCGTTCCCATAGCAGACCAGGTGGCATCAGGCGCCAATGCCGCCAGCTCACTTACCAGAAAGTCCAGCAACTTCCTTCGTGCGGGCATGGCTCCTGGAATCCCCATGACGAATTGCATATGCATCGGTGTCTGAATCAGATTCCGTCTTGCCAGATCCACAGCGTTGTACAACATTGCGGCATCAAACACTTCAATCTCCGGCTTCACCTTAAACTCAAGCATGCGCTGAGCTAGAGAATCGATAAAATCCGGCGGGTTTTCATAAATGTTGCGAGGGAAATTTACCGACCCGGTAGCCAGTGAAGCCATGTCCGGCTGCAGCGACAACATCGCACCACGTTGTTCGGGTTCCCGCCCTCTTCCTCCCGTTGAAAACTGAATAATCATCCCCGGGCAGTGTTTCTTGACCCCCTGCTGAACCAAGGCAAACAGATCAGGATCAGAGGAAGGATTCTGGTGTTCATCGCGCACATGAATATGCACCAGAGATGAACCCGCTTCATACGCTTCGTGGGTCGATTCGATTTGTTCCGACGGTGTTACAGGGACCGAGGGATTATCCGATTTTCGCGGCATCGAACCGGTGATTGCGGTGGTAATAATAATGGGCGTTGGCATCGAAATATTTTTGAAAGGTAGTTGCCGTTCAGGAGATTTGAATATCAGACAGTATAATAGATAAATTTAAACAGATCGCAAATACATGCTAAAGCAACATTAACATGACGGGCTGTATTGCCCCGTAGCACCCAAATAAACGGAGATGGGTTCTCGAACAGGATATGCAGTACTGAACAACAACACAATTTAGTTGTGTTGAATTATACTTTCAGGAACTCCTGTAAAAAATTCTGCAATGAAACTAATTGAGCGAATCACCATTCCGGCACGCCACGGCAAGGCCGCCCTGATCAAAAAGAAGCAGCTTGTTAAAATAATCAATACCAGTGGTACCCAGGTAGTTGACTGCTGGGCGCTGAACGCGGAAAACGTCACTGAATACATGTCAATGCAGCATTGCCGTGTTGAACTGGAGCGCTATAGACCGAAAAAAGGCGATCGTCTTGTCACTAACCGCAGACGCCCGATACTTAAAATTCTTGAAGATTCGGCCAATGGCGCCCACGATACCCTGCTCGCTGCTTGTGACCGGTACAGATACCAGAACCTTGGCTGTGAGCAATATCATCGTAATTGCACTGACAATTTCTGGGAAGCATTAACTGCTGTCGGGATACATCCCAACGAGCTCCCCAGTCCTTTTAATCTATGGCAAAACACCCCTGTGGAAGCGGATGGTGTCATCAAACCTAATCCACCGACTGCCGAAAAAGGCGATTACATTATGTTTCGCGCTGAAATGGATCTGGTGATCTGCCTTTCTGCATGCCCCCAGGATATTACATCGATCTGCGGAAACCGCCCGAGGAGCGCCCACTTTGAAATTTTGCAGAAATAGCCCCTTTTCAACGCTTAGATTTAGACCAATATGATGCACTAGAATGGTGCGACAGCATTATAGTTTACCTGAATGACCCCTGATCTGATTAAACAGCATAACTTTTTGAGGTTTTTTAGACTAAAAATCAATGATATATAATTTTCTTTATTAAGCCGATACTGGAATTTATCAAATCACATGAACCTTGTTGTATACTTTTTTGTGATGGGACATGCATATGTCCATTCAACACTGTACGCGGCCTTACAGGTCCGTGTGCAAGATAATAATCACACCATAATTTAAGGGAGTCACAATGAAGTTCAAAACACTTACGATTACCGCAGCCGTCGCTGCACTGCCATTTATGGCAGGCACAACACTGGCTGCCGGCGACGATGACAATCTTTCCAAACTCGGATCGTTCAAGTCCACCGGCACGGGGAAAGGCGAGAGCATCCCCCAGGGTGGGAAATATGCTGATAACCTGAGAAAGATATTGGCCGATATTAAAATGCCTGAAGGTTTTAAAATCGATTTATTTGCCCTGGTGCCGGACGCCCGTAATATGGCGGTTGGCCGTAATAAGGCGACAGTCTGGGTTGGCACAAGGAAAAGCAAAGTATGGGCTGCCACAGACCGCGATATGGATAACGAGGCAGATACAGTAGAAGAGTTCAGCCCAAGTGTAAAGTTCGATATTCCAAACGGCGTTTGCTATTCACCGGACGGCTTTCTATTTGTCGCCGAAAGAAATCGCATACTGATGTTTCCTGCGGCAGAATTTTTCATGGAAGGCCCTGACACCGTTGCTATTCCAATTGTTAATCAAGGTGATTTGATTCCTGCAGATGAAGAATCCTACAACCATACCGCTCGGGTATGCGCTATAGGACCCGACAACAAGCTCTATGTCAGCTTGGGTCAGCCATTCAATGTTACGCCTCCGGAAAAAGTCGAACTGTACGACAAAGTTGGTATTGGCGGCATGTTGAAAATGGAACGTGATGGATCAAATCGTGCGGTCGTCGCTACTGGTATCAGGAATTCTGTAGGCCACGCCTTCAATCCTGAGGATGGCAGCCTTTGGTTTACCGATAACCAGGTTGATGGCATGGGCGATGAAACCCCACCGGGCGAATTGAACAAAATGCCTGCTGAAGG
>Ga0055584_100008017_pt1 | contig 10353 bp, 6 predicted proteins | sample OSDHelmetaG_FD_58716 | JGI IMG/M metagenome (GOLD analysis project Ga0055584, IMG submission 58716) | Pelagic marine sediment microbial communities from the LTER site Helgoland, North Sea, for post-phytoplankton bloom and carbon turnover... | ecosystem: Environmental > Aquatic > Marine >...
CACCTGTCGCAACTATTTCACCATCAGCAGCACCAACACAAGTAAGGTTAGTAGGTGCTAGATTTATTGTGGGGGCTGTATAGACTTCAATATCTATTGTAGTCGCATTCGTGCAGGTTCCATCTGTAACAGTTAAACCAACAGTATAATTTCCAGCCGCTGGATAAGAGTATGTAGGAGTAGCACCTGACCCAAGTGGACTTGAGTTGCCGTAATCCCAGGTGTAGCCAGTTATGCCTCCAGAACTAGCACTAGAACCAGTCCCATCAAAAGTAAAGCTATTACCAAGTAGACATTGATTAAATACTGGCGCTATGACCGCCGTAAGTTCAACAACAGTTACTGTTACAGTTGCTGTTTCGGCTCCACATATAGTTCCTGCAACGCTATAGGTAAATTGGTAGGTTCCACCAGCCACGCCAGCAGGATTAAAATTGCTGCCAGTTAACCCACCTGCTCCATTATCGTCAGTAAAAGTACCACCTGCGTCTTCACCGGTTAATAAGGTTTCAAGGTTAAGAACAGATGCGCTCTGGCAAATAGCAGCTGCACTTGGTGTACCCGGATTTGGCAAAGGTTCAACGTTAACAATCATTTGGTCTGTAGCACTGCAGCTAGCACCATCATCTACAGTAACAGTGTATGTAGTAGTAACTGCTGGAGTTACATTAGTTTGACCGTTATCTTGCATTCCTCCTGTTAAATCTATAATTCCGTTTGCACCCGAACTCCAGGTGTAATTGTTGCCTTCTATGGAGTTAACTGGGTTAGCACCAATAATGGTGTTACCTCCTTCACAAATTGTAACATCTGGACCAGCATCAGCAGGGCAAGGAGTAACAATATTACAATCGGTTTCTCCAGCTCCACCAGTTTGAGAAAAAGTGTATTCACCCTGTTGGTTGGAAAAATTTGTAATAAGCAGCATGTACCATTCACCAGGCTGAGCACCAAATATCTCAGCGGTTTCCGTAGCGGTAGCGGAATAACTACAATCAGTAATGTTTATATTCCAGTTAGCAGTGATTTGAGTGCAAGCATCTCCTTGACTAGTAAATGGCCCCCACAAAATAAAATCCACATCAATAAGATTTCCAGCATCACTTACTTGCTCAATTTCTAGGGTTACATCTCCAGGAGCACTAATATTCATATAAAAGAAACCAGGATTTGGGGCCGATCCAAGACAACCAGGCGCCCCAATTGATCCTGTACCAATGTTGTTACAATAGGTAAGCACATCACCAGTACAAAATGGTTCGGCTGCACCGCATATGGCATTGTTTCCGGCTGCACTCAGACAAGGTTCATCAACAGTTACACATGCATCAAAGCTATTAGCAAATACTCCTGTTCCGAATGTCCATACAGATACATAATAGGTGTCGCCAATTGTTAGACCTTGCATACTAATAGCATTTGCACTACTGCAAAATTGGCTTACTGGGGTTCCGCATGTTCCGTTAAAAACTTCGATTTCCATATCCGTACTACCAACGATATTAGAAATTTCAAAATTATGAGCTGTAGAAGTGGCAACAAATGAAAACCATACATCGTCATCTGGATTACCAAATCCACAGGTAGATAAACCTGAATTAGTTGCGCTAGATGTATAAGCGGAGGTTACTGCAACACAGTTTTCGTTGGGATTAACAGTCATTGCAATTGCACCACAAGGGTCATCGTTGGGTGGTGGTGGAGGGCAAACTGTTATATCAATATCGAACGGAGTACATTGAGGTGCAGCAAATGTTGAAACTGTTAAATAGTATGTCGTACCGGCTGTTACATTAAAATTGTTGAAAGATGGATTCCCACCCGTAGCTGTGGCGCCCCCTAAACAGTTTGTTGCAGGATCATCAGGACAGCCATCTGTAATAAAAAATCCAGTCCATGCAAGTGTGTTTGAGAGAGCAATATTTACACATTCTGTAGTTGTGGGAGTCCATTCTATAACAATATCGTCACCATTTAAATAATTTGAGACACAGGCAGTTGATGTAGAGGTAAAGTCATCACCAAAACCACAAGTAGTTAGGCTTGCTGAATATGCAGTGCTGTTGACAGCAACATCAAAAGCACATAAAGGAGGTTCACTCGCGCAAATTTCAAATGTTCCTGGAAATTCATTGTAGTCCCAAAAGCGGACCCAAAGTGTTGCTCCAGGAGTTTGACCAGTTAACGAAATTTCAGGCATGGTGGTAAGGCCGCTGGGAGCATCATCATTGCAATCTATTAGAGTTAGACCAGTACATGGTCCGGAGTATATCGACATAACACCATCATCAATGTCACCTGCACCTGTTGTTACAATTACCGACCCTGAAGGCGGAACAATAACTGTGAACCAAGCATCTGCTGAAAAATTTGCAAAACCTGATCCACATCCAGGATCTGCTAACCCTGATGCCGTCATTGCGTTGCCATCCATAGATGTGTAGCTGCAAGCTGCGTTAACTGGCAGATTTTGAGCTCCACAAGGAAAATCAGATGTAAGTACACCCATTCCATTTGAATAGCTAGCACAGGATAGAACAACTAAGAAAACGAATATTCTTTGCAGTAAATTTTTACATTTCATGAGTACCAGGATGAGCTTTAATTAGTTGATTTGAATGGCGTATTTTGTTTCATGATGATGCACCACCATTCCAAGATCCCAAATTACTGATTTGACTTCATCAAAACTTACGTTCCCTTGTGTAGTGAGTATTACTTTCGTATTCGCAGCATCTACTTGTGCCGCTTCAATAAACGGATGCTTAGCCATTATTTTTTGTATTTCGATAATCTTTTCATTTGGAAAAGCATCGGGCGTTACTTCGCTTAAATAAGCATGATATCTTTTATATAGCTCAGGGTAATCAGCGGTGCTTCCTGTGGCCTTTAATTCAGTCTTTTTTTCAAGGAGTTCTGTTGAATTTAATTCAATATATTGTCCATAACATTTACTCCCCAAAAAGAGAAGAAATAAACACGATATTCTGGCAATAATAACTCTAATTGATGCTGCTCTGATTGTTTTCATTTAAAGTATCTAGAGATGTAAAATCAAGTTTTTAATGTTATAATGTTCATCTTCAATAGCTTTACTTGTTTTTCAGCAAAACATCGTCAAAACTATATAAATAATCGATGTAAACCAACTTTTGATAGACGAATTATCATAACTAATTAAATTTAATTCTTACATATAATACATTGTTTTTCAGGGATTTATAGCATTGATTTCAATAAGGGTTTAATCCTAGCACTAATTTTTTCTAGTGAGACTAAATTATTTGAATCTAATTGCATCTTTTCTTATCTTTTTCCTATAAAAAGTAATAATCAAATGGCATAGAAAATAACTGTTTTAATGACTTCAGAAAGAGATAAATAATAGACGAAATATTATTCGAATTTTATTAAAAACAAATTATCTGCTAGGTAACGTAATTGCACCTTTAGCAATTCGATTTTCCCCGTTATTGTCAACATAAGTGGCAGTCCATGCATAAGTTCCTCCTTTGTTGGCGAATTCAGAAGAGCCCATAATAGACCCGTCCCACTTCTTATCAGTTGATGTGGTTTGAAAGACTACTGTTCCGTTAATGTCAGCAATAATCAGAGAGAATTCACCATTCAAGCAATTTAGATGCTGTGGTAACCAGAAATCATTGATACCATCTCCGTTTGGTGAAAATGTTTTTAATGCAGCTAAATTATATTCACGATCGATAGAGATTTCTTCAGTGTGGGTGCCGCTGCAGCCATAAATATTTTCTGTGACGAGAGTTATTTCGCTGTGTCCTTTGTTAAGAAACGCAAATGAAAGGGTAGCAGTTTCTGAGTGTTGAACCCCATTGATAAACCATTTCTGTTTATGAGACCCAATGCTAGAGGAAACGAATTCATGGTTTGTTTCACATTGACTCCAGTTTGGCTCAGTATAATCGAAACCAGCAATGGGGTTATCAGAAATTTTCACATCTGCTCGATAAGCGAAATGACTTTTTCTGGTAGATTTAGATGTAATCGTTACAGCAACTTTATATGTGCCCTCGTCTTCATAAACATGACTTGGCATTTTGTCGAAGCCCATAGTTCCGTCACCAAAATCCCATTTATAGCTACAATTACAACGGTCGTTCGTAGAGAACTGAACTTCTTCATTAATACAAGATACTTGTTTGGAAATAATTACCTCTGTAGGTTGCTGTAAAACGAAGGTCGGCAAATTCCCTTTTTCTTCCTTAATCTCCTTTTTTAAATTAGCAGAGGGTGAGTCATCATCAGCATCTATTAACATTAATCTTGCTGAAGGATTTTTAAGGACTCCTATTTTTTCATTTCCATCGACATTTAATTCAATTTCGGTTTGTTTATCAGTTACTTCAGTAGAAATATTTTGTTTCTTTTGATGTTGAATTTGTCCAGAATCATTAAAAGAATTTTTCTCCTTAGCAATAGCTACCGAATTTGATTCTTTGGGTACATTAATATTTGTTACTAAAGTAGTATTTTGACTATCCGTATTGTATACAAATGCTAATCCAGCTAACAACCCTATAAGAGCAGCAGCAATAAAACCAGCACCACTTTTTTTCTTTTTCGAAGCATCGAGCTTTTTCTCGAAAACATCCCAATCTGGAATAGCACCAGGAACTTGATAATTCTCTAATGCATCCTTTATTTTATGCTCTAAATTGGTCATAAATTAAGAGTTAACTTTTGCTATTAAATTTGTTAGACGCTCTTTTAATCTTGCTTTTGCTTTAGATAAGTTAGACTTTGACGCACCGATGCTAATCTTAAGGTAATCGGCAATTTCTTGATGAGAATATCCTTCGATCACATACATATTAAATACAGTTCTATAACCAGGGGAAAGATTTTCAATTTCATGCTGAATTCTGTCAGGGCTAACATTGTTCTCATCGAACCAGTTAAATTCTTCGTCTACTTCAAAATTTCGAGAATCTATTAGCTCTGAGTCAGTTTTAACTTTAGATTTATTCGACTTTCGAATTTCATCAATCGCAACGTTCGAAACTATTCTTCGAACCCAGCCTACAAATGAACCCTCGTCACTATATTTATCAATATTGGTGAATACTTTTATGAAGCCTTCATGCAAAATATCTTTTGCATCTTCCATATTGCCCATATATCTTAAACTAACACCTAACATTTGAGTATAAAGTTGTTCATAAACCTTGCGCTGTGCGAGTCTGTCACCTTTTTTGCAGTCATTAACGAGCGCTTGTAAGTCGAGAGAGTCTGAACCCATGGTTTACTTTATATATTAGTAAGACGTTTAAAAATGAAATGGTTGCTTCGAAAGTCGAAAAAAAAATTATCTAATCAAAGTTAACGACCCTTTAACGTGACTTTGTTCAAAGTCTCCAAAGCGGAGATAATCAATTTTGAATACATATCCACCTGTTTCTGAAAAGGCTCCATTACTCAATTTACCATCCCAACCTTCAGAAATATCCGCAGAGCTAAAGATTACGTTTCCCCAACGATTGTATATTGTAAGTACATAGTGGTCTGGGTTTATGCCCTCTCCCTTTGGTAAGAAAATATCATTAAGTCCGTCGGCATTTGGCGAAAACGAATTGGGAGTGTATATTACCGTTTCATAGTCAATATGAATAGTAATATCGGATGTATCTTTGCAACCATTAGCCGTTTCTACAGCTAAAGTAATTGTATAGTAACCGGTATCTTTATAAGTATGTTGTATGTTTTGTTCATTTGAGTTTTCTCCATCGCCAAAATCCCATTGCCAAAATTCTGGAATGTAAGATTGGTCAACCATTGTTGTTGTAGAAGTAATATTATCTAAGTTATAATCTGTAAGTACAAAGTTTGAAATAGGGTTTGGATAAACGTCTACGGCGCAGTAGATTATCGTGTCTCTTGTACAGCCAAGATTTGTAGTAACGCTTAATGATAAATCATAGCAGCCTGGATCAGGATAAAAATGCCCTACTGGCTTAGAGTTGAGTATAAATTCTCCAGAGGCATCACCAAAATCCCAAATATAGTTTCGAGCATTTTTTATAGAGTCAACATAAAATTCCACATTAAGCGGAGCGCAACCTTTGCTAATACTCGGAGGAAATAAAACAAAAATTGGGTATTGACCAGTTATTATATCAGTCCGAACAATAACTGCTGGTGTTTCGCAGCCATCTGTAAGAGTTAAAAAATATATAGCATCATCGATAGGAGCAGCGCCTAATATCTCGCTAGAGCTTAAGCCGTTAGTCCATTGGTAAAAGTAATTTCCATCTCCTCCGGCTGTTAAGGCTTCGATGTAAACAGAGTCGCCATTACAAATGGTGTCTTTTTCAGCCATCAGAGCCGATAGAAAATCTCTCACATAAACTGTGTCAGAAATTGATTCCACACATCCTAACCCATCTGTAACAACAAGTGTATATTTTGTTTCGGTCGATGGAGAAAAGTAGATGGTATCGTTTGTTGATCCCGTGCTCCACAAATAAGTATATCCACCACTTCCCCCAATCGGATGAACTGTTAAGTGCCCAATTTCAGTTTGGCAAATAGTATCATTACCAGTTAGACTAACAGTAATAGCAGGGGGTTCGGAAATAGTCACAACAAGATAATTTGTACAGGCATTAGCATCTGTTACCGTAACAGTATTTGTCCCAACGCAAAGACCAGTGCTTGACGTTGATGTTGAGTAATCTGGCCATAAATAAGTGTATGGAGTTATCCCGCCAAAGTTATCAACTTCAGCAAATCCAGTACATTGACCAGCGCAGAAAACATCGGCATTACCAATCATAAATGTGTTAATCGGCTCAGGTTGAGTGAGGTCAACTTGAATATTGATAGGGGCTGGAATACAATTATTAGCGTCTTCAATTTGTACAAAATAAGTTCCAGCTGGCATGTTATAAAGTGTGTCAATACTATCGGTAACATTGGTCACGATGTTATTTAATGTGATATCCATCCACGTTATTGTATATGGAGCTGGACTAGCATCAAGAGAGTCATTTGCTATAATTACTAAGGATCCTGTACTATCTCCGCTACATAAATTTGAAACGGCATAGACCTCTGGTGGAAAGCAAATTCTACAGCTAGGGTCTGATGAAGGCCTCACGTAAAAAGTGATAGCAGTGTCGTAGGAACAGCCAAAGTCATCTGTTAAGGTATAAGTATATGAAACGTCTCCACCATTGGTTGATGGTGAAACAAGAATTGAATCTCCAAAGTCAGTTAAAACATCTCCATCTGTAATCCAATTAGACGATGTTACACCTGGGTCGAAACCCCATAATTGATTTGGAAATATTGCCGGATTAAAGTCTACGTACCATGAGAATATAGCCCCATTATCGACACCGAGATTGTCCGTAATATTGATTGACCAATTACCATTTAATTCACATCCCAATAAAGCAGTTAATGGATTCTGCGAAGCATAAGATCCTGATGGCAGATAGGCTTGATTTACAACAGCTACTCCTGCATTATCTGTATAGCTATAAGTGTAATTAGCAGGAAATACGCTGGCTTCTGCATCCATTGTTCCATAAGTTGGGGCAGAGCTAAAACAGTAATCATAACCCAAACCTTGAATGTAAGGTCCGTTCGGTGGCGCTTGAAAAGCATCATTATCTACTGGTTCTCCTAGAAATGTGCCATTTCCGCCATTCGGATATTCTAGTAATATAACCGATTGACCAGTAGGGCAAGTTATTTCGATTTGTAAATCACCCATATAAGAATGCTCTAAATTGAGGCAAATTTCGGTGAGATCATTAATGTTAGTTAATGTTTGTCCAGGACTAAAGTTCGATAAAGATACGGTGCTGCTATATGCTTGCCCCGCCCCATCCGGTAATTCAACAGTATCAGCCACTGCATTTCCATAGGGCTCGAACCAAGGATTGGAAACAGCAGAATCAATACTAATCGTATTTGTTTCTAAAAAACAAATTGTATCATCGAAGGATAAACCGTAAAAACTTGGGTCTGTAGATACCATAACTCGCAAGTCTAAAAAGTTCTGACTAACGCAGTTGTTGGTATCGGTAATAATCAAATTGATACGATAGCCTTGTTGCTCAGGTAATACAGTATCAATATTTAGGCCTGTAATATCAATTAGACCGTCATCATCTATGTCCCACTCAAATGTATTTATAATATCACTTTGTGTATAATTGGTATTATTATCGGGATAAATACCCGAACCTAATAAATGTAGCGAGTCACCTTGGCATAAATGAATTTCATTGCCCGGATTGATGATTGCAGGACTAGCTAGACCAATTACAGAAATTATATCCTGACAAGGAACAAAGCATTGAATTAACGCTTCCCATCCTGTGCCACCGTTCGTTCCATCTGAAATGAACTCAAAAGTTAGACAGTCATTATTTCCTTGGATGGTTTGAACAGTTGCACCATTATCATATGCCCCAATCAATGTTGACGCAGTGCTGGGTCCGTCATATACATTTAATACATCACTTGTGTGGATATCGAAAAGAGCCAAATTAAAGGTGATCATGGGAGATGCTCCTGCATTTGACGAGCAAATGGTTACTGTCGAAGTTTGATTAGCAGCATAATTTGAAGTTGAACCACCATCATCCATTAACAAACCTTCGCAGCTCGTAATTGTAACCGAAGCGTTTGGAGTCATAGGATATAGCGTCTGTCCAAAACTACTACAAACATTAAGCAGAATAGACAGAACAGCTGGTATGCAAAGAATTCTATTCACTTAAAAATTCGTTATAGTTTTTTAAAAACTCATCTTGAGAATAAAAAACAATCATTTTTCCCGTATTACCAATTTTGTAAAACGTTCTTGTTTTTTGCTCTCTCGTAAAATTGTAATTCAGCACATTAAAATTGCTAAGCTGGTTGGTGTCAATTATTAGATTGCCAACTACTCCATTTTTGTCTGGTACCGTGTTAATATCTTCATAAGGTTTTCCTTTTGGGTAGTCCATAATAAAATAGGAGTGCTCAAGAAAATAGGTTAAGTACGTAAGTCTATTCGGAGATTCTAGCTCCATTCGAGTAACATAATCGACACCATATGTCTCTATTATACGAATATCTATATTTGAAGGAGTCGCATTTTGGCCATAAACATTTACCCTTGCGATTAGTGTAATCAATAATAATAAGTAAATGAATTTTTTTTCAATCAAAGCCATCTTATTTTTCGCGAAGTTACTACATGATCGATTAGAAGTCAAACAGATTCTTCACAATCACAATTTTAAGTTGTTTAATATTGGATTTTTAATTCGGTGCTTCTATAACGATATAATCGAGCAATGGTTGCTTTATTACTAGGTTGTTTTAATTCTTATCCGAAATGTATACTTTCGCCTGCTATTAAATAATAAAATATTTCATCAAAAAATAGTATAATGAAACTAACAGTAGTAGGCGCAGGAGCAGTAGGCGCAAGTTGTGCAGAATACATTGCAATCAAAGATTTTGCAGCAGAAGTTGTAATTCTAGACATTAAAGAAGGTTTTGCAGAAGGAAAGGCAATGGATTTAATGCAAACGGCATCGTTAAATGGTTTTGACACCAAGATTGTTGGAAGCACAAACGATTACTCAAAAACAGCAGGAAGTGATGTGGCTATAATTACTAGTGGTATTCCTCGTAAGCCTGGCATGACTCGTGAAGAGCTTATTGGAATTAATGCAGGTATCGTGAAATCGGTAACCGAAAATTTAGTGAAGCACTCTCCAGATGTAATAATTATAGTTGTTAGTAATCCAATGGATACGATGACCTATTTAGCTCATAAGACCTCTGGACTGCCGAAAAATAGAATTATAGGAATGGGTGGAGCTCTTGATAGTGCTCGTTTCAAATACAGAATAGCAGAAGCTCTCGATTGCCCTTCTTCAGATGTTGACGGAATGGTAATTGGCGGACATAGTGATGTTGGCATGGTTCCGTTAATCGATAAAGCAGTTCGGAATAGTGTTGCAGTATCGGAATTTTTATCGGAAGACAGAATGCAGCAAATTGTTGAAGACACGAAAGTAGGAGGAGCTACTTTAACAGGTTTATTGGGAACATCTGCCTGGTATGCGCCAGGTGCAGCTGTATCAGAATTAGTTAAAGCTATTGGCTTAGACTCTAAAAAAATGTTTCCATGTTCAGCGATGTTAGATGGAGAGTATGGCTTAAATGATATTTGCATTGGTGTTCCTTGTGTTTTAGGAGCAAATGGTATTGAAAAAATTGTTGAAATAGATTTGTCTGATGCTGAAAAAGCGAAGATGATTGAAAGTGCTGCGGGAGTTTCTAAAACAAACGGATTATTGCACTTATAGC
>Ga0055584_100008018_pt1 | contig 10352 bp, 9 predicted proteins | sample OSDHelmetaG_FD_58716 | JGI IMG/M metagenome (GOLD analysis project Ga0055584, IMG submission 58716) | Pelagic marine sediment microbial communities from the LTER site Helgoland, North Sea, for post-phytoplankton bloom and carbon turnover... | ecosystem: Environmental > Aquatic > Marine >...
CGACGCCTCACCAGATCGGCGCAGCAAGATTTCCACACCGGTCGGCGTTGCGAGCACTTCTGCCGCCCAACCCTCTGCTTTCTGAGCGCGGTCCGCGGCAAGCGTCTCGTTATACGCCAGGCCCCTTCTGTAGGGGTCATCGACGTCATTACCGGGGAAGGTCGACGCCGCGAAGTAAACGAAGGTGCCGTTCGCGATGAAGATCACGCCGAAGCCGCCGATGAGGCCCCACAGTACGTGCCGCCCGGTAATCATGCCCTACCCTACTCGCTATCAGGGCCGCGGAACGACCCCTTGTAGAAATCAACGGTTCCCTCCGCCTGATCCTTGATGGCGAACGTCATGGACGTGCGCCCACTGGGCACCGATGCGCGCGGCGCCGACACGTAGACGCGAAAACTGCGGAGTTTGTCGGCCGGTACGGTGAGAGCCCGCTCTTCGCCATCGCCTGTTTCGGTACTTCCAATGACTTGGATCGTCGCCCCAGGCAGGTCTTGGACGTTCAGCGAAAATGATCGGGTGTCGTGGCTCTTGTTCAGAATCTTGAGGGTGTAACCGTTGCGGATAGAGCCATCTGAGAGCGCCACAAACAAGGGTGTGCGATCGCGCTGAACCGTCAGGTCGAGGTCGGAACGCGTCACCAGGGTGCCGAGCATCACGAGACCGACAACCAGGATCAACACTGAATAGATCACCGTTCGCGGCCGGATGAAGCGATAGCCAACCCGCTCTTCGCTCTTCGTCGAGACTCCTTGCAGTGTGTCGTAGAAAATCAGGTTGGGCGGCAGAGAGAGTTTCTTCATCACGCCGTTGCATGCATCGATGCATAAGGCGCAGGAAATACACTCGAGCTGCTGGCCATCGCGAATATCGATTCCCGCCGGGCAGACGGCGACACATTGGTTGCAATCGACACAATGCCCGCGGCCTTCCCAAGGCTCGTTTTTCTTGTGCGGCCCGCGCGGATCGCCCCGTTCGGGATGGTAGGTCACGACCAACGAGTATTCATCTTGGAGTGCCGCCTGAATCCGCGGCCACGGGCACATGTACGTGCAGACCTGCTCACGAGCGAGGCCCCCGAGCGCATAGGTCGTCGCCGAAAATATGCCGATGAAGAGGTAGGCGACCAGAGGCGCATCAAGCGTGACAAGCTGACGCGCCAAGGTCGGCGCATCGGCAAAGTAGAAAACCCAAGCACCGCCCGTGGCGAGCGCAATAGCGACCCAAATCAGATGCTTGATTGTCTTACGGGTTAGTTTTGCCAACCCAAACGACGCGCGATCGAGTTTGATGCGCGCGTTGCGATCACCTTCGACAAAGCGTTCGACGGCAATGAAAAGGTCGGTCCACACCGTTTGCGGACAGGCATACCCGCACCACACCCGGCCCGCCAAACTGGTCACCAAGAACAAGCCAAGCGACGCCAGGATTAGAAGCCCTGTGAGGAAGTAGACCTCTTGAGGCCAAATTTCGATGAAGAAGAAGAAAAATCGCCGACCGGGGAAATCCGCGAGGACGGCCTGATTGGAAATATCGGGGCCGCGGTCCCACCGGATCCATGGCGTGATGTAGTAGATGCTAAGCGACGCTATCAGGACCAACCACTTGAGCCGGCGGAACGTACCATGCGCAAGTTTCGGGTAGACCTTCTCACGGCTCTTGTAGAGCGAGCGCTCGGAAGGCTTGTTGACGGCACGTGCGTCGATCCGATCGACGCCTGTCGCGGCTTGACCGGCAGACGCCACGGCCTCAGCCGCGGTATCGTTCATGACGTCCTATTCTACAATCCGCCACCAAGCGAATGCACATACACCGCGAGGGATCGCAACGTCGCTTGATCAAGCCTACCGTCCCAAGCCGGCATGACCCCCGCCCGGCTCTTGGAAACGGTTTCGATAATCGAGTCCAAATCGCCACCATAAATCCAAATACCGTCGGACAGTCGCGGTGAACCAAGCTCGAAATTGCCCTCGCCATTGTCGCCGTGGCACACCGAACAATTCTCGGCATAAAGGGTTTCCCCGTTGCCTCGTGCCGTACCACCCGTCGAAAGTGCCTGGACGTAGCGGGAAACATCGCGCACTTCGGATTCGGTAAGAAGCTCGTCGGTCAAGAATGCGGGCATCGCGTTGTCACGCGTGTCCGGATGATCCGCGCGAATGCCGACCAACAGCGTGTGCTCAATCTCATCCAAAGTGCCGCCCCAAATCCAGGCATCGTCGATCAAGCTGGGAAATCCTTTGGCGCCGACACCGCCGCCGCCATGACATTGAACACAATTGACGGCGAACGCGGATTGTCCGGCCGCTAGCGCAAACGTCAACAATTCGGGGTCTTGCTCAATGCGCCCTAGGGGTGCGGACGCCACTTTGGCCGCGACCTCACTGCGCGCCTCGCGGGCGTCGATCAATTGTTGCGCCACGATTGCGCGCTGGGAATAGCCGAGAACACCCTCGGAGTGCCCGGTAATGCCCGGCCACGCCGGCATTACAATCCAATAGCCAATGGCCCAGACAATGCACCCAAGCCAGACCCACAACCACCAACGCGGCAGCGGCGTGTTGAGTTCGCGAATACCATCCCAGACGTGGCCGGTGGTTTCGGTCCCGGAGAATTCGTCTTTTTCACCTTTTGTCGGCAACTCTTAGTCCTCCCCGTCACGCAGCGGAATTTGCGCGGCCGATTTGAATTTCTCTCGATTACGCGGCCAGAAGGCGTAGACCAAGACCGCGACGAAGAGACCCACTAGGTAGAGGAGGCCCCAGGTTTCGGCGATTTGAGCGACGGCTGCATAGGTCATCTGACGATCACCTCAAGTTCTCGCCTTCAGCGCGGAACACGTCGAAATCGACCAACGTGCCTAGCATCTGAAGATAGGCCAATAGAGCGTCAAGTTCGGACAAACGCTCAGGGTTTCCATCGAAGTCACGCACCTGCGCCTTTGGGTAGCGCACCATGAAGGCATCGAGATCGTCCGCATCCGGATTGACTTGAAGTCTCAAATCGTCCTCCGCCTTGGCGATCATTTCGTCGGTATAGGGCACACCAACGATCCTATTGGTCCGAAGTTCCGCCTCGATTTGTCCGAAGTCGAGTTCGCGTCTCGCAAGATGGCCGTACGGCGGCATGACCGATTCGGGCACGATGCTGCGGGGATCGGCGAAATGAGCCACATGCCATTCATCCGAATAGCGTCCCCCCACGCGCGCGAGGTCGGGACCGGTTCGTTTCGAGCCCCACTGGAACGGATGGTCGTACATGCTTTCGGCGGCCAAACTGTAGTGACCGTACCGGTCCACCTCGTCCCGCAACGAGCGGATCATCTGGCTGTGACAGTTGTAGCAACCCTCTCGCACATAAATGTTGCGTCCCGACAACTCGAGCGGCGAGTAGGGTCGAACGCCGTCGACCTCTTCAATCGTGCTTTCGAGATAGAACAGCGGCGCGATTTCGACAATGCCTCCGATCGAGACCGTGATCAGGACCAGGACGACCATGAGGATCGAATTGCGTTCGATCTTGGCGTGACGATTTGCCATCTCCCCGCCCCCCTAAGCCGTCGCCGCAGCGGCTGCGGGCGCTTTAGCGCCTGAACCAAGCGGTTCTTCAACCCGAAGATCACCACGCGCGGTGCGCCACAAGTTGTAAGCCATCAGGAACGCGCCAACGACATAGAGGAGTCCACCAAGTGCCCGGATCGAATAAAACGGCAACATGGCGTCCACGGTTTCCGCGAACGAGAACTCGAGGAAGCCGAGGGTGTCATACGCGCGCCACATGAGCCCTTGGAGAATACCGGAGACCCACATCGCGGTGATGTAGAAGACAATCCCGATCGTCGATACCCAGAAGTGCCACTCAACAAGGCGCACCGAATAGAGACGTTGGCGCTTCCACAAGGCCGGCACGAGAATATAGAGCGCGCCGAAGCTGACGAAGCCGACCCACCCCAGAGCGCCGGAATGCACGTGGCCAATCGTCCAATCGGTGTAGTGGCTGAGCGCGTTGACGGCCTTGATCGACATGAGAGGGCCTTCGAAGGTGCTCATCCCGTAGAACGCCACCGATACGACCAACATCCGCAAGACCGGGTCGGTGCGCAGCTTGTCCCACGCGCCTGACAAGGTCATCAGTCCGTTGATCATGCCACCCCAAGAGGGCATCCACAGCATGATGGAGAATGTCATCCCCAAGGTCTGGGCCCAATCGGGTAGCGCCGTGTAGTGCAGGTGATGCGGTCCAGCCCAGATGTAGAGAAAGATCAGGGACCAGAAGTGCACGATCGACAGCCGATAGGAATATATCGGTCGTTGGGCCTGTTTGGGCACGAAGTAATACATGATCCCGAGGAAGCCGGCCGTCAGGAAAAAGCCAACGGCGTTATGCCCGTACCACCACTGGGTCATCGCATCTTGGACCCCAGCGAACACTGAATAGCTTTTGGCGCCCATGAAGGAGACCGGCACGCTGAGGCCGTTCACGATGTGCAGCATGGCCACCGTCACGATAAACGCGAGGTAGAACCAGTTGGCGACATAGATGTGCGGCTCTTTGCGACGGCGAAGCGTTTCCATGAAGACCAGCAGGTAGGCGACCCAGACAAGGGTCAGCCATAGATCCGCATACCATTCCGGTTCCGCGTATTCCTTGGACTGGGTCACGCCCATGAGGTACCCGGTCGCAGCAATGAGGATGAATAGCTGGTAGCCCCACAATACAAACCAAGGTGCCCACCGACCGGCAAGCCGGACGCCGCAGGTCCGTTGAACGACATGGAAAGAGGTGGTGATGAGCACCGTGCCGCCAAAGGCAAAGATCACCGCCGAGGTGTGCAGTGGGCGTAAGCGACCAAACGCCGTCCAAGGCATATCGAGATTGAGCACCGGGATCGCGAGCTGCAGCGAGATCACCAAGCCGACGAGGAACCCTGCGAGCCCCCAAAATACAGCGAGGCCAACGCCCCACTTGAGGATCAGTTCGTTGTAGCCCTCGTTTTGATGCTTTCTCAGACCGGCGGCGCGGTCGTATCCCCCGGTTGCCACCACCATCAAGGCGATCGCCGCGGCGGCGAAGAACAGCACCCCGTGGAAGGAAAAGACCGCGTCGAGCCCGCCCTGGGCCATCAACAGCCCAATGAGAGCGATCGCAACCACGATCACCAACCAGAACCAATTCTCAATCCGCGCCAAAGCAGGCGATCCTACGCTCACGTCAACCCTCGCCATTATGCGTTCCCGGCGACACTCTTGCCGCGCAGGTCCACTAGAACATTGACCCACGTCAACGCAAAAGAGTGGCAGAATACCGCACCCCTGGCGCCGATCATGGCACAGTAGTTGGAGAGAGAAATGCCTCACGGCGGCCACGTGCTGATCGACTCACTAGTAGGTCAAGGCGTCACCACAATATTCCAGGTGCCCGGTGAGAGCTTCTTGCCCGTGCTCGACGCTCTGCATGACTCACCTGATATCCAGACCATCACCTGCCGGCACGAATCTGGTGCCGCCAATATGGCGGAAGCCTGGGGAAAACTGACCGGTCGGCCGGGCATTGCAATTGTCACCCGGGGCCCTGGAGCGTGCCACGCCAGCGTCGGCCTCCATACCGCCAAGCAAGATTCCACCCCGATGATTCTCCTCATCGGGCAGGTCGACCAACCCAATCTGGGACGCGAAGCCTTCCAGGAAATCGACGTTGAGGCGATGTTCGGTTGGACCACCAAGTGGACCACCACCGTCACGACCGCCGCCGATATCCCTGCGACCATTGCGCACGCCTTCGAAAAAGCGATTTCAGGACGCCCCGGGCCGGTGGCGATCGCCCTCCCGGAAGACATCCTCGAGGAACTTGCGCCGTCGCCGCCGGGCCAGCGGGTCGAACGTGAGGGCGTGGGCCCACGCGAGGCCGATCTGGACAAGGCCGTCGCCCTCCTCCGCGCGGCAAAACGCCCTTTGGTGATCGCGGGTGGCACCGGCTGGGACCAGTCGGCATGCGACGCCTTGGTGGATTGGGCGGACCGGTGGCGAATGCCTGTATGCGTCAGCTTCCGACGGCAAGACCGGTTCGACAACTCCAGCCCGTCCTATATCGGAGATCTCGCGTTTGCGGTCGACCCTGCGCTCGAGAAGACCGTCCTAGAGGCCGACGTGATCCTTGCCCTCGGCACGCGGCTCGGTGATTTGGCGACCAAGGGCTACACGCTGCTGACGCCGCCCCGACCGGCACAGACTTTGATCCATGTGTTTCCCGACAAGAACGACTTGGGCCGGGTCTTTGAGCCCGATCTCGCGGTCCTTGCCGACGCCGCGCCGTTTGCCAAAGCACTTGCCGCTCTCCCATCACCGGATGGAGTGACGCGGGGTGACTGGTACGACACCGCGACCGCCGATTTTGCCGCATCTCTCAAACTTGGCCCCACATCGGGGGCGGTCGACATGAACGCAGTAATGACCGATCTCAAACAAGCCTTGGGACCCGATGACATCATCGCGACGGATGCCGGGAACTTTGCCCAATGGATTCAACGCTACTATCCCTTCCGCAAGCTCGGGACCCAGATCGCCCCGACAGGCGGGGCGATGGGCTATGGCGTGCCGGCGGGAATCGCAGCCGCCCTTTTTGCGCCGACCCGCAAGGTCGTCGCGTTTGCCGGTGACGGCGGATTCATGATGACCGGCAACGAACTGGCGACCGCCAAGCGCTACAACGTCGGCGTGACTTTCATCGTGGTCAACAACGGTATGTTCGGCACCATTCGGGGTCATCAGGAGCGCCGGTTCCCGGCGCGGGTGAGCGGTACCGACCTAACCAACCCAGATTTCTGCGCCTTTGCTGGGGCGTTCGGGATTCCAGCGCATCGGGTGGCTGAGACCGCTCAATTTGGCCCGGCACTTGCCGCCGCATTAGAAACCGAGGGCCCGGCGCTGATCGAAATCGTGCTCGACCCTGAAGTGCTCTCGACCCGCGGCACGCTGGCCGCAATGCGTGAAGCCGCTCTCGCGAAGCAGGCGACTTAGCTTCGATTAGAGGTTCGGGACCGCGATGGCGCCGATATCTGACGCCGCGAAAAGAGGCGCACCGGTGAGGGCTTGAAGATCATCTAGCGACACACCGTCTAGGATCTCCTGGACGACGAAGGTGCCATCGATCACATCGACCACAGCGAGGTCGGAGTAGAGTCGCGACACCACCCCCTGCCCGGTGAGGGGGTAAGAACAATGATCGACCAGTTTGGGCGTGCCATCCTTCGCACAGTGTTTGGTGAGGACAACCACGCGCTTCGCCCCGGCAACCAAGTCCATTGCTCCGCCAATCGCCGGAATCGCGTCTGCCGCGCCGGTCGACCAATTGGCGAGGTCGCCATTTGCTGAAACCTGAAACGCCCCGAGAACGCACAGATCGATGTGACCGCCGCGAATCATCGCGAACGAATCGGCATGATGAAACAAGGCCGCACCCGGAAGCAGCGTGATCGATTTCTTGCCCGCATTTATGAGCTCTTCGTCTTGCGCGTTTTCGCCCGCCGTCGGGCCAACGCCAAGCAGGCCGTTCTCGGAGTGCAAGACAATCTCGCGCCCTTCGGGCACGTGATCGGCGACGAGTTCCGGCATACCGATACCAAGATTGACGTATGCGCCTTCCGGGATGTCCTGCGCCGCGCGCCACGCCATTTGGGCCGCACTCAGTCCCTTTGGTTCAGATGGGCTCATGGGTAGCCTCGGCCCTCTAGCACGGCTTGACGCTCGCTCATCGGATCAGGCACCGCGACGACGGCATCAACAAAGATCCCGGGAGTTACAACGGTCTCCGGATCGATTTCGCCAACCGGGACGACTTGCCGGACTTGCACGATGGTGTGCTCGGCCGCCATGCACATAATCGGCCCGAAGTTTCGGGCAGCCAGACGGTAGGTCAGGTTGCCCCAACGGTCTGCCGATTGTGCTTTGACCAACGCGACATCCGCATGAAGCGGCGCTTCAAAGACATAGTCCGCGCCATCGATGGTCCGCACTTCTTTGTCGTCCGCCACCGGGGTGCCGACGGAGGTCTTGGTGTAGAACCCGCCGATGCCAGCGCCAGCGGCCCGAATGCGTTCCGCCAAGGTGCCTTGGGGCACCGTTTCAAGCGCGATCTTACCGGCCCGAAACAGCTCTTCGAAGACCACGGAGTGGCTCGATCGCGGATAAGAGGAAATCACCTTTGACACCGCGCCTGCCTTGAGGAGCGCGGCTAGCCCGATAAGGCCATTACCGGCGTTGTTGTTGATCACCGTAAGGTCTCTTGCGCCTTTGTCGATCAAGGCATGAATGAGTTCGGTGGGGGAGCCCGCATCCCCAAATCCGCTAATCATCACGACGGCGCCATCGTGCACGGATGCGACAGCCGTCGGTACGTCAGGGACAATCTTGTCGATCATGCGTTCAAAGGGCGCCGCGTGGTTGCGTCGCCCATCTTAGCAACTAACATCGACGCCTTACCAAACAGGAGTGACGCGTGCAGCTGTTCTATACGCCGTTGGCCGGATACGTGCACCGGGTCGAAATTGTCGCGCGGGAAGCCGGTCTGTGGGACGACCTGATCCTGGTGCCGACCAATCCGTTCGAAAGCCCTGAAGACCTCGTTGCCGCCAATCCATTGAGCAAGGTCCCCACTCTCATCCGCGACGACGGTGTGCCGATGTTTGGTGGCCCGGTGATCTATGAGTACCTGGATTCGCTGCATGACGGCGCCAAGCTGTATCCACAAGACCCTGCGGCCCGGTGGGACGCACTGCGCCTCTTTGGCTTGTCCGAAGGGATGTTCGATGCCGCCGACCTGCGGGTCGTTGAATTGCGGCGACCGGAAGGTGAGAAATCACCGTTTTGGATCGACCGTTACCAGAATGCCGTGACCCGCTGCCTCGATCGCCTGGAGCAAGAGGCAGCCGGATTTGGCGATTTCCACATCGGCCTCGTCTCGATCGCCGGCGCGCTGCTTTGGTTCGACTGGCAACGCAAACACCGGGGCAACCAGGTCGACTGGCGCCCCGGTCGCCCGACCCTGGCGGCATGGGTGGAAACCGTGCGCGCGCGGCCGTCCTACCAGGCAGGCCTTGCGGCCAATCCAGGCTAAAGCCCTAGAACACCAGGGTTGAATTGACCGTCCGGATCTGTGTGCGCCTTGATCGCGCGCAGCAGCCGCCCGGTATTGGCATCGAGCATGTCGAAGTAGGGATAGGTCTTCCCGATCTGGTTCGATGACGCCCCGAACTCGGCAAACAACGTCGCCAACTTGACCCGAATCTCCTCGACCAACTCGGCGGCCTCAGGATTGGCTTTGGGTTCTTTCAACTTTTTGAGGTGGTCGGGTTCGGGCGTGCGCTTGTGAACCGGCAACCACGAGTCCTTCCAATGCAAGACAGGCTCGAAACTAAAAGCAAACGTATCGATGCCGATTAACAGGCGCGAGATCTTCACGTCATGTTTTGCCATGCGATCTTTGTAGGCGGCGAAAATCTCGTCCGCGGCTGCGATCACGCGGGCAGCGTCAGAGTGCGGCACTTTTGCGTTCATCGCAGCCCAGCGTTCGCCGGTCGGGCCGAGCACGCCGTTCAACGGCTTGAAGGGCACCGCCCGTACGGCCTTGGGAATCGAATTCGCGATCTCTTCACCGTTGTGCTTTTTTGCGATCTCTCGAACGGCATCGATATCTGCATCGACCGCGGCCGTACTGCGCCCGGCGCATACGACGTGAAGGGAGAACATGTTCTCCTTGGCAAAACTGCGGCCAGATAGCACGAGTTTTGCGCCTTCAACCAATCCCTTGCGCCAAGACGACTGCCCCTGGACCACGGCGGCGAGGGTTTTGACGTCATCCATGATGTCGGGATTGGCGAGGTTCTTGTCGGTTGATTCAGGGTCGAACACGTAGGCATCTTCAGCGGCACCGGACCGAGCGACATCGGACAGCGCCGCAGAGGCTGCCTCGATACCCGGAAACACAAACGACGCGAAGCCGCTTTCAGCCGGGGCCTGAATCAGTTTGAACGTGGCGCGGGTTTTGATGCCCAAGGCGCCGCCGTCGTGGATGAAAATACCGGTGAGATCGGGTCCGTAGGTCCGGTAAAAGGGCTTCGCGTTCTGAAAGCCCCCCTGCCCGGTCTTCACAACCGAGCCGTCGCCCAGCACAACCTCAAGACCCAGGACGACGTCTGCCGCCTGCCCATAGCGAGCCGTGCCCATGAACAGCGCGCCCTGTGACAGGCCACCGCCCACCGTCGCGCGAATGCCGGAGAACGTGCCAAAGAAAGGCATCCGCAACCCAGTGGGCTTTAGTGCGTCGTAAATCTGCTTCCACGTCACCCCCGCCTCGAC
>Ga0055584_100008019_pt1 | contig 10352 bp, 7 predicted proteins | sample OSDHelmetaG_FD_58716 | JGI IMG/M metagenome (GOLD analysis project Ga0055584, IMG submission 58716) | Pelagic marine sediment microbial communities from the LTER site Helgoland, North Sea, for post-phytoplankton bloom and carbon turnover... | ecosystem: Environmental > Aquatic > Marine >...
CGGGCGTTGGCCAGGTCCTGAAACTGGCACGGCCAGACATCAAAGTTGTTGGCGCTGAACCTGAAAATGCAATGCTGCTATCCGGTAAAGAATGGGCGCCGCATAAGATTCAAGGCTGGACACCGGATTTCGTGCCCGAAGTGTTGAACAAAGACGTTATTGACGAGATTGTAGCCATCGGTGATGAAGATGCCATTGCAACCGCCCAGCGACTGGCATCTGAGGAAGGAATATTTTGCGGTATATCGTCTGGCGCCACCATGTTTGCCGCGCTAACGATGGCAAAGGAAGCGCCTGCAGGAAGCACCTTCTGCGTAATGCTGCCCGACACCGGTGAACGTTATCTATCGACCCCCTTGTTTGAGAACATCTCTCCCGATTCCGATGAGATCGACTAAAACAAAAAAGGAGCCAATTGGCTCCTTTTTATTTTGCAGCTTAGATTAGTCTGACAATAACGCGTCGAACTCAGGGACGGCCTTAAACAGATCAGCCACTAAACCGTAGTCAGCCACCTGGAATATCGGTGCATCTTCATCTTTGTTGATGGCAACGATGACTTTACTGTCTTTCATGCCCGCAAGATGCTGGATTGCACCACTGATACCTACGGCGATATATAGATCCGGGGCAACGATCTTACCGGTCTGCCCGACCTGCATATCATTCGGTACAAATCCTGCGTCAACCGCGGCACGGGATGCACCCATGGCAGCGCCAAGTTTGGTCGCTACGCTTTCCAGTAGTGAGAAGTTTTCACCATTTTGCATGCCACGGCCGCCGGAAATAATAATGCTGGCGGCTGTTAATTCCGGGCGTTCAAGCTTAACGATTTCATCTCGATCCCAGGTCGACAAACCGGCATCCGTTACAACATCTAGCGCTTCGATGGTGGCACTACCACCCTCTGTAGCGACGCCATCGAAAGCAGTACCCCGAACGGTGATAACTTTGATGGCATCTGATGTCTGCACAGTAGCAATCGCATTACCGGCATAAATGGGCCGTTCAAAGGTATCTTCGCTGACAACACCACTAATATCAGAAATTTGCGCAACATCCAGTAATGCTGCAACGCGCGGCATGAAGTTTTTACCTGAAGTCGTGGTTGGCGTCAGGATATGGCTATAGTCTTTACCAATTTCTACGACTAGCGCTGCAATATTTTCCGCAAGCTGGTGAGCATAAACCTCATTATCGGCAACGCGTACCTTGCTAACCCCTGCTATCCTGGATGCTGCCTCACCGGCAGCAGCACAGTTAGAGCCCGCTATCAGCACTTCAATATCGCCGCCAATTTTTTCAGCGGCGGCTATGGCAACCAGCGTTGGTGCTTTTACAGATTCGTTATCATGCTCTGCTACAACTAAAATACTCATGAGATCACCTTCGCTTCGTTTCTTAACTTATCAACCAATTCCTCAACCGTCTCAACGATAATGCCAGCCTGTCGTTCTGCTGGCGGCTCTACCTTAAGCGTTTTAACTCGTGGCGTTGGATCTACACCCAGGTCTTCAGGTGTATAACTATCAATAGGCTTCTTCTTAGCCTTCATGATATTGGGCAATGATGCGTAGCGTGGTTCATTTAATCGCAAGTCGGTAGTCACTACAGCCGGCAGTTTCACAGTAATAGTTTCAAGTCCGCCGTCAATCTCGCGGGTTACCGTGGCGGTATCCTCACCCAGCTCGATTTCTGAAGCAAAGGTAGCCTGGGACAAACCCGCCAGTGCGGCAAGCATCTGTCCGGTTTGGCTGTTATCACCATCAATAGCCTGCTTGCCCATAATAATTAGGCCGGGCTCTTCCTTCTCAACAATGGCATGCATCATTTTGGCAATGGCCAAAGGTTGTATATCTACATCCGTTTCAACATGGATGCCTCGATCAGCACCGAGCGCAAGCGCGGTCCGAATTTGCTCCTGACAAGCACTGACACCGATAGAAACCACGATGACTTCATCTGCTTTACCGGCTTCTCTGAGTCGGACACCCTCTTCGATGGCTATTTCGTCAAATGGATTTACCGACATTTTGACGTTGTTCAGATCTACGCCTGTATTGTCGCTCAGAACGCGAATATTCACGTTGTAGTCAACAACACGCTTGGCTGTTACAAGAACTTTCATGGTTTCCTCTGTTTGTTGCGGGTATGTATGAAGGGTGTTTTAGGGCCAGCGGGCCAAGAATCCAGTGCTGGAAAAAGCGCGTATTCTGACGTTTTATCGGGTGATAATCAATAGGACGACACGCCTATGCCGACGCCACGACAGCCCTTATTGATTTCCTTTGACGCTGTAGTTTCATACAATAGCGGTCGTTTTTAGTTCAAAGTGGAGTATAGGTAAATGGAACGAGAGTCCATGGAATTTGACCTGGTTGTTGTCGGTGGCGGGCCATCCGGCCTTGCGACGGCGATCAAATTCACCCAGTTGGCTGCCGCATCCGGCGATGAGTTCACCGTTTGTCTGGTGGAAAAAGGCTCCGAGATCGGGGCACATATTCTATCTGGCGCTGTGGTCGAACCCAGGGCTCTGAATGAACTTTTTCCAGACTGGCAGGAAATGGGAGCACCTTTACACAATCCTGTTACCAACGATGATGTTTACTATCTGGTTGATGATCATCAGGGCATGCGCCTGCCCTCTTTTCTCGTTCCTGGCGACCTGCATAACCATGGCAACTATGCGACCAGTCTTGGTAACTTATGTCGCTGGCTGGGAGAGCAGGCAGAAGAATTAGGCGTCAATATTTTTCCTGGATTCGCTGCAAGTGAAGTTCTGTACCACGACGATGGCGCCATCAAAGGCGTTGCTACCGGTGATATGGGTATTGGCGCGAATGGCGAACAAAAGCCTGCTTTCGAACCCGGTTATGAATTGCATGCAAAGTACACCGTGTTTGCTGAAGGATGCCGCGGCCATCTTGGAAAACAGCTCATCGAAAAATTTGACCTGCAGTCAGATTCAGACACACAACACTACGGCATCGGCTTCAAGGAAGTTTGGGATGTCGATCCAGCCAAACACGTACCGGGTAAAGTCATGCACACGGTAGGCTGGCCATTGGGCCACTTCCCCGGCGGGACCGGCGGAGGTTCTTATCTCTATCACCTGGAAAACAATCAGGTTACCGTTGGCTTGATCATCGATCTTGGTTACAAGAACCCGCACCTCAGCACATTCGACGAATTCCAACGCTTCAAGCAACACCCTATTATTCGCCAGACACTGGAAGGCGGCACTCGAGTGTCCTATGGCGCAAGAGCGGTAGTCAAAGGTGGCTACCAGGCAATTCCAAAACTGACCATGCCGGGAGGCCTATTGGTCGGTGACGATGCCGGTTTTTTGAATAATCTAAAACAAAAAGGCTCTCACACGGCGATGAAGTCAGGCATGCTCGCAGCAGAGACTGTTTTCGAGTCAATCAAGAATGGCTCTGAAGGCAAAGAAGTGCTAGACGGATACAGTGAGCGTTACAAAAACTCCTGGGTGCACGACGAACTCTACAAAGCACGTAACGCCATGCCGATCATGCATAGGCTCGGTCTGTTTCTCGGCAGCGCATTTGTATGGGTCGATCAGAAAATATTCCGGGGTCACTTGCCGTTTACACTGACCGACCCGAAACCTGATCATGAACAGCTCAAGCTAGCCAGCAAAGCAGAAAAACCCGACTATCCGAAACCCGATGGCGTTATCAGTTTCGATAAATTGTCGTCTGTATTTATCACCAATACCTCACACGAGGAAGATCAGCCCTGTCATTTGCAGCTAAAGGATGCTGATATCCCCATCAACTCAAACCTGCCACTCTATGATGAACCGGCGCAGCGATACTGCCCTGCCGGGGTTTACGAAGTATTGGAAGACGAAGATGGCAGCAAGCGTTTTCAAATAAATGCACAGAACTGCATCCACTGCAAAACCTGCGACATCAAAGATCCTGCACAAAATATTAACTGGGTGGTACCGGAAGGTGCTGGCGGGCCTAACTACGGCAATATGTAACGTATCAGGAACGATCACCCTCAAACCAATGACCTGTGCGATTAACCATCGCAACTAGTGATAACATCACAGGAACCTCAACAAGGACACCGACTACGGTGGCCAATGCGGCTCCCGAATTCAAGCCAAAAAGCGATATAGCGACAGCGACAGCCAGTTCAAAGAAGTTTGAAGTCCCAATGAGGCATGCTGGCGCCGCGATATTGTGGGGTAACTTCATCGCCTTTGCTGCACCATAGGCAACCGCAAAGATGCCGTAGGTTTGGATCAGCAGCGGTATCGCGATCAGTACGATCACCACAGGTTCATTGATGATCTTTTCGGCTTGAAACCCGAATAGCAGCACAACAGTTGCAAGCAACCCAATCACCGACCACGGCTTCAGCATACTCACAAATGCTTCGACCTGACTGTTGCCTCCACTCCTTTCAAGTCGGCGACGAGTTAAAGCACCTGCAATCAGCGGCAGGAGTACATATAAAACTACTGACAGCAGCAAGGTCTCCCAAGGCACGGCGATATCAGTTACGCCCAGAAGCAGGGCTGCGAGGGGGGCAAATGCAAACACCATAATGATGTCGTTGACTGAAACCTGCACCAGAGTGTAGTTCGGATCGCCGTTGGTTAGCTGGCTCCATACGAACACCATGGCAGTGCAAGGTGCTACACCAAGAAGTATCATCCCCGCGATGTATTCCGTCGCAGACTGAGGGTCTACCCAGCCCACGAACAGCACCTTGAAAAACAGCCAACCTAACGCCGCCATAGTAAATGGCTTGATCAGCCAATTCACAACAAGCGTCAGAAACAGCCCCTTCGGTTTCTTGCCTACATCTTTGATGGCCGAAAAATCGATTTGCACCATCATTGGGTAAATCATCACCCAAATTAGAACAGCGACCACCAAGTTGACATGCGCGTACTCAATCTGTGCGATTACCTGAAACACGCCAGGGAGCATATTGCCCAACAAGACCCCAGCCAAAATGCAAAGGCCTACCCAGACAGATAGATAGCGCTCAAACAGTCCCATGATTCTCCTCTTAATGGCGCTCAAACAAATAGGTTAGTTGTAGGGTCAGTACATCCAGACTTGAAGATCCCCTTCCTCCAACGCGATACCTCGGATGCTGCTAGACCCCGACGATTTACGACGACAGCAGGTTATCGGCTAACCGATCAAACGTCTTAGCGAGAACATCACTACCCCCTCGCCTCTCTGCATCGTAGATCTTGGCACAAAAGTATTCGTCGAAAATATCCGAGTGTTGTTTACAGGCTACTAACAATGAATTACCCAGGCAAATTTCATCTCTGAGGTACAAAACTAGAGCCTTTACATTCTCCTTGGCGATACTAAAACCAACGATTTCAAGGACGTTGATGTCCAGTCGGCCCTGGACATTTATTTCCATCGCCAGACTCTTGCAAAGTTGTGCCAGATCCTCTGGTGAAACCAGCGTTTCGATTGCTGTCTCTTTAGTGTTCAAATCGATGACCACCATTCATCGCCTTAGGCTTCTATGTTTTCCTGGCATGGTACTACTTAGCGGTATGAGGAAAAAGTCATGAAAAAGGCCGGGGCCGTATTGGTCCCCACCCCAGACCCCTCCTACGTTGGTATTACTGAGTAGCAGATGCTGGCGAATTCATTATGCCTTTGAGATCGAACCTGGGGTCATCCCATACGTCACCAGTGATGTCAAACGACCCTTTGATCTCAAACTGCTTGCTGTTGCGGATGAATTCTGTGTTGCCGTGAGTTGTATGGTAGTACGTCGCGACTCTACCCGGCACCGGGTTCTTTGTTGGATCAGGCGAGATATCTGTGCATGAAGCGAGCGAGGCACAAATTATTGCAGCGGCATCGCTATTTTGCATCAGTATATTTGAAGTCTCGAGAGGTTCAGATTGATTAAAGTCCTTAACGAGCAAGATCGGATTCACCGCGCCACGGACCCAATCGTTGCCGTAATTGTGGGCACCATGATCAGCGACAATAATGATTTTTGTATTGTCAAAAACCTGATTCTGTTTCATCCAACGGAACCAGGCTGCAAGTGCATCCAAAACGCAGCGCGTGGAATTTATTCTCGAATCCATAAGGTAGAGATCATTGAACGTGCGTTCAAGCGCTTCGCATTGTTCGTTCAACCCAAACGGGCCAACCAACTGACCGCTCCAAATATGGATAAATTGATTTGCCGCCGCACTCGCCTCACTTAAATCACTTAGATGCCTGAGGTACAGGAATTCTTCGTAGCGGTAGTTGATAGCGATCGCCAATTGGGCCTCGCTGCTGAGTGCAAACCTAAATAAGTCGCTACCATAGAAAAGAGGTTTTAATGAAACTGGCAACACCTTAAATATGGAAAAAACGGCAATCGTCATACTGTCGATTTGCTGATCATCTTCCACCAGGCGGTCCAGCTGCGATAGTTGAGTGATGCCTTTAATACTCGATTTACACATTTTGGTGTGGGCAATATCAGCACAATTCATCCATTTGGGGTGAATCAATATGCTTTCGTATTCGTGTGCGGCAAGTGTTGCAGTAAGCCAGTTATACGCGTCGCCAAGGTGTTCGACTATCACCTTGGAGTTGTCAGCGTTGATCCTTGCCGGAGTGTAAGCTTCGCCGGCAATTAACGCCGCAGCACTCGGCATCGTGAATGTGCCAACGGATACGGTATTGGGATAGTAGGTAAAACCCCGATAACCCTCACGTAAGCTCTTTTCAGAAAACAGTCCTGGCAACAGATACCCTGCCCCAGCATCGGGAATAAATAACAGGATGTTTTGTCCTGTTTGCGAGAAGGTAAAAACACGATCTATCCCTCTGTCGACCACCTGCTCCATATTCGCTATCTCGGTAAAGTAACGATTCAGTTTTAGTGATAGATCTATAGCCGACCCCATAAAGAGACACAGAAAAATCACAGGAAAGACTGAAGGCGCTTTAGTCGCCAATTTTATCAATGCAAAACTCAGAGCGCACAAAACCACCCACTCGATAAAGATGGTGGTGCTGGTTAGAAAACTGTAGAGCTTGTCCTCATCGCCGAATCGATCGCCCCTGAACAGACCATAATCAGGATTGACCAGAGAACTATAGATAAACAAAAAAGCTGCGAGAACCAATAGCACGTTGAAATATCGACGTCCCAGGACATATTTTAAAAGGGTTAGCAGCACTGACAATACCAGTGAAATGGCAAATAAAACCGCCACAAACATGTAACTCAGGTAACCTAATCGGTCCGGGGAGGATATGGCTATCTGTAGGGGATTGAAAAACAACAGTGTAAAGACAGAAAACAGCACCAACATAAAAGTTGGTAGTAACAAACTGTCTCTAGTGCTACTCGTCTCGGCCACCATATTTTCCATAGCCCGGTTTCTCAGATATTGACTAACCAGCATACTACCCAGCCACTCTGTTACTCAACAAATCAACGATTCGTAGTTTTGAGCAGTCATTTCGACAGTTGATCCACATCATGCTGCAAGATTTCAGAACCGGGTAACATGCCACCTGTTTAAGGAGGTGAATATGACGGTTAACGAAGGTGTAAGACTTGCGGCGGGTTTTTTTGTGCTGGTCAGCGTGATACTAGGTTACTTGTTGTCACCCTGGTTTTTACTGTTTACCGTGTTCGTTGCCCTGAATCTCATGCAGTCTGCCTGGTCGCGATGGTGCCCCATGATGTGGTTCCTTGAGAAACTTGGATTTACACGCGAGGAACCGGTAACTTAGCGGGTAGAATAATGGCTTGAATACCTAAAGGCGCTTACATGGAACGTCTCCTTCGTGCTTGTATGTCATCAGGTGTGCCTATCGCAATCATCCTGGTTTCGTTGGCAGCCGGATTGGTGTCACTTGCACTCACGCCCCGCGAGGAAGAGCCACAGATTGTAGTTCCTATTGTGGATCTGCTAATTGAGGCCCCTGGCCTTAGCGCCCGTCAAGTTGAACGTCAGATAACGACCCCGGTTGAGAAGTTGCTGGCACAGATTCCTGGTGTCGAGCATATTTACTCCACGACACGACAAAGCGGTGCGGTGGTCACGCTACGGTTTTTCGTCGGAGAAGATCGCGAGAATGCACTTCTCGATACCTACAACAAGCTTTATTCCAATCAGGATATTATTCCTCAGGCAGTCACCAACTGGTACGTGAAGCCTATAGAGGTGGACGATGTACCCATTGTTGTCATGAGTCTATGGAGCGACTCACCAGATCTGTACGACGACTTTGCACTGCGCAGACTAGCCGACGAAATTTCAACGGAAATAAAATCCATCCCGCAGACTAATCGCGTCAGCATCACCGGTGGGCGACCAAGGTCAATACAGTTAATGATCGACCCCGAAGCGTTGAATGCCAGACAGACAACACCTCTGGATCTCATTCAGGCGCTTCACATATCCAACCGACTTCAACAAAGCGGCACACTAATCGGCAACAACAAAATCACTTTAATTGAGAGTGGAGATTTCCTGAATAGTGTTGATGAATTACACAGCCTGATAGTCAATGTCATCGACGGGTCACCTGTGTATCTAAGCGAAGTCGCTCAGATCATTGATGGTCCCGCGGTAGCCGACAACTACACATGGATTGATTTTGCACCGGGTCATCTTGACGGCAGCCCGTCGGCCTCTGCATACCCGATGGTAGCAATCAGTGTGGCCAAACAGACAGGAACCAATGCCGTCTGGGTTGCAGGAGATGTATTGCAACGTATCGAAGAGCTCAAGGAATCGCTCCTACCTCCGGAAATTCATGTTGAGATCATTAGAGATTACGGAGAGACCGCAAACGAAAAGGTCAATGATCTCACTGTGAGCCTTGGCATAGCGATCCTGACTGTCGTGGTCTTCATTGGGGTGTTCCTGAATGCTCGAGCCGCTATCGTAGTTGGCCTGGCGGTACCCATTTGCTATGGCGTAACGCTTGGGCTCGATTTGTTGTTTGGCTACACCATTAATCGAGTAACGCTGTTCGCACTGATATTGTCCTTAGGGCTGCTGGTGGATGACCCCATCACCGGTGTCGACAACATCACCCGTTACCTACAGGAAAAGACAGGAGAAATTGAAGCCCGGGTAGTTGGTGCGATGATGGAAATCAGAACCGCCCTATTCATGTCGACGGTGACGATCATCATTGCATTTGTACCGCTGGCATTCATTACCGGCATGATGGGTCCCTATATGGCCCCGATGGCATTTAATGTACCCGTTAGCGTCATCACGAGCACGGCAGTCGCGTTCATGGTAACCCCATGGCTGGCGAGCCGATTACTGCAGGGAACAGTGACCGAGGAAGACAAAGGCCCAGGACTCTATACGCGCATTGTCACACCGCTGGTGACTAATCCAAGGCGGACTAAACAGTTTCTTGCAGTTGTAGCCGTATTGTTTCTAGTTGCCGTGTCATTGCCGCTATTCCGGTTGGTGCCACTTAAACTCTTGCCCTTCGACAACAAGAATGAATTGCAGATCGTATTAGACATGCAGGAAGGCACAAGCCTTGAGAGTACAGCGGCATTCGCGGCATCCATCGGTTCACAGTTGCGGCAGATGCCGGAAGTGAAAGCGATCGCGTACTTCGTAGGGATTCCATCGCCCATGGACTTCAATGGACTGGTAAGACATTACTATCAGCGCAACAGCCCGCACCTTGCAGATATCCGGCTTACGCTGGTGGACAAGCTGAATCGCGAAGACCAATCCCACGAACTGGTACTGCGAATAAGAGAACTACTAAAGCCCCTACATCGAGATGATATACAAATCAAAGTGGTTGAAGTGCCACCTGGACCGCCGGTTATGGCTACGCTGGTCGGTGAAGTCTATGCCAAAGACACAGTCAGCTATGCCACCCAACGCGATGGGGCGATGCGGCTTGCTGAGCGCTTACGTGCAGAAGCACATGTTGTTGACGTGGACTCGCTGACAGAGGTAACTCAAACGGTAATGCGCTTCACGACGGACAAACAGAAGGCTGCACTAGCAGGGATATCAACACAAGACATCAATGAGACACTGCACGCTGCCAACCAGGGTACAATTGCCGGCTACTTAAACCTGCCTAAAGAAATCAATCCGCTGCCGATTGAAGTTCGCCTACCACAAGCGGAGCGCACAGAACTCAGTGACCTTGTTAGTCTACAGGTCAGGGGCAGAGAGAATATCGCGCAAGTCAGTGATCGACTTGGCCTGGATCAGGCGCCAAGGCCTTTAGTGGCAATTGGCGAACTGGGTAGATTCATTGAAAGCAGGTCAGATCTGCCAATCTACCACAAGGACCTTCGACCAGTAGCCTACGTGACGGCGG
>Ga0055584_100008020_pt1 | contig 10352 bp, 9 predicted proteins | sample OSDHelmetaG_FD_58716 | JGI IMG/M metagenome (GOLD analysis project Ga0055584, IMG submission 58716) | Pelagic marine sediment microbial communities from the LTER site Helgoland, North Sea, for post-phytoplankton bloom and carbon turnover... | ecosystem: Environmental > Aquatic > Marine >...
GCAACGACTTTAAGAACAAAAGTGTAGTCTTGAATTTCTTCATCGCTTGCCAATTTTTTGGTTGCCTCAGCCCACAATTCAACTTTATTTCGTTCTTCAACTCCGATTTTAGTAAACAGCTCATTAGTATATTTTACTAGATTAGCCTTTTTTCTTATTGCGTCTGCCCACAAACGAACTTTCTGTCTTTCTTCCAGCTCTATTTTCCCTGCCAACTGGCTGGTGTGCCAAAAGGAAATACCAACAATAAGCACCGCTATTATGCCCAAAATATATTTCCACAGTTGTTTTTTTGAATATATGTTCACGGTTCAAAGATAATTATTGATCGCTTTGCGAAGTGAATGGTTGAATTCCTTCTTAGAGAGCTCCATGTTTAACATATTTCTCCTACTTTAAGCTTATCAAATAGGAAATATAGAGCGCATAAAGATGATATGCTGACCCCTTTTTGACTAACCATAATATTCTCTTGAGTCAACATAATAATTTTCTGGCACCAAACCAATTCTATAATTCAAGTGCACAAACAATAGATTATCAAAAGTCATCATCGTCAAAATCAAAGTCATCTGTATTCTTCTTTTCCTTTTCCTCTTTCAGAATATTTAAAAACTTCTGCTTGGTTGTTTTATTATTTTCGTCGTCCTTCTTCTGTATATTATTTTCAGAATCATCTTCATCCCATTCTATTGAGAACTCCAGTTTTTCTTCAGATTGCTCTGCTTCTATTAGTGTTGTATCATTATTAAACAGTCCAAATTCATCTTTAAAGGCTTGCTTCACTGCTTGCTTTTCTTTTCGAACTTCATCTTTGGCTGTTTCTGAAATCGTATTCTTTTCATATTCTACAATCGGATTTTCTGTAGTGCCCGTCATTGTTAAATAAACTTGTGTTCGTCCTTGGCTATTTTCCCTCTCCCCGTTTCTTGTCAGTAACTCTGAGAGATAAAAATTCATTTTGTAGTTTATCTCGTTATTGAATGTGTGCGTTCCTCCAACTACCATATTCATTGCCGAAGAATTAATCTCCATTTTTGGAATAGTAATCACCTCATTTTTTATTAAAATTTGATTTCGTAATGTGTTGAATTTAATATGCTCCAGCTCGTTCTTGAAATCCGCTGATTTGATAAATATATTCAATAGCTTGTTCGACTTTATATAATCTGATACACTATAAAGTGGCTTAAATTGAATTAACTCACCGTCGCTAACAGTGATGTCAATATTGGTATATATTTTTTTAGAATTAACCGTAAGCTTGCTGGTAAAATCAGTTTTAAAATTAACAACGACGTCAGCGTTCCCTTTTAAATGTTTAGCGGTAAGTTCTTGCTGTCCAAAATTCTCGAAGTCATAGAACAGTTTTTTGATGTCGACTTGGGTAATATTTGCTTCTATTACTGCTCTATAATTTCCTCTATTAACGGGATAAAAAATACAATTAGCCTTGTATTCTCCATCCATAGAATTGAACTGAAGTGGAAAAATTTTCAGTTTACTATTCGAAAATTGCATAATACCAGAAATATCTGTAGCCGAAAACCGTCTAAACAAAACCTCACCAACATTCGCTTTTAGGTTTAGATTAATATTCTCTGGAAGAACAACAGAATATGCCGTGTCACTCTCATCGGCATTGCTAGAAAGTAACTCGTTAAAATCTAATTTACTTGAGTTAAACTCTGCTTCGACAGTTAACTTTTGCTCATCAATCAACAAAAAAGCCATCATATTTGAGAAAATTCCTGTAAGCGAAAAATCTGAATTACCAATTAACCCCGACAGCTCATTTATCAAAACATCATTGCCATGAAGAGCCAAATCTGCATTAATGTTTTTGTAATATTTATCGGATTCTTTAACTTTAAAATTCAGATTTTTTAAATTAACGGCACCCGAAGTCTTGGCTCTTTTCAGGTCACTTAATTTTAGATTTGAAATGTCATCAACCACTCCCTTGTAATTTGCGTCAATTTTCATGTTGCCCTTTATGACCGAAAGTTTGTCTAAACCTAGAAAATTCTTTGTGATTTCTAAATCAAACTCTCCAATAAGATTCACCTCAACAAACGGATGTTTTGTTCCTTGCATCTTGTAATCTCCCCGTGCCAATCCTCCATCAAATTCAAAAGAAACATTGGAAAGCTCAAGATTGTTATTCCCTGTATATAACCCCTCTAAGTTCAAATTTCGGAGCTCAATTTTTTTAGTTTTTTCGACTATTGTTCCATTTTTTATAGCGAAATCGGCCGTAATTTTGGGAGTTCTATTATTTGAAACTTGACCTTTTATGTTTGATGAAAAGGTAATCTCTCCTTCACTTTTGTAGGCGTCCAAACTCTTTGAATATCTCTTCGGTAGAAGTGCTAATGACCTCACAATATCTAAATTTTTTCCTTTTACATTCAAATCGATTAGAGTATGACTAGCGTTATCAATTGTTCCCTCAATTTCAAAATCTAAACTATTATCGACTTCCAAACCGCCTCTTCTGATCTCATAATGTTTGGCGCTGCTATTAATATATAATCCAAGGTCAACATTTAGATCTCGATTTATAACCCACTGATTCGAGTTCAGTTTGCAAACGCGCATATCGAATTCGCCATATATATCTAACTCGAACTCATCTTTAGAAAATAGACCCTTTAAATACGCATGATGTGCATCAAATTGAATTTGATCTTTTCTTGCCGCTTCTTCATAATCTACTTCTACATTGTTAAGCGTAACTTGTTCTAAATTAATTAAAAAGTCGTTGGTTTTCGACTCCGTTTTTTTAAAAATGTGATAATTATCGTATCCTTCTTTATCAACTCGTGGATTAATAAAGCCATCCTCAAGCGTAATTTCTCGAAGAATAAATCGGTTTTTTAAGATATCGACTAAATTAAACTGAAGATAAGCATGATGAAAATAAAAAAAAGTATCCTGCTCTCCTACCTTTATCAGTGCATCTTTCGCCCATACATTTTGAAATTCTAATGAGGTATAAGGAAATTTTTTGAAAACGGTAAGTTGCACATCGTCAACTCCTATTTCGGCCGCTAGCTGCTTGTTAATCTGCTGAACCGCTAAAGTTTTTAAGCTCCCTTCATAATAATTAATGATAACGAGACTTGCTCCAAATCCAAGAATGGTCATGAAAACCGAAAACCATATTAACCGCTTTATAAGCTTCATCTGTTATACAACGAATTCAAAAGTTTATTGGTATTTATCCTAAACGTTTCAGCATATCTACTTCTTGTGGAGACAAGAATTTATGCTTTCCTCTTGGGACATCTTTTTTTGTTAATCCAGCAAAATAAACACGATCTAGTTTAGTTACAGTGTAACCCAACGCCTCCATCATTCTGCGAATTACTCGGTTTTTCCCTGAGTGCAATTCTATCCCTATTTGCTTTTTATCCTTACCATCACCAACGTAACTCACCGCGTCAACGTTTACCACTCCGTCATCTAACTCAACTCCTGAAATCATCTTGTCCAAATCTCCTTTTGTTACGTTTTTATGAACAACAACGTGGTACACTTTTTTGATTTGGTATTTAGGGTGAGTCAACTTCTTGGTTAACTCTCCATCATTTGTAAAAAGTAATAAGCCCGTTGTTTCTTTGTCTAAACGTCCAACTGGATATAACCTTTCTTTGCATGCTCTACCGACTAAATCTAAAACCGTTTTTCGCTTTTGGGGATCCGTTACTGTAGTTATATATCCCTTCGGCTTATTAAGTAACAAATACATTGGTTTTTCTTTTACAATCTTGTCATCGCCAAAATGAACAACATCTCCAGGTGCTACTTTTATTCCTAATTCAGTCACTACCTTCCCGTTGATTTTCACAACCCCAGTACCGATTAATTTGTCTGCTTCCCTCCTTGAGCAAATTCCAGAATTGGCAAGGTATTTATTTAATCGAATCAACCCTGAATCAGCATTTGTGACTTGTTTTTCTTTTTTTTCGTCATACTTTTTTTTTCGAAAAAAAGCATCTTTTTCTGCTTTCCTATCAACAGGTTTGCCTTTACGTTTATTATGTTTTGGATATGCCATGTTGCAAAAATACTTAGTATGTAATTCCAACCCATAAAAAAATAGCTGTATTGCTAACAATACAAAGTGTATATTAATCGAACGCAGAAAAAGCATTCTCAATATGCTCAGCAATGAGTTTGCCATTCTCTCGTAAAACTGAAATGACATCAAATCTTGCTTCTTTATCAATATCGAATTGCTCTATATATTGGTGAGCCGCTTCAATAATTCGCTTTTGTTGGCCTTTACTTATAAATTCTTCAGGATTTCCGAAATATGAAGTTCCCCTAGACTTTACCTCAACAAAAATAATTTCATCGTTTGTTTCAGCAACAATGTCTATTTCTAAACGTTGAAACCTGCAATTAATAGCTGATATTTTGCAACCGTTCTGTTTCAACAATGCGATCGCCAAATCTTCCCCCTTTTTTCCCAAATTATTATGCTGTGCCATTATCTATTGAATTGGAATAATAGTTGTTTTAGGTAGGTTAAAAATTATTATCTATTTTCGAAATCAAATATACTTAACATGAAAAAACTACTAACGTCAATTGCATTAATCACCTTATTTAGTATTAGTTCTGGGTTTGCTCAATTTCGAGGAGTTATCGAGTTTGAAAAAATAAAAACAGAAACAACCAAGTATTCCTATTCTGTGAAAGGGAATAAAGTTCGAATTGATGAAACAGATCCCGATGGCTTGGTAAAAGGAATAATGATTGTTGATTTATCTAAATCAACTGTTACGGCTTTAAGTCCTGAGAGAAAACTTTATATGGATGCTACCAACAAAAGAATTCCTCCTTTAATTAAGCCAGAAATAACAAAAACAAAAAATGAAAAGACTATAAATGGTTTTAAATGCACCGAATGGATTGTAAAATACTCGCAAGAAAACACTCAAATTTCATATTGGGTATCACCTGAAACAGAGTTTGACTTCTTTGCAAAACTTATCAAGGTGCTAAACAGGAAAGATAAATTGTCTAAGTATTTCATAGCGATTCCTAATAATGAGACTGTTTTTCCTGTTAATGCGATAGAAAAAAACATAGATGGGACTATCAAAACAGAGCTAAAAATCACAAAAATTGACAAGAAAGAATTACCTGATAGCTTATTCGATATTCCGAAAGACTATCAGAAGTTTGAAAGGTAATTATTGTTTTTCGTAAATGAGTTTAACTGAAGAGCTAACCAATAGGTTGGCTTTTTTGTTTACTATAATTGCTCTATTATCATCAATATGACCAAAAGGAAATCCGAAACATACTGGATAATTGTAGTCGGTAACAGCCTCCAATATGATTTCTTCAGCTGTTTTCCCAAATGGAACAATATTGTCATTCATGTTGCTCAGCGCCCCAACAATTAGCCCAGCTAGGTTTGATAATTTGCCGGAACGTTTTAGGTTTTGCATCATTCTATCAACATGATACAAGTACTCGTCTAAATCTTCAAGAAATAAAATTTTTCCAGCTGTATCAATATCAGAAGGTGACCCAATTAAAGAGTATAGGATAGATAAATTCCCCCCGATTAACTCTCCTTCACATGAGCCATTTCTGTTCAACTTATGCCTCGATATTGTGTACGACAATTCTTCACCGAACAGTGCTTTTTTAAGCAAAATTAGGGCTTCTTTCGTGTTCGTCTCAAAATTAATGGGCATCGTTCCGTGAATAGTCTGGACATCATAATTACTTGAAATATGCGAATGCAGTGCCGTTACATCGCTATAGCCAACAATCCACTTTGGAGAGGTTTGAAACATAGAGAAATCAATCATATCAATTATCCTAACCGTTCCGTATCCACCTCTAGCACAAATTATTGCTTTCACTGCATCATTATTAAGAGCTTTCTGAAAATCAGATGTTCGCATTTCATCGTTCCCCGCGAATTGATTGTGTTCCTCGAAAAGGTGATCTCCAAAAACGATATCCAGCCCCCATTCTTTAAGTTTATCGACTGCAAACTTCAATTCATCTTTAGGAATTTTTCGTGCTGTTGAAACAATTGCTACTTTGTCGCCTTGTTTTAAAAACGGTGGTTGTATCATAATCAGATTACTATCTTTACGCGCTCTAAAAGTAGCAATAATGACCGAGCCAAAAAGATATACGATTACCTCTGCACTTCCTTATGCTAACGGACCCTTGCACATTGGCCATATCGCAGGAGCGTATCTTCCTGCGGATATTTATGCTCGACACCTTCGGCAACAAGGGAAAGACGTTTTATTTGTTTGTGGCTCAGATGAACACGGTGCGGCTATTACTCTTAGAGCAAAGAAAGAAGGGACAAACCCCAAAGCAATAGTCGATAAATACCATAATCAAATAAAAAAGGCATTCGAAAATTTCGGAATGTCATTTGACTTCTATCACAGGACTTCTTCTGAATTACATCACAAAACCGCCTCCGATTTCTTTACCGTTCTGAATGACAAAAAAGCCTTAAAAGTTGATGTCTCAGAACAATATTTTGATGAGGAATCTCAGCAGTTTTTAGCTGATAGATACATTACAGGGACTTGCCCTAAGTGTGACCATGATGCCGCTTATGGGGACCAATGCGAAAAATGTGGAAGCACTCTTAGTCCAACAGAATTGATTAATCCAAAGTCTACTTTAAGTGGTGCTACTCCGATTTTAAAAGAAACAGCACATTGGTACCTGCCAATGCAAGATCATGAAAACTGGTTGAAACCATGGATTGAGAAAGGGCTTCTAGACGAAGAAAAAATTCATGAACCCAAAGAATGGAAAACCAGTGTAAAAGGGCAATGCATGAGCTGGATAGATAGTGGGTTACTCCCTCGAGCGATGACGCGCGATTTAGATTGGGGAGTACAAGTACCCGTTGAAGGCGCTGATGGCAAGGTGCTTTATGTATGGTTAGATGCTCCGCTTGGCTACATTTCTGCAACAAAGAAGTGGGCGACAGAAAACAATAAAGACTGGAAGCCTTATTGGAAAGACAAGGACACTAAATTATTACATTTTATTGGCAAGGATAATATTGTTTTTCACTGTATTATTTTTCCAATTATTTTGAAAGCACATGGAGACTACATTCTTCCTGATAATATTCCTGCGAACGAGTTTTTAAACTTAGAAGGAAACAAAATTTCAACTTCAAGAAATCATGCAGTTTGGTTACACGAATATTTAGAAGATTTCCCTGGCAAGCAAGATGAACTTCGATATGTGCTAACATCTATCGCTCCCGAATCTAAAGACAGTGAATTTACATGGAAAGATTATCAAGCTAGGGTAAATAACGAATTGGTAGCAGTTTTCGGGAACTTTGTAAATCGTTCAGTTGTGCTTACACATAAATATTATGAAGGTGCTGTTCCTCAATGTGGAGAATTAACCAATTTAGAGATTTCTGTTAATAATGAAATTGAAATCAGCATTCAAAATTTGGACAAAAACATCAACGCTTACCGATTTAGAGATGCTTTGGCTGACGCAATGAATGTGGCTCGAATCGGGAACAAATACTTGGCTGACACTGAACCTTGGAAGCTTATTAAAACTGACGAAGAAAGAGTCAAAACAATCTTATATACTGCTCTCCAAATCTCCGAACAACTAACAAAAGTGTTTGTGCCATTTTTACCAAATACAGTGGAGCAACTGCGAAATATTTTAAACCTTTCTAATGAAAGGTTAACAGCTGGTAATACGATTAATAAAGCTGAGTTATTGTTTTCTAAAATTGAAGATTCTGAAATTGAAGCACAACTCACCAAATTAATTGACACAAAAAAATCGAATCCTAAAGCCAATCCGATGAAAGACGAAATAACATTTGATGATTTTACAAAAATAGATATTAGAACTGCAACCATTCTTACTGCAGAGAAAGTAGAAAAGGCAGATAAATTATTGAAACTTACCGTTGACACAGGTCTTGACGAGCGAACTGTAGTTTCTGGAATTGCAGAGCATTATTCCCCAGAAGAGATTATTGGCAAACAAGTCAGTATACTGATGAATCTTGCTCCTCGAAAAATTAGAGGAGTAGAGTCTCAAGGAATGATTTTGATGGCTGAAGATAATGCTGGAAAGCTGTCTTTTGTTTCCCCAACCAAAGAAACTGAAAATGGCTGTGAAGTAAGGTGAAATATACTTCTGTAACATTAATCACCTTTTGGTCTTTATGGCCAACATATATTTGTAGTCGCAATAATTAATATATAACCAATATGTACAACAATAAAAATATCAATTCTTTAGAAAACATCGAGCAAAACGAAACTAATGTTTTTTTAGATGTAAGAACCCAAACAGAGTTCGCAGAAGGACATATAGATGGAGCAATCAATATTGATGCAATGTCTGCTGATTTCGAAGTAACAATTGCTTCCCTCAAAAAAACCAACAACTACTATTTAATCTGCAGAAGTGGCGCAAGAAGCGCTTCTGCTTGCATTAAAATGGCTAATGCTGGATTTACAACACTTACCAACATGGAAGGAGGTATGATGGGCTGGAGTGGAAAAGTAAACAAAGTCTAATGGGACTATTAGACTTACTAGGTTTTGGAAAAAAAACTGAAAAAATTAAAGATTTCTTAGTACGAAAAGCAGTTGTTCTAGATGTACGATCTTCTCAAGAATTTAATTCTGGTCATGTAAATGGTGCGCAAAATATTCCTTTGAATAAAGTCGAACAAAAGATTGAAAAAATTAAAAAGCTCAATAAACCAGTTATTACCTGCTGTGCTTCAGGAATAAGAAGTGCTAGTGCTTCTAACATTTTAAAACAACACGGAATCGAAGTGATTAATGGCGGAAGCTGGACTAAAGTTGACTCACTAGTTCAAACTATATAAAAGACTTTAATACTGCCGACTGCTAAACATTTAAGGCTAAATAATTCCATAAATTGCAGCTTCTGAAAAGGGCAAAAGTTTACTTTTGGCCTTTCCTTTTGGCCCCATAGTTCAAGGGATAGAATAGTTGTTTCCTAAACAATTGATCGCAGTTCGAGTCTGCGTGGGGCTACTAATTTGATAAAAACACAATTCATTACTCTAAAAGTAAAATCTAAAAAATGCTTATCAAACATAACTATAGCATAATGTTGTTAGTAATATTTTTTTCTTTAACAGTATCTGCGCAAAATAAATATGCCAAACTTGATAAAATTGCCCGAACAAAAATTCCTATAGAACATAATTCCACTCCTGGAAAAATTGCATCTTATCTTATTTCTTTTGCAAAAAATGATGAAGAAAAGGCAAGAATTTTATTTGTTTACAGCACCCATGTGTTAAGATATGATATTAGACGAAGTGGTAAAAATGCTTCCGCAAGTTGGTCAATAAAAAATGGAGTTGGGGTTTGTTGGAATTATGCCAATTTATATTCTGACCTTTGCCGCGCTGCTGGACTAAAATGCATTGTAGTTACTGGATATTCTAGAGGGTATTCTGGATTTATTCCATTTCGGAAAGCTAGAAAAAAAAAAGGTCTTCATGCATGGAACGCAGTAAGAATTGATAAAAAGTGGTATCTAGTAGATCCTACTTGGGCCGATGGTGGCTCGAAACTTAATCGTGATGTGAATGGAAAAAAAATACTAAAAAGCAATTTTAACGAAAAATGGTGGCTCCCTTCTCCTGAAATTATGATTTTGGACCATTATCCTTGGTACCCAAAGTGGCAATTACTCAATTCAGTAGTTACAATTGGCCAGTACAGGATTGGAAGGCGGGCAATTCAAAATATGGATAAAAGAACTCCTAATTACAATTTTAACGATACCATCCAAAAGTATTTCTGGCTTCCTGCAGAAGATAAAGAACTAGAAAAAGCTAAAGATTTCTATCGCAATGATCGTGGAAGCAAAAACTCAGTCCAATCTATTGTTAATGCTTACGGTAAAAAGATGGAAAAAGCTAAAGATTACGATCAAGCCATTGAATACTTAAAGGCATGCAGACCATATACACATGGATCTCCAATAAAAGTATTTAGGCATGCTAAAATAAGACGAAAGTTGGCTCAGTATAAGTGGAATTATAGAATAGGAAAATTGTTGTCCTAGCAGAATTAGGCTATTATTAGTAGTTTCCCTTTTTCTTTTATCTCCGGTCTTCGCAAAGATTAAATGAACATCATGTAAATATAAAGAGTATGACATTGACAATCATAATAAAGCTTTATTTATATTTTGAACCAACTGCGTGGTATAATTAGCTATTCATGGAGAGCAAAAATTATACTCTTACTCGTCTTTATGGCCAAATAGTTCCATATTTAAAATAGTTTTTCTGAAAAATTGAT
>Ga0055584_100008021_pt1 | contig 10350 bp, 11 predicted proteins | sample OSDHelmetaG_FD_58716 | JGI IMG/M metagenome (GOLD analysis project Ga0055584, IMG submission 58716) | Pelagic marine sediment microbial communities from the LTER site Helgoland, North Sea, for post-phytoplankton bloom and carbon turnover... | ecosystem: Environmental > Aquatic > Marine >...
TGCGAATAACGTCTTTGTTGCCAGTCGTCGTGATGAAAATATCTGCCGTGCCAATCACGTCATCAATTGTCGTCACCTCAAACCCGTCCATCGCAGCCTGCAACGCACAGATCGGGTCAACTTCGGTTACGATAACACGCGCACCAGCACCCAACAGGGAGGCCGCACAACCTTTACCAACGTCGCCATACCCCAGAACAACAGCAACCTTACCGGCCATCATTGTGTCCGTCGCGCGACGAATGCCGTCTACCAGAGATTCCTTACAACCGTATTTGTTATCAAACTTCGACTTGGTCACAGAGTCATTCACGTTGATCGCAGGGAACGGCAGTTGGCCCTTCTTGTGCAAATCATACAGACGGTGAACACCTGTCGTTGTTTCCTCAGACACACCTTGGATCTGGTCACGCATCTTAGTGAACCAACCTGGGCTTTGTTCCATACGTTTCTGGATCTGCGCCTTGATCACTTCTTCTTCTTCGGATTGCGGCACAGCAATCACATCTTCGCCCGCTTCCATGCGTGCACCAAATAGAATGTACAACGTGGCATCGCCACCATCGTCCAAAATCATGTTAGGGCCGTCTTCAAACTGGAATGACTTATCCAAGTAATCCCAATGCTCTTCCAACGACTGACCTTTGATCGCAAATACAGGAACACCGCTTTCGGCGATCGCCGCCGCCGCGTGGTCTTGCGTGGAAAAGATGTTGCAAGATGCCCAGCGCACATCTGCACCCAGCTCAACCAATGTCTCAATCAGAACAGCCGTTTGAATGGTCATGTGCAACGACCCGACAATCCGCGCACCTTTCAATGGTTTGCTTTCACCATACTCAGCACGGCATGACATCAGGCCGGGCATTTCAGTTTCAGCGATATCCAATTCCTTACGGCCAAAGGCCGCCAATTCGATGTCTTTGACGATATAGTCTTTGGCCATAATGGCTCTCCTTACATCTGCGTTGTCTGCCCCATATCATCCCGCATTCCACTCGACAACAACGCTGATCTCACCGTAGTGTCACCACGCATCAGGAGCGCAAGAATGAAACAACCCCGCGCGTGGCAACGCATGTTATCCGGCCGCAGGCTCGACCTGCTCGACCCCACCCCAATGGACATCGAAATCGAAGACATCGCCCACGGCCTTGCCTTCGTTGCCCGCTGGAACGGTCAGACAATCGGCGACTACGCCTATTCCGTCGCCGAACATTCCTTGCTGGTCGAACAAATCTTCACCACTATGAACCCCAAGGCCCCTGCGAAATGGCAACTGGCCGCGCTGCTTCACGACGCGCCCGAATATGTCATCGGCGACATGATCAGCCCCGTAAAGGCCGCCGTCGGCCCCGGATACGAAACGCTAGATGATCGATTGATGACCGCAATTCACATCCGGTTCGGCCTGCCTACCCAAGTCCCCGTTCAAATTAAGAAACAAATCAAAAAGGCGGATAAAATCAGCGCATGGCTAGAGGCCGTTCAAATTGCAGGTTTCACCCAAGTCGAAGCTGATAAATTATTCGGAAAACCAGACTCTAATATAGCGCAAAACGCCAAAATTTATCTTCGACCACCCATAGATGTACGTCACGATTTTACAACCCGCCACACTGAATTAATGAGCTTTTTATGACCTTTGAAATTCGAAAAATGATCGCCGCAGATGTTTCTACTTGCCTCGATATTATTAACCCGATCATCGCCCATGGCGGCACCACCGCCTACGAGGATCCCTTCACCGAACAACATTTTCTAGATCACTATTGCAACGAGCCACCGGTTTCGAACGTGGTGCTACACGACGGCAAAATCGTCGGCTTTCAGGCCGCATTTCTTATATCGCCCAAAACCTATTCCATAGGCACCTTCACCGACCGCAATAACCCCGTCCGCGGCGCAGGCGCTGCGATCATGGCTCAAACCAAATCCGACTGCCGCAACCACAGCGGCGGTTGCATCCTCGCCAAAATCACCTCCGACAACACCGGCGGCTTAACCTTCTATTCAAAAATGGGGTTTGAGGATTTCGAAGTGGAAAAAAACGCATTCACCCGCAAGTCGGGTAAGGTTGTCGATAAGATCATCAAACGGTTTGGGCTTTGACGACGAAAGTCGGCCAACCATTTTCAATCTGAATGCCGTTTAGTCTTGTGGGCACAGCATAAGAAGGGAATCTCGACCCAAATCCGGTCAATAAGATTTCAATTTGAATAATTTGTGAGTTTACTCACGATTCCAACGCATGCTAGGTGTCGGTTAAAAGTTGACGGCTACACATCTGCTCAAAAGTCTCTAGGGCTGCAACCCGTTAGTGAGACCGATTAGATCGGCAGTGAGAAACGACAGTCTCCCATTTACCAAACCGAAACCGGTTATACGAGCGAACACTCACCGGCTTCGGCCATCTGCAAGCTACCATATTGGCACCTCCTAATTGGATTGTTGGAAAAGAGTCCAACTCTCCGAGAGAGCACCCTGCACCCTCGCCGCTTATCAAGGGATCTGGGGCGCAGAAGGAGGATGATGGTAGCCATCAGAATCACTATATCTGCTGCAAGCGTGCGGAGTGTAGCACCATATACACCTTTTGTTCTCAGATCGTTGAGTGAACAAAAGGATGAGCAGGGCCAGCATCAGGGAACGCCGGCCCCGCCGAACCCTCACCACAGGTGACGGTAGCTCTCTAGTTCACGTCGATGACGGCGCTGGTGGCATTCACGTCGTGTTGGGTGATCTTTCATATTTTTTGGAAGGCATGAACCGCTACGGGTAAGGCTCGCGGTGTACATAGCATCTGCAAGTATAGTAAACATTTCGATCTCCTTCGATCTGTGTCGATGCCCATTGAATAAACACCCATCAAAGATTCCCCTAGTCAGGAAGAATTTCATTATGATAGCCTAGCTATCATATGAACTGGCATGACATTCCCTCCCTCCTCGCGCTTCGTGCGTTCGAGGCCGCCGCGCGGCACGGTAGCTTTTCTGCCGCCGCCCGCGATCTCAACGTGACCCATGCCGCCATCGGCCAACACGTTCGCGCGCTTGAGGATCATTTCGGTCTGCCCCTGATGTACCGTGAAGGGCGCGGCATGGCCGTCACACCCGATGGCCGCAGGCTCGCCGATAGTCTGAGCGAGGCGTTCAGCCTCATCGCGTCCGCGTCTTCTGATCTATTGGACCAAACCAAAACCCGCGCCATCCGTGTATCCCTCACCCCATCCTTCGCTGCGAACTGGTTGATGCCGCGTATCGGTGGGTTCTGGGATACGCATCCAGATATTGAGGTCGAGCTGATCCCGTCGACTCGATTGATCGACCTGCGTCGCGACAACATTGATGTCGCGATCCGCTATGGCGATGGGAATTGGTCTGGAGTGCATTCAACCACCCTCATGTCCGCCGGTCACTCCGCCGTTGCCGCACCAAGTTATCTCAAGGGATGCAAAACCGATTGTCTCGCCGATCTGAAAGGGTCGCGCTGGCTGCTTGACGGAAACCGATCCGAAGAAAAACTCTGGGTCGCGCAAAACGGTGTCGATCTGGAAGAGGAAGACGTGACCTATTTTGCCACCGGTCAGCTATCGCGCGAAGCCGCACTTGCCGGTCTTGGTGTAACGATCCTACCCGCGCCCGTCGCCGCGGGGCACATCATGTCTGGCGCCTTGGTTAAACTTTGCGAAGAACACGACAGCCCCTTCGCTTACCACGTGCTAACGCGACCCGAAGTCGTCTCAGGGCCGCACGATATTTTTGTGAAATGGCTCAAGGCACAGTCCAACGAAAACCGTATCTGAGCAATACCAAACCCACATCGGGTTTTTAGGTCTACCTCGGGCTGCGTTTCGCCAAAATCCGTTGCAGCGTCCGACGGTGCATATTCAACCGCCGCGCCGTTTCAGAAACGTTGCGATCACACAATTCATAGACCCGTTGGATATGTTCCCACCGCACACGATCCGCGCTCATGGGGTTTTCCGGCGGCGGAGGAAGCGCGTCTGATTTAGACAATAGCGCGTTCATCACATCCGTAGCATCAGCAGGTTTCGACAAGTAATCCGTCGCCCCGATTTTGACAGCCGCCACAGCTGTCGCAATCGCGCCATACCCCGTAAGCACGACAACACGGCTATCAGGTCTGCGTTCACGCAGGGTTTCAACCACATCAAGACCGGTACCATCCTCAAGCCGAAGATCAACCACCGCGTAGGCTGGGGGACGGGCCGTCGCGATGGCTTTGCCTGCCGCAACGCTTCCGGCTGTTTCTACAGAAAACCCGCGTTTTTCCATCGCCTTGGCTAGGCGGCGTAAAAACGGTTCATCGTCATCTACCAACAACAAAGATGTGTCTTCGCCGATCGATTCCAAATCCATTTTCTTAGCCTTTTATAACTTCAAAAGAGGTAACACCGGGGGGCTTATTCGGTCAAATTACAACCCTAACTAGCCTTTTCTGCGGCACCCACGAAACAGGAAACACTTTCGGCCATTCGTTCTGGCGTGACATCCCGACGATAGAATTCTTGGAAACCCAGTTCAGGGAAAACAAGGTAGGACAAGGTTGTATGATCAACGAGGTAATATTCATCCTCGGAGTCTTGTTTGCTGTAATATGTCCGATAGGCTTGCGATGCGCCGCGTACCTGTTCTGGTGATCCTGTCAGACCGATCATACGATCATGGAAATTATCGGTGTAATCCCCGACCACTTCGACTGTGTCGCGTTCTGGATCGATAGAAATAAAGACAGGCGTTACATCAACGCCTTCCTCATCCAAAATATCGACAGCCTGTGCATTGCGTAAATTATCGAGCGCGCAAACATCTGGGCAGAATGTATAACCAAAATAGATCAATGTTGGTTCGGTGATGACATCTGTATCCGTCACAGTCGTACCGGTTTCATCAACCAATTCAAATGGCCCGCCAATGGCCCCACCCGCTGTAACACCGGCACGACACTGTGCGAAAATATCATCCGATCCATTCATCTGAGTAGCAAGAAATGTCCCACCCAAAAGGGCAACAACAACAGCGCCGGCGGCGATAGCATAGGTTTTTGACATAGGGACTGCCTTAAATTTAGGTCGCGGTTAACATCTAAATATGCACACCTTACCCAAGTGAGAAATCACAAACACGCAAACAGGTCAAAATGGCGCACATGGAACAAGATGTCTTTCAGAATAAAGAACGTAGCAATTGGTTGCGAATGCGAACATTGGTGGTGTTACGTTGGTTTGCGATTGCTGGCCAAATATGCGCCATCCTTGGGGCCATTTATGTATACCAATTAACCTTACCAGTCGGACTGATTTCATTAGTTATAGGCGCGCCCGTCCTAGTAAATATCGTTTCCTACTTTCTGTACCCAGAAAACCGCCGCTTAACAGAAGGTGAAGCCGACATTTTAATTGGCTTTGATCTCATTCAACTTGGGTTTTTGCTGTATTTGACCGGCGGCTTACACAACCCATTTACCTTGCTCATTTTAGCCCCGATTGCAGTAGCTGCTACCATCTTGCCGCTTCGAAGCATGTTGATCCTCGGGGCAATCGCGCTCGGTATCGTTACCATCCTAAGATACAAAAGCATCGCTATTTTGACAGCTGCACACGTCCCTCTGGTTTTACCAGAGCTGTTCTTATTCGGGTTCTGGGTGTCGTTGATAATCGGGATTATATTTGTCGGCATTTATGCGCGGCAAGTTACACAAGAAACGTTATCCATGGGCGAAGCACTGGTCGCCACACAGATGGCATTGGCGCGCGAACAAAAACTTACGGATCTTGGTGGTGTGGTCGCGGCAGCCGCCCATGAACTGGGTACGCCACTGGCAACGATCAAATTGGTCAGCAGCGAATTGATCGATGAACTGGGCGATAATACCGATCTGTGTGATGACGCCAAACTAATCCGCGATCAAGCCAACAGATGCCGTGACATTTTGCAATCTATGGGGCGGGCTGGGAACGAAGATCGTTTATTGCGCCAAGCCGCCATTGAAACCGTCATTCATGAAGCCAGTGAACCGCACATCAATCGCGGGAAAAACGTAGGAATTCATGTTCTAGGCCCCGACCATTCGACGGAAAGACAACCAGACATTTTTCGCAGACCTGAAATTATTCACGGTATCAGAAACTTAATCCAAAACGCCGTCGATTTTTCCACGGCATCAGTCGATGTAGAAATTAGCTGGACCCAAACAACAATCAACATCAGGATCAGCGATGATGGGGCGGGTTACCCGCAATCCGTCCTCGGCAGGATCGGAGACCCATTTGTGCGCCGTCGTCGCGCAGATGACGACAACAAAAAACGCCCCGGATATGAGGGGATGGGATTGGGATTGTTTATTGCAAAAACTCTACTCGAACGCTCGGGTGCATCGCTTCAGTTTGCGAATGGCGGCGCGCGGGCGATATCGGGTACACATGGCGGTGCTATCGTCAACGTCACCTGGCCGCGCGAAGCGATCGAAGCCGATCTAGAAGCAACCCGTGGTGCATTGGGTCAAAACACGCCTATTACTTAGATTTTAACTCGCGATTAACGTAATTGAACAATGCTTTGATCTTCTGAGTCGGAGATTTCAGTAATGCAGTTTGATGTCTTAGCCACCGCTATCGCGCTAACGTTGGGCCTTGTGTCTGCTCTAACGTTGTTGACCCTGTGGATCAGCATAAATGGGAAAACAGCCACAACGGCGCGAACTCTTATGCATGAAGCCGAGAACACGATTACGTTCTTATTCGAAGACGACCACCTGTTGGATGCGACACCGCGGGCACGAGAACTGTTGGGAAGCAACGTTGAGCATGCTTCTGACTGGGAAAAGTTCCTGATGCTGCTGTCGGGGCGTTTTCCACATTTACGTTCGCAATTATCTGACCTTGCCGCAATGGGAACCAAATCCATCAGCCCTGACGACGGACAGCTAGGATGGTTACAGGCCGAATATTGGAAAGGCCTTTCACGGCTGACACTTATTCAAGATCAAGACGACCCTGCACAAACGATTGATCCCTTGACAGCCACCGCAATGGAACATGAATTGCAAACACTGCGCAGTATCGGCGAGGATTCACCCCAATTGATCTGGAAACGAGATGCCGAGGGCGTTTTAGTCTGGGCAAACCGTGCCTACATCGAATTGTCTGAACAAATTTACCCTGTAGGCAAAAATGGTATTCGACCTTGGCCGCCTCGCGAAATCTTCGAGAACCTACCTGAGCCTGCAGGTTCAGCGCCCATCATCGATATGCTACGGATCGATTTGAAAGCACAAACCGACCCGATCTGGTATGAAATCACAAGCCTTAAGCGCGGACACAACACTATCCATTTTGCGGTAGATGCCAGTGCGGTCGTAACCGCACGCGAAGTCCAACGTAATTTCGTACAGACCTTGACGAAAACATTCGCTCAACTGTCTGTTGGGCTCGCGATATTTGATGCCGATAGGCGGCTCGTTCTGTTCAACCCTGCTATTGTCGATTTAACAAAGTTGCAGCCTGAGTTTCTGATTGGTCGACCAACTTTATTCTCGTTTCTAGACAGGTTGCGAGATCAGCAAATGGTGCCTGAACCAAAAAACTACGGCACTTGGCGTGATAGCATGCTTGAATTGGAGACGGCCGCACAAGAAGGAAGCTATCACGAAAATTGGCTACTACCGAACGGCCAAACGTATTGCGTTACAGGTAAACCCCACCCAGGCGGGGCCATCGCGTTTCTAATCGAAGATATCAGTGATGAAATTTCCCTCACCCGTAAATTCCGCTCCCAAATCGACATGGGTGTTGCCGTTCTGGATAACCTAAGTTCAGCAATTGCCGTCTTCTCGCCTTCTGGTTCTTTGATCATGGTCAATTCGGCTTATCGCTCACTTTGGGGCGCGCACTCGGAAGACTCACTAACCAACGGCAACATAAGAGACGAGCTTGAACGGTGGCAAAATGTATCTGCGCCCTCGCCGTCTTGGGTGAAATTAAATGAAATAATCAACAAAGGCGGACCATCTACACCCTGGAACGGCGATGTATGGTTTGAAGACCACGCGGAAATGACCTGCTATTATGCCCATTTGCCTGATGGAAATCATCAGATCACATTTTCTGAAAAAACGGCCATGTTAGGTATGAGCGATCAGATAGAAATTAGCGAACCCGATAAAGCGCGCGGCGTATCAAGCTAATTGCCCTTGCGGGCCAGCGCGCGGCGTTTGATGATAGGGAATGACTTCTCAAACGTTCTCTATCGCCCTTCCAACCGCCGAAGACACCGACAACCTTGGTCAGGTGTTATCACACCAAGCATGCGCCGGTGACTGTATCCTGCTAACCGGTCAAATCGGTGCAGGAAAATCCGCGCTTGCGCGGGCTTTCATTCGTGCACGTCTTGGTCCGGATACCGAAGTACCCTCCCCAACGTTTACTCTTGTTCAAACCTATGAAGACAAAAATGTGGAAATCTGGCATGCGGATTTATATCGGCTATCCGATACGCAAGAAGCGGTTGAACTTGGGCTTACGGACGCATTCGATGAACATATTTGCCTGATCGAGTGGCCGGAACTATTAGAGGGAATGGTACCAAAATCAGCGTTATCAATCCACATCACCGTTCATGACACCCATCATCTAGCAACACTTACCTATAGAGCCAACTGGCAAGACCGATTAGCGGGGCTACGGAGCAATGCGTAAATTGGGCCTAACAGAATGGCTTTCGACAACCGAATGGGCCGCTTGGGAAAGGCAGCCTGTAACCGGTGATGCCTCTGCGCGGCGGTATGAACGTTTGATCGGACCGAACGGCCAAAGCGTTATCGCAATGGATGCCCCACCCGACATTTGCGGAACACAAAAATCATTCGTCGATATGGCGCGTCACCTAAGAAGTATCGATCTTGCTGCGCCGGAAATATTCGCATGGGATGAAGAATTGGGCCTGTTGATCCTTAGCGATCTAGGGTCAACCGATTTTGCCCAACATCTGAAATCTGCCCCTGCAGATGAAGCCAAAATTTACGGTAACGCGGTTAACGTCCTGCGCAAACTTCACAGCGCGCCACCCCCCATTGGTCTTACAAAAATGACGCCCGAAATCGGGACAGGTATGATTGATTTAGCGTTCGACTGGGCGGCTACCGATACCAGCGTGGAATTACGCACATCCATTGAAGACGAACTGCATAAGTTACTGACCCAAGTAGACCCTTCCCCAAACGCGTTATCATTACGTGACTTTCATGCTGAAAATCTGATTTGGCGCGGTGATCAGGCTGGCACCGATTGCGTCGGATTACTGGACTTTCAAGATGCGTTCGTCACACATCCCACCTACGATCTCGCGTCATTACTTAAGGACGCACGACGCGATGTTCAGGCTGATATGTTGGATGATTTATTGTATCAACTTAACCCCAACGCCAATCAAGACGCACAGCGTTTAACGTTCCATGTAATGGCTGTTCAACGCAACCTGCGGATTTTAGGGATCTTCCGCAGACTCGCCGAACGCGATGGGAAAACACGCTACCTTGATTTCATTCCGCGTGTCGAAAACCATCTTCGTACTGACCTTTCTTTTCCGGAACTCGCGAAACTCAATACCCTCGTAACTCGTGCGTTTTTCAAAGGCTGATGCTTATGACCACACCGACATCTATCTTATTGTTCGCGGCTGGCCTTGGCACCCGTATGGCCCCGTTAACCAACGATCGTCCAAAACCGATGGTAGAGGTCGCCGGACGCCCGCTTTTAGATCACGCACTAGATCAATGTGGTGATCTAAAAATCGTTGTGAATACCCATTATTTTGCAGATAAAATCGAACGTCACCTTGCAGGTACTAAGGTTGTAATATCAGACGAACGCGACGAATTGTTAGAGACTGGTGGCGGGTTGAAACGCGCACTTCCATTGTTAGATGGCGGGCCCGTTTTCACGATGAACACCGATGCTGTTTGGCGCGGGGCCAACCCAATTCAGATTTTAAAAACTGCGTGGCAGTCAAATATGGATGGCCTGTTGCTGATGATCCCACGCGATCATGCTATCGGTCATACGGGCACTGGTGATTTTGATATTGCGCCTGACGGGCGCATCTCACGTGGTTCGGGTTACGTGTATTCAGGTGTGCAAATCATTCGTACAGATCTGTTGGCATCAATTCCAAAATCCGTCTTTTCTATGTGGGATTTATGGACACCAATGCTAGAAACCAACACCCTTTTCGGGGTCTCTTACGATGGTGCATGGTGCGATGTTGGACGCCCCGACAGCATTCCGGTCGCGGAAGACATGTTGAATGGCGATAGCAATGTTTGAACCCA
>Ga0055584_100008022_pt1 | contig 10350 bp, 6 predicted proteins | sample OSDHelmetaG_FD_58716 | JGI IMG/M metagenome (GOLD analysis project Ga0055584, IMG submission 58716) | Pelagic marine sediment microbial communities from the LTER site Helgoland, North Sea, for post-phytoplankton bloom and carbon turnover... | ecosystem: Environmental > Aquatic > Marine >...
CTGCGCCATCGACAGCCCCGCGAGCCGGCCAGTCGTCCACGCGGCCTGGAAATTGAAACCGCCGGTGATGGCGTCGATGTCTAACACTTCGCCGCCAAAAAACAGTCCGGGAACAATCCGGCTTTCCATCGTCTTGAAGTTGACCTCTTTCAACGTGACTCCGCCGCAGGTCACGAACTCCTCTTTGTTCATGCTCTTGCCGGTCACCTCGAATTCGCAGGCAGTGAGTTGTTCGGCCAGTCGTTTCAATGCCTCAGCGTTCACCTGACTCCACGTCTGCGTTTCAGCGATCTCGGCGGCAGTGACAAGGCGTTCCCAAATTCTTCGTGGTAACGCAAATTGAGGGGACGCACTGATTCGCTTGCGTCCGTCGCTCTGCTTCTTGTGACGCAGGTTTTGCAGCGCCTCGTCCGTTGTCGTTGAGCCCGTCCAATTGACGAGGCATTCAAAACGATAGTTCCGGGCATGAAGTTCGCGTGCTCCCCAGGCTGAGAGTTTCAAAATTGCCGGTCCGCTCAATCCCCAATGGGTAATGAGAATGGGGCCAAATTCCTGAAGCTTGCTGCCCATCACGGAAGTTTCAACGAGATCAACGCTCAGGCCTTGCAGGCCCTTGATGCGGGCATCATCAATGTGGAACGTGAACAACGACGGCGCAAGCGGTTGGATGGAATGTCCGTTCGTGCGTAGGCAATCAAGGATGGGGCCGGCCTTCAGCCCGCCCGTGGCGATCATCAACTTCCGGGCGGTCCAAGTCCCGTCATTGTCGGTGTCGACTTTGAAACCTCTGTCGCCAAGCGATTTGAATTCCGTCACCGTCCGCTTGGTCAGGATGCGCACCCCGGCTCTTTTTGCAGACCCAAGCAGGCAATCTGCAATGGTCTCCGATCGATCGGTCGTCGGGAACATTCGCCCATCGGCTTCCGTTTTCAGTTCAACACCTCGGCTCTGAAACCACTCGATAGTGTCCTGCGGTTGCCAGCCATGGAAAGGGCCGAGCAATTCACGTTCGCCACGGGGATAGCGGCGGGTCAATTCCTTGGGGTCGAAACAGGAATGCGTCACATTGCAACGCCCACCACCGGATACCAACACCTTGGCCAGTACGCGTGGACTCTTCTCCAGCATTACCACGGTCGCTTCCGGTTCCGCTTCCGCAGCATGAATCGCGGCGAAGAACCCCGCCGCCCCGCCGCCGATAATGACGATATCGACTGCTCTGGAATTGGTAGTTTCGGAATCGTCGTTCAACGCCCCGACTTTGTTGGATTGATCCGTCAAAACCAACCCCAGAGCGAACGGATGATTAAAACTCGTATTCTTTTGTAGGTGACGTGCCGGTGCGGCGTGCTTACCTTCGAGTCTCAACCAACGAACTGTAGGAGATCATGGAAATCAATTGCCCAGCCTGCGAAGGTCAGATTCAGATCGGTCAAGATCTGTTCGGAGAAGCACTCGCCTGTCCTCACTGCGATCATCTGTTTCAACTCACTGCGAAAGGAGCGGTGACCGAATACGCCGAACCGGCCGCCGGTGGTGCCAGCAAGAAGCCGATGTTTATTGGTATCGGAATCGCGGTGGTCGTATTGGCGGGATTCATCGGGCTTATGATGTCGGGGGATGATCCAGGACCCCAGGTCGCAAAATCATCTCCCAGCGCCGTTGCAGATTCGCCGGAATCAAAGCCCGAACCATCAGACGCCACTGGGGGTGGCTTGGCACCTCCTCCGGGAATGGAAGGTGATGCCGTAAATGAGTTTCTCGGTCTAGATGGTGCTTCGGGCAAACCGGTGGCAGCCATGCCGCCGGTGGAGATTCCTGATACTCCGGACGGAACGGTCACAGCAGTGATGAACGCCATGGCCGATGGGAACCCGCGCGGTCCATGGGATGCGCTTCCGTCCTCCTATCAATCGGAGATCAACAGCCTCGTGCACGATTACGCGGACGTGGTGGATCCGATCATGTGGGACAAGGGATTTTCAGTCGCGAATCGAGTGGCCAACGTTTTGGCTGACAAACAGGAATTCCTATTTGGGAATCAGATGGTGGCGATGCAGATGGCCAACAATCCGCAGGCGAAGGAGATCAAGGCGGCCTATCCCAAAGTGGTTGGTTTGCTGACCACACTTCTCGGGAGTGACATTGCGAGTCGGGAAAAACTGAAGACCTTGGATGTGGGCGAATTCCTGGGCACGACCGGTGCCCAGCTATTTGGCAATGTGGCTGCCTTGGCTGCGCTCAGTCCCACCAACTCTTTCGCAACCGATATGGATTCGTTGCGCGAAGTCAGCGCCAAGGTGTTGAGCACGGAAGGCGACACTGTTGAAATCGAAATCAGCGCGCCGGGGCAGACGAATCAGGTGGAGAAAATGAAACAGGTTGAAGGTCGTTGGGTACCGGTGCAAATGGCCGATGAATGGGAAGAAGGGATCAAGAAAGCACGGGCCGGACTTGAAAAGATGAAAGCCGAGAAACAACAGGTCGGGATGCAGGCCCAGATGATGCTCGGGATGGTTGAAGGCGTATTGGCGCAATTTGAGAATGCCAATAATCAGCAGGATTTCGACATGGCCTTGCAGGGCGTGATGGGAATGGCCATGGGCGCAATGCAGGGCGGGGGACCTGGAGGCCCCAGTGGTCAAGGTAACATGCAACGAGGCTCTCCCGGATTTGGCTCTCCGCCAGGAATGGCGCAGGGGATGCAGGGCGAACAATCTCCGCCTCCGGGCAAAGGTCAACGGCCACCGCCGAAAAAGCGGTAGCAGGCTGGCGGGTGTTCGAACTCGAAACCCCTTATGATCCGCCGAGATATCACGGTAGTTTTGGTTTCGGGACTACTCTTCGTTGACTACTGGGTTACTATCGTCTATTTGGCGGTGTCAGGGTTGCTCATCATTCGTCAGACATATGCAATTGTGTTTGCCTCGCCGCGGAGAGGCGCCATCTCTGATGGATTGTGAATTGGTCGGGAAGGCGCACTGAGTCGCACTTGCTCGCTATTCCTTCCAATGCCGGGATTCCTGTTTGCGGAATCCGGTCAGCGCTAGCGTTGCGTCGGAATAGACGTTGAGGATTGAGTAGCCGTTTTTCTCGGGGCCAGCTCCTTCCACCATGGCGACGAGAGTGGTGTAGTGAATTCCATTGATTTCCTTGTGATCGTTCTTGTGGCTGTGGCCTTGGAAAACCGCGCTTACTGTGCCCGATGCTTCCAGAATGGCCCGAACCGCAGCGGCGTTCTTCACTGCGTAATGGTTGCTCAAGTCCAAACGCTGATGCGCGAAGACGATTGTTGGTTTTTCGTTGGCCTTCAGGTCCGCGGTCAGCCAATCCAGTTCCTTTTCGGGAATATTCGGGTCCGTCCACTGAAAGTTGTTTCGCTGATAAGGCATGGCATCGCCGCGAAAGCATGAATCCAATACCACGAAGTGCTGCCCGGCCTGGTCGAAGGAGTAATATGATTTTTCCCGTTCCACTCCGCCGAGGAACTCTTCTTTCGTCAGCATGTGCACGCAGTGATTGCCAAGCACGTGATGCTTCTTGCCAGGTAGTTCTGAAAACTTTTTGTGCACCTCTCGCAGGTGCCGTTTCTCATCATCCAGCGATGCCGCTGAATCGATGAAGTCGCCGAGCTCCACCACCAACTCGGTCTTGTGCTTTGCGAACTCCCGGCCGGCTTCCTCAAGTTTGCCTAGCGATTCCCGGTAGTGCCGGGTGCCGCGTGTGGCTTTGTCCGCATGATGTAGATCCGTCACCAGACCGATCTGCAGGAGTGGTTTTGATTTTGGTGCAGCCAGCAATCGGGTGGTGGCAATTCCGGTGGTCAGAAACAATGTTCCGTTCCTGACAAAGGCTCGTCGATTCGTTTTCATGGTTTTGTTACTCGCATGGTACCGCGCATCACCCGCCAGTGGCCCGGGTAGGTGCAGAGGTAAGGATAGGAGCCCGGTTCTTCCGGGGCATAGAAGCGTAATGTGTGCCGCCTTCGCAATCCCAGTTGCGGCGTGGAATGAAGGATACCGTCCAAGGCGGGTACGTAATTCTTCTTCAATCCATCCGCTTGTGCGGACATCAAATCGGATGCCGTGCCGACCGCATCTGCCGCGTCCGGTTCTACGATCACCAGATTGTGATACATGTTGTCTGGATTGAAGAGGGTCAGTTCCACCGCGCTCCCGGCCGGCACTGAAAACTCCGTCGGTGCAAATTTCAGATCCGGTGTCGCCTCGATGGTCAACTTCGTCAGGACTCGGTTTCCGTACTTCCTAGTCCACTGCTCAGCGGGAATTCGCCTTAGCGATGACAACGCGGCGAAACTCGTGGTCAGGTCGGTGGCTTTGGTTTCGTCGGCAACCTCGACAAGCAACTCCACTGCTTCGGCATCGTTGGCTGGGAAATACGAAGCGGCCTTGATTGCTGCCAGGCGGGTGGATTTTGCAGTGCCTTTGGCCAGTAGTCGTTTGACGGTTTCGAACAGTTCGGTGTGAGTTCCCATCCGTCCCATCAAAGGTGTCGCGGTCAGAATATCGTATGGCAGTCTCACCGCCGCCAGCGTCGCTGCTCCGTCGGTCACTTTCGCCAACGCGGCAAGACCATGTGCTCGAGCGGTGCCTCCGGCTGCATTTTTTGCGAGGTCCACCAATTCTGACTGCACCGCTCGCAAGTCAGTGACTGATTGTCTGAGCAACAGTCGTTGCACTGCTCCACGTTTGTCCCCAGCTTTGATCTGCCGCAACAGGAACGAGGGTATCTCGCCACTCGATAGAAACTTCGCTGCCCGCATTTGATCAGCAGTACCGACACTCGGTCGTCGCAACATCTCGTTGGCCACGGTCTCACCAAGTTTCCGAGCGATCAGTCGCACATCCGAATCGTGCGGTACCATGAAGTTGATCGCTGCTTCAGGCAGCGATAGCCCCGATCGATCGAAGAAGTAGAACGTCTCCTTGGCCGCATAGATCAATCCATCATCCAGCGGCTTCTCCAATATCTTGGCCGCGATAGCCAATGCGTCTTTGCCGTTCGAGTGATGGCTGGCCGTCACCAAGGCTTCGAGGCGCACACGAGGGTTCTCGTCGCCGATCATTCGATGCAAGATTTCCTGCACTTCCGACTCCCGCATCTTCTCCTGCAATAATCGCAGTGCCCGCAGGCCGGCTCCGCGCAGTTCTGGATTCGGCGACGCCAGAACTCGGTTCAATAATTTCTCATCATCGCTACCGATCCCCTGCAGGACCCAGATTGCTTCCAGTGCCCTTTGTTCATCCTTGCCGACCCATCTCCGCACTGCGGAGCGAACCTTGCGGGCTGATCGTTGCTGCAGTTCGTGCCGCGCAAAATAGCGGGTTCGCAGTTCCGGGCTCAGCAACAGATCCAGCAAGTCCGTGATGGGCTCATCCACAATCTTAGGTGAGATCAGCAGCTCACCTTTCTCGTGGGTGATCCGCCATACCCGCCCGTGTGTTTGGATCCGCCGTGGATCGCGGAAGTTATAGGTCATGTGGCCGACGATCGGATTGTAGTAGTCGAGGACATACAAGGCACCGTCGGGCCCGATCTGAACGGCGGAGGGCCGGAAGGTTGTGTCTGTCGAGGTCAACAGCTCCTGCGTGATCGGTTGTTCGCCGGTAAGACTTGAGCCGTCATCCTTCAGCTTGTACCAACGAAGTCCGTGAAACCCCTTCATCTGCGCAACCGCATACCAATCCCTGACCTCTTTCGGGAAATGGCGGCTCTGCAAGAATTCAGCCCCACAGGTAGGTCGCCGGCCTGACGGCGTAAACGAAAGGATGTTGCTGAACTTACGATCATCCTTCTGCGGATAATCGTATGCCGTTGCCATTGGGCTCATGTAGTAGTTCAAGCCCGGTGATGCATCTGCGAGGAAGGGCTTTCCGTAGCTGTCGAAAATGATGCCCCATGGATTCGACCAATCGTGTTGAGCATAGACATCGAAACGTCCATCCCAGGGTTGATAGCGAAACACGGCTCCCTCGTGCGCACGCGTGACGCCAAACGGAGTTTCCACCTGTGAGTTCAGAAACAGGCCCTGCGCCATATACAGTCCGCCGTCGGGCCCCCATTGAAACGCTGACATCACATGGTGATTGTCCTCCGTGCCAAAGCCGTGCAGCACGATCTCTCGTTCATCGGCCACCCCGTCGTCATCCGTATCGGTCAGGCGCAAGAGGTTGGGTTGGCTTACGCAGTAGGCGGTTCGGCCGCCATCGGTCACCGCGAATCCCATCGGCAGATACAGACCGTCCGCAAACACGGTCGACTTGTCTGCCACGCCGTCGCGATCCGTGTCCTCCAGAATCACGATCCGATCGTTCGGTTTCGTGTCGGGTTTCGCATGCGGATGCGTCGGGATGTTGATCACCCAAAGGCGGCCCCGCGAATCCCATGTCATCCCGTTCGGGCTTGCGATCGGAAAATTCGTTTCGGATGCGAACAGATTGATCCGATAGCCCGGCGGCAAGGTGAAGGTCTTCAACGCCTCCTCGGGCGACAGCATCACCGGCTGCTCGCCGCCGATCAGATCTTTCGCCGACGTCGAGGATGCGGTGATCGCCAGGACCAGTAGCGGGACTTGTAGGAGTTTCGTCAGCTGACCAAGCAGACGGTTGGATTCGAAACTCTGACGAGTTCCACTACTTTTAAGTGCCCTCATTTCACACCTCCCAACCGCTTCGCTTCTGCCCAGATATTCCGGTCCAATTCGGTTGCCATTGCATCCAGTTTTTCCATCTCCGGCGGATAGGTCAGGACTCCGAACGGTTTCTTCCGGCGTCCAAACACATACTCCGCGTTCACCGGTCGCCAGCGCAGGAAGAACAATCGGTTCTTCTCCACGATCATCCGCCGCAGATTTTCGAACGCCGGTTGATACCTTTGTCTGGTCAGTTCTTCCGCCAGCAACCTCTGCCCACGATCGTTCAGATGGACCCCATTCACTGTCATTTTTGACATTGCCCGCATCTTGGAGCGTGTGGGTTTGTAGATATCGATGAATCCAAGTTTCTGCTCCTTGGCCACCTGGGAGATCAGTCTGGTATAGCGTTCCAGATCATAGTTGTGTTTCCGCGGGTCGGGAAACCGTCCCCCAATGTCTTCGTGAGCGGTGGGTGAAACCATTACGATACGCGGAGTGGTCTTTCCGTTGAACTTCTGATTGCGCAGCCGGGCAATGAGTTTTTCCAACCCGGTTCGGAAGGTCTCCAAACCATCCTTGCCCGCGAACGATTCGTTGGCTCCAAAGCAGAGGAGAATCACGTCTGCTTCCGCAGTTGTCAGATGAGATTCCAAGGATCCGAAATCGAGCGGGCGGGGCATCAGGTCAACCGTGTCTCCGCTCCAGCCCATGTTGCGGACGGACAGTTCATGGCCGGGGAAGCTCATGTGCAGCATGGTTTCCACAAATCCTTTGTGCTGCATCCGCTCAGCGAATGCTCCGCCGAGCACAATGATCCGGTCACCCTTCTGCGGATGGAATCCGGTTGCGGCTGACCCGCCGAGGGGGGCACCAAGCATTATCGCCATAACCAATCGAAGCATGCCGAGATGCAAAGGGCTGGGACATGCGCTGGCAACAACATTCCATGCTTCTCTCAACCCGTTCCCAACCGCATGTTTCCCGGTCACTAGTTATGCGTAGTCTCGTTCTGATCCTGCTATTGGCCTTGCTCAGTGTTCCATCGACAAAGGGCAATGATCGCCAGGCCATTCTGGTGGCCCGTACCCATGTTGAAACGTCAGCAGTCTATCGCGGCAGCAAGCCCGACTTTGGCAAATTCGAGAGTCGGATAAACCGATTGCTCGACGGGCGTGATGCGGAGACGAAGACCATGAGTTTCGTTCACGCCATACGTCGGCAATCCGGAAAGCTCCTCACGCCAAACCAGGCCGATCGTCTCAACGCGCTGCTGGAGAACCGGCAGAGTGTCATCAAACGCCTGCATGATGAGCGGAATGTGCTCCGGGGATTCTTTTTTGCCAAAGCGTGGGAAATGCCGTTGTTGGAAAAGGCTGATCGGCAAGCGGCCATGAACGAGTTGCACAACTGGCTGGCCGTGTGGTTGGAGATCACGCTGCATGAGCGCATCGCCCATCATCACCTCTGTCGTGATGCCTTCGCCCTACTGACTCCGCAGCAACGGGATGATCTGGTTCGCGGCGATTGGGATCAATACGTCCGGAAATCCATTGGTCACAAGCGAGCCTACTTTGGCGACCGTGTCGTGATTCGGGCACTGGGGAAACCCGACAGGTCCGTACAATTCGGAAAACTGTCCGACGCACTCGCCGACGAGCATGTCGCGGTTCAGCGAGACCTGCTGAGCGCCGAGCGCCGCTGGCGGATTCTGACCCTGGCTTCACCGTCGGTTTCGGATGAACTGCTCGCCGCCGAATGGAATCGGACAGCGTCCGCGCTTGGGGCGTTCTTCATGAATCAGGCGGGGCACATCGTTCGTTTGACTCGCGCCGGATACGATCTTGATGACGCCGATATTCGGAGTCGCATCGCTGCCCAGTCCGATCTCGCCAAAGAAGCTCTGGAAGAGAGCGTGCGTGTGAAACTCGTCGCGGGGGCAAGACTGCATGCCGATTTGACCTTCGCGTCTGCGTCGTCCCACGGCCCGCTTCAATGTGAGGGCGACTATCGACATCATCTGCAGGGTGTTGGCATTGGTGGGAAGGGGAACATCTTTTGGAGCTTTACCACCACGTTGGTGAAGACCGATGCCGGCGGCAGTAGGCTCAAACAGATCGAAGTGCCCAGTCATCATGGTGACCTTTGTGTGACCAGCAATCGGGTCTACGTCGCCGTCAACCTGGGACCGTTCAATCATCCGGAAGGCAAAGCCGATTCCTGGGTTTACGTCTATGACTTGGAATTGAATATCCTTGGCAAACATCAGACACCCCAAGTCATTTACGGTGCCGGAGGAATGGATCATCGCGATGGCCGGTTCTACGTCATCGGCGGTTTGCCAGCTTCACACGACAAGAACTACGTATACGAATACGATGGGAAATTTGCCTTCGTCAAAAGGCACGATATCCCCAGCGGACAGACCCACCTGGGCATTCAGACGGCCGCTTTCATCGGAAACCAATGGTGGTTCGGTTGCTACGGCACACCGAGGGTCATGCTCAAGACCGACGCGGAATTCAATCTCTTGGGGAAATACGAATTCGACTGCGCCTACGGAATCGCCGCGCGTCCAGATGGAGGAATGTTGGTCGCCACCGGACCTTGCCAAGGTGGCCGTTGCGAAGGCGCGCTACATCACGTGGTTCCGAATGCCAAATCGGGTTTGCGAATGTTGAAGGGTAATCGTTGAACTCTTGCGGCCTAGGTACATCCCGGTTGTCCATTTTTTCGGATGATCCTACTTGATCCATTTTCCATTGCTTTCAGCATCTCGTCTGGAAAAATGTGCGGTGACCGAAATTTGAGGAGGAATAAACCATGACATTCGAACAGAATTGCGGATTACAATGAGACATCTTATGGACGAAGCAGAATCGAGATGTGTCGAGGTGTCTGGTAATTGTTAGGACGTGAACAAGTATGGGGAGATTGAGACGGAACTTGGCTCGGTTGCTCGGTGATCCAACTTCCGCAGCGGGTAGAAAGGTTGATCTTTGCATTCAGGTGTTGATTGTGGTCGCGATTGTCACCTTTTCCGTGGAAACCTTGCCAGACCTTCCAGTTGCCGGCCGAAAAGCGTTGGAGGTCATTGAGATTGTCATTGTCACAGTTTTTCAGCTGAGTATCTGGCCCGTCTTTGGGTTGCTGAACAACGTGTCCGGTTTGTTTTTAGCTTCTATGGTATTGTCGATCTGTTTGCGATTCTTCCATACTACCTTGCTCTCGGATTCGATGCTCGATCCGTGCGGGCATTTCGACTCTTGCGACTCTTTCGTTTGTTCAAGCTCTTCCGCTACACGAAGACTTTGGATCGGTTTGCCCGGGCGTTTGCCATTGCGAAAGAGGAGTTGATTGTGTTCGGCTTGGTCACAGTTGTTCTTATCTATCTATCAGCGGTTGGGATCTATCATTTCGAAAACTCTGCACAACCGGACGAGTTCAAGAGTGTCTTTCATTGCCTGTGGTGGGCGGTTACCACTCTGACGACAGTCGGCTATGGTGACGTGTATCCGATAACTTTGGGAGGCAAGCTGTTCACGTTCGGAATTCTGATGCTGGGGCTTGGGATCGTGACGTTTCCCGCTGGTGTTATCGCTACCGCGCTTTCGAAGGCACGATCTTCGGAACTGGACAACTGTAAACGCCGTTCCAATAGTGCGGCACAGGGCGGACGAAAAGTGCGGCAGTTGGTT
>Ga0055584_100008023_pt1 | contig 10349 bp, 8 predicted proteins | sample OSDHelmetaG_FD_58716 | JGI IMG/M metagenome (GOLD analysis project Ga0055584, IMG submission 58716) | Pelagic marine sediment microbial communities from the LTER site Helgoland, North Sea, for post-phytoplankton bloom and carbon turnover... | ecosystem: Environmental > Aquatic > Marine >...
CATCGGATCATTCCTGTGTTGGGTGGACCGGATGCACCCTCTCACATCATGCACGGCCATAAAACGCAGATGATTGCGCCCAGCCCCTTGATGCCTGCCGGAAAACCGTCAGGATCATGCGGCAATGCCGGTAGGCGGAAGGAACTCCTGAATCATGATGAGTCTGATCCTGCTCCTGGTGGCCCTTGCCATGATCGGCGCCATGATCGGCAAGAAGAAGCTGGGCTACGGCTTCTTCGCGCTCTCCATGATCCTGGGTCTGTTCTGGTTCCATCATCACGCGACCGACCACCTCGACATTCTGTTGTAGGGGGTGTCATGAACCGGAATACGATCGTCACGCTCAACACCCTCGGCCTGCTGGGCATCACCTCCGTGCTCTTCATGGGTGTGGTGCTTCAGTTTGCCCTGGGCGAACTTCCCTGTCCGTTATGCCTGCTCCAACGGGTCGGCTTTGCTGCCGTGATGTTCGGTTTCATGCTGAACGTCATCTACGGCCCCCAGCAACGCCATTACGGGGTGATCCTGATGGCTGCCCTGTTCGGTGCCGCCGTTTCTCTGCGTCAGATCAGTCTGCATGTCATTCCAGGCACGCCGGGTTATGGCTCGCCGATCCTGGGTTACCACTACTACACGTGGGCGTTCATCATCTTCGCCATGACCATCTCCGGGGTCGCCGTCCTGCTCGCGATGTGGAACCGGGCGTGGGAGCGCGATGCCCTGCATACGGAATCGCCACCCGCCAGGCTTGCCGGTATCGGCAAACTCGCCTGTCTTCTGGCAGTTGCCGTGGTGCTCCTCAACGTCGTACTGACCTTTGTGGAATGTGGTCCCTTCCAGTGCCCGGACAACCCGGTCGATTACTGGATGTTCAACTGAACCCTTGCTGTTGCTGCTGATCCGGAGATGATTGGTGTCATGGGAAGGGCCGATTGATCCGGGCACTGGATGCCCGTATTTCATCACCGGAGTGCACGGCGCTCCGCACCGGCAGATCCAGACGTTCTACTTTGCATGGGGTTGAACCTGCGTTTTTCGCAAGGCCCCTCTTCCCGCACCGGAACGGCACGGGTTTCAGGCCTTGTTTTGCCGTGGCTTTACGCGCCGTAGCGGACCAGAAGGTCCTTGGCATCCACCTGGGTTCCGGCAGGGGTCACCACCTCGGCCACGGTACCGTCACGCTGGGCATGCAGGGCGGTTTCCATCTTCATGGCTTCGATGGTGAGCAGCAGGTCGCCGCTTCTGACGGCCTGACCGGCGGTCACGGCGACCGAGGCGACCATGCCGGGCATGGGGGCTGCGACATGGTCGGGATTGCTCTCGTCGGCACGGGCACGCCTGGGCGCGGTCGCGGCGGCTTCGCGATGCAGGATGCGCGCAATTCGGGGTTGGCCGTTGAGCTCAAAAAAGACCTTCACGTGGCCCTCTTCATCGGCTTCGCCCACGGCCTGGCAGCGGATCACCAGGGTCTTGCCCGGTTCAAGGTCGACCGCGATCTCCTGGCCGGGATCCATGCCATAGAAGAAGATCGGTGTGGGCAGCACATCGACGGGCCCATGCTCGCGAAGGTGCTTGGCATAGTCGGTAAAGACCTTGGGATACATCAGCCAGGAACAGAATTCCTCGTCGGTGAGATGGCGACCAACCTTGACTTCGGCTTGCCTGCGGTCGGCCTCCAGATCGGCCGGCTCCAGACGTGCGCCGGGCCGTTCGGTGGCGGCGGCCTCACCCTTCAGCACCTTGGTCTGAAGCGCCACTGGCCAGCCGCCGGGAGGCTGGCCCAGATCTCCACGGAACAGCGACACCACGGATTCGGGAAAGGCGATCTCGTGATCGGGATCAAGCACCTGTTCGCGGCTGAGATTGGCCGAAACCATGGAAAGCGCCATGTCGCCCACGACCTTGGAGGTCGGTGTGACCTTCACGATGTCACCAAACATCTGGTTCACATCGGCATAAGCTCGCGCAACGTCGTGCCAGCGTTCGGCAAGGCCCAGAGCGCGGGCCTGTTCCTTCAGGTTGGTGAACTGCCCGCCGGGCATCTCGTGGAGATAGACCTCCGAAGCACCAAACCGAAGGTCGCTCTCGAAGGCCAGGTAGTCGCGCCGCACGGCCTCCCAGTAATCGGAGAATGCGCGGATGGTTGCTGCGTCCAGTCCGGTTGCGCGCGGGTCGTGGGCCAGGGCGGCAGAAATCGAACCCAGGTTCGGCTGGCTTGTCAGGCCCGACCAGGAATCCATCGCCGCATCGACGGCATCACAGCCGACTTCCACGGCCGCCAGCACGCTGGCCGCGGCAATGCCGCTGGTGTCGTGGGTGTGGAAATGGACCGGGCGGCCGGTCTCTTCCTTGATGGCAGTGATCAGCAGGCGCGCGGCATCGGGCTTGACCAGGCCTGCCATGTCCTTGAGGCCGATGATGTGCGCTCCGGCCTGCGTCAGATCTGCCGCCATGCGCCGGTAATAGTCGAGATCGTATTTGGGCCGGTCGGGATCAAGGACATCGCCGGTGTAGCAGATCACCGCTTCCAGGACCTTGCCGCTTTCGATCACCGCATCCATGGCAACGGTCATGTTCTCAACCCAGTTCAGGCTGTCGAACACGCGGAAGACATCGACACCACTTTGGGCTGCCTGATGCACGAATTGGCGCACGACATTGTCTGGATAGTTCGTGTAACCCACGGCGTTGGAACCGCGCAGCAGCATCTGAAACAGGATGTTGGGGCAGGCCTGGCGCAGGACACGCAGGCGCTCCCACGGGCACTCGTCCAGGAAGCGCATGGCAACGTCAAAGGTCGCACCGCCCCAGCATTCCAGGCTGAACAGGCCAGACATGTTGTGGGCATAGGCCTCGGCGACCCGTGCCATGTCGAAGGTGCGCATGCGTGTGGCGATCAGCGACTGGTGGGCATCACGCATCGTCGTGTCGGTCACCAGCGTGCGTTCCCGGGTCAGCATCCATTGGGCCAGACCCTCGGCCCCCAGTTCATCCAGCAACTGGCGTGTGCCCGCAGGCGGCGTACCGGTTTCATGGGCAGGCACGACAGGGGCGTGTCCGGCAGGGGGACGGGGACGGCCGGCGACTTTGGGATTGCCGTTCACCGTGACGTCGGCAATGAAGTTGAGCAACTTGGTGGCGCGGTCGCGGCGGCGCACGAAATGGAACAGCTCGGGTGTCGTGTCGATGAAGCGTGTTGTGTAGCTGGCGTCCAGAAATGCCGGATGGTTGATCAGGTTTTCCAGGAAGGCCAGGTTGGTCGCCACACCGCGGATACGAAACTCGCGCAGGGCGCGATCCATGCGTCGCACAGCCTCTTCGGGGCCCGGCGCCCAGGCTGTCACCTTTTCAAGAAGACTGTCGTAGTAACGCGTGATGACGGCACCGGAATAGGCCGTGCCGCCGTCCAGGCGGATGCCGAACCCGGTCGCGCCGCGATAGGCGGTGATGCGCCCGTAGTCGGGGATGAAGTTGGACTCGGGATCCTCGGTCGTAATGCGGCACTGCAGGGCATGGCCATTCAGGCGGATCTCGGCCTGTGCTGGAACACCGCTGGAAGCTTCGCCAATGACGCCGCCCTGGGCGATCAGCAACTGTGCCTTGACGATGTCGATGCCGGTGACTTCCTCGGTCACAGTGTGTTCGACCTGGACGCGCGGGTTGACCTCGATGAAGTACGTGCCGCCATCGTCGGCATCCATCAGGAACTCAACCGTGCCAGCGCCGCGATAGTTCGCATAACGGCCCAGCGCCAGGGCCGACTGGCACAGGGTCTCGCGGGCCTTGTCATCCAGATAGGGTGCTGGCGCCCGTTCCACGATCTTCTGGTTGCGCCGCTGCACCGAACAGTCGCGCTCGAACAGGTGGACGACATTGCCGTGATCATCACCCAGAAGCTGAACCTCGACATGGCGTGCCCGAGCGACGAAACGCTCGGCATAGATTTCGCCGTTGCCAAAGGCCGATTCCGCTTCGCGCCGCGCGGCCGTCAGTTCGCGCTCCAGATCCGCCGCCGTGTCCACCCGGCGCATGCCGCGTCCGCCGCCACCCCAGCTTGCCTTCAGCATGACAGGATAGCCGATCTCGGCGACCAGACCGGCTGCCTCACCCATGTCTTCGGGCAGGGGGCCACTGGCTGGCACCATGGGAACACCTACGGTCTGCGCTGCCTCGCGGGCTGCCACCTTGTTGCCCAGCAGGCGCATGGTGTCGGGACGCGGTCCCACCCAGGTCATGCCTGCCGCGATCACGGCATCGGCAAACTCGGGGTTTTCCGAAAGGAAGCCATAGCCTGGATGCACCGCATCAGCCCCCGCTAGGGCGGCAATGCGCAGCATTTCCGGGATCGCCAGATAAGCGCGCACGGGACCATGGCCCTGACCGATCAGATAACTCTCGTCGGCCTTGAAACGATGCAGGGCCAGCTTGTCCTCATCGGCATAAACCGCGATCGTGCGGATGCCCAGTTCGTTGGCAGCGCGCATGACTCGGATGGCGATCTCGCCACGGTTGGCAACCAGCAGGCGTTTGATGGTTCGGGGCATCGGCATCGGCCGTCTCGCGACGACTCCCTGGCTAGACACATGGCGACGTTTGCCGACTACACCGCCATCACCCCCCATGATAGCGTTCTTGCGACATTGCGATGTCTGAATCGGCATCACGCCAACCGGCCCGCCACGAAAACGCCGTCCTTCCAGCGCAGAAACTCCGCCCCATGAACCTTGCCCGTGCATTTGTGACCGTCAGCGGGTTGACCGCGATCAGCCGCGTGCTGGGCTTCGTGCGCGACATGCTGTTTGCCGCTGCCCTGGGTGCGGGCATCGGGGCGGATGCGTTTCTGGTCGCCTTCAAGCTTCCCAATTTCTTCCGCCGTCTGTTTGCCGAAGGTGCGTTCAACGCAGCCTTCATTCCCATGTTTGCAGGCAGGCTGGAGGGTGAGGGCAAGGAAGAGGCCAAACGCCTGGCCGACGAAACGATGGCAATCCTGCTGCTGGCATTGGTCGTGCTCACGGTCGTGTTCGAGATCGCGATGCCCTGGATCATGCTGGGCCTGGCACCGGGTTTTGTTGATGAGCCCGAGAAATTCGCGCTGGCCGTCGAGCTCACCCGCATCACCTTCCCCTATCTGCTGCTGGTCTCCATGGTCGCGCTGTTCGGTGGCATGCTGAACTCGACCGGCCGGTTTGCCGCCTATGCGGCTGCCCCCATCCTGCTCAATCTCTGCCTGATCGCTGCTGCGCTCATTGCCTACTACTCCGACAATATCGGTGCCGGTCATGCGCTGGCCTGGGGTGTCACGCTGGGCGGTGTGGCGCAGCTCCTGCTGCTGCTCGCCAATCTCAGCCGTGCCGGCATGATGCCGCGCCTGCTGTGGCCGCGCCTCACCCAGGGCGTGCGTCAGGTGCTCAAGCTCTTCGGGCCCGCCGCATTGGGTGCGGGTGTCGTGCAGATCAATCTGGTGATCGATCTCTGGGTCGCCTCGTTCCTGGCGACCGGCTCGATCTCCTATCTCTACTATGCCGACCGCGTGAACCAGCTTCTTCTGGGTGTCATTGGCATCGCCGTGGGCACGGCCCTGCTGCCGCTGCTTTCACGTCAGATCCAGGCGGGGGACCAGAAGGGCGCCAACGACAGCCAGAGCCGTGCGGTGGAACTGGTCATGCTGTTCTGTCTGCCCGGCGCGGTCGCGCTCACGATTATCGCCGAGCCGATCATCGCGGTGCTGTTCGAACGTGGCGCCTTCAGTGCCGTCGATACCGCGAACAGTGCCGCCGCCCTGGTGGCCTTTGCCACCGGCCTGCCGGCCTATGTTCTGATCAAGGTCTTCGCACCGGGTTTCTTTGCACGCAAGGACACCAAGACGCCGGTCAAGGTCGCGGTCGTGGGCCTGCTCAGCAATCTTGGCATCATGCTCACGCTCATCTGGTCCCTGGGCCATGTCGGGATTGCGCTCGCCACGGCGGGCGCCGCCTGGATCAACGGCGGCATCCTTTGTTACATCCTCATCAAACGCGGTCATTTCAGCCCGGACGACCGCCTCAAGCGCCGCCTGCCGCGCATTCTCTTCGCCTCGGCCCTGATGGCACTGGCCCTATGGGCCGGCAACTGGGCGGCGGTGCGTTATGTCCCTGACGGCCTCCTGTTTCAGGCGCTTGCGCTGGGCGCTCTGGTCACGCTGGGCCTCGCCGTCTACGCCGTTGCCGGTCAGCTTCTGGGGGCCTTCAACTTCGCCGACGTCAAAGACATGATGCGCAAGAGAGCGCTGAGGAAGGCCAAGCGCGGCTGAGATTCCAGTCAGAACGGCACGAGTTCCCTGCTTCCCGATTCAAGATAGAGCCAGGGGCTGATTGTCCTCGGCTTCAAGCCCGGTGTCGTGTTCTTCGGGGTCGGGTTCACTGGTGGCCAGGACCTGATCAGCCTTGACGATCTGGTCGACCAGGCGCCACACCTGGCTCAGCGCATCCAGGGCATGTCCGGCATCAAGGGGTGAAAGGGCCTTCGTTGCCGCAGATTGCAGCAGGGATTGTTTGGCGCGTTGGTAACTGTTCAGGAACACGGCAAAGGCCTCATCGCGGGCAAGACGCTGCAAGCCGGGTTCGCTCTGGCTTTCAAGAATGTTGATGCAGGACGACGCATCGAGAAGCGCCGTGGCGACCGAGTCCCGGGCAACTGCGTCCTGGAAGTGCCGGACCTGACGGTGCAGGGGGTCGGCGGTGCGGGCGGCATGGGTTGCACTGGCGAGATAACGCGAGACTCGAAGCGCGCGGGGAAGGGCTTCGGCAGCTGCGCGCGGCAGCGTTTCCATGCGGATCGACGTTGCAAACTCCGTGATGGCCTCATCAAGCGTCGCAATGGCGTCGGATCGGCGGCGCAGGCGCTCCGGGCCGGTGCGATCGTCGATCAGGGCGGCAAGGGCAAGGCCATGGACGAGGGAAGCCAGGCGGCGCAGCTCCCGGTCGAGCGCATCCATGGCCAGAACCGGGGTCTTGAGCACGGTCCTGTCGAGGTACTGAGGCAGGCTCGCATCCTCCTCGGCGCTATGGAACAGCTTCTCCAGCCACTTTGCCATCGGATTGGTGAAGGGCAGCAGCAGGGCGACGCCCATCAGATTGAACACGGTGTGAAACAGGGCAAGCAGCGGTGCGGGGTCGTCTGCGACATCGAACCAGCTTCCGATCAGCGCGACAAACGCAACAAAGGCCGGAAGCACGGCGATCGCAACCAGGCCGGTGACCATGTTGAAGGCAAAATGCCCGATGGCGACGCGCTTGGCATTGGGGGTGGCCTTGATGACCGCAAACAAGGCCGTGGACGTTGTGCCGACATTGGCCCCGATGATCGCTGCTGCCGCGGCTTCGATGCCGATGACCGATTGTGTGGCGGCCGTCAGGATGATGGCGATGGCTGCACTGGAAGACTGCGTCAGGACCGTGGCGATGAAGCCCACGCCGACGTAGATCAGGATGCCGACAAGGCCTTCGTCTGCCACGACCAGTTGGCCGCCAAACTCTGTCGCCATGCCGCCAAAGGCGTCCTGGAGGATGGCAAGGCCCAGAAAGAAAAGGCCGAAACCGGCAAGCGCATTGCCCAGGCCTTCCAGCCGTTTGCCCGATGCAGCCATGCGCAGGGCGACGCCGAGCGCCAGAATGGGCAGCGCCATCGCATCGATCTTGAACCCGAGTCCTGTGATGGCAACCAGCCATCCCGTCATGGTGGTGCCGACATTGGCGCCAAACACCACGGCGAGCGCCTGGCGCAGGGTCAGCATGCCGGCATTGGCAAAGCCCAGCGTGGCGACCGTGACCGCGGCCGAGGACTGGACCACCGCCGTCACCAGAGCGCCGCTCATCGCGCCGCGCAGGGGTGTTGATGTCCAGTCGCGCAGGATCACCCGCAGGCCAGCGCCGCCGAAGAGCTTCAGGCCATCGGTCATCATCGCCATGGCGAGCAGGAAGAGCGCAAGGCCGCCGGCAATCGTGAATACGATCAGGAACATGACGTTATCCTAGTGCCATGGCACCCGCAGCAGAAGCGCGATCAGGATGTTCGTGGGCCGCAGGCAAACAGGGCGATGGGCGTCAACCCGCCGGGTAAGTTCAGGATGCCAGCCGTTGCAGCATCATCGATACCGCCGACAAGAACGCCCGCCAGGCTCAGGGCTTCGGTTGCAAGATAAAGCGATTGCGCGATCGCACCGGCTTCCATGGCGGCATAACGCTCTCCTCGTCTGCCGTCGGGCTGTTGTTCGTGGAACGCGGCATTGGCACTGTCGATATCGGCTGCAATGATGACAAGGGCCGCGGCGCGCCCGACCCAGGGCTGTTCTTCCAGCGCGGCTTTCTGGAGTGCCGGTCGCAGATCCCCCGGCTGGAGCAGCGGGCCGAGACCATCACCGGCAGACCAGCCATGGAGACCCGGTTCCAGTCCTTCGACCGCACCGGCCACCAGCAAGAGGCGCATGGGGTAAAGCGCGCCGGCCGACGGCACGACTTTCCGGTCGTTGCGGCTATCACCCAGACCGCAGGAGAGCAGTGTTTCGACATCTCTGCGTGACAGTGGTGCTTCGGCAAAATCGCGGCGGGTGCACCTGGCTCCAAGCAGGGATTGCAGCGCATCGAGGTCGGCCATCAGGCTTCGCCGTCGTCGGGCGCCTCGAAGACAACGGTGGGCGCAACAATGGCGTCCTGTCGGGGTAGTTTGTCGGGGTGATGCCAGCCCGGCAGCAGGGAGAGCCGTCCGACCCAGGAGAGCATCTTGCGCCAGGGGGTCGTATCAAGACCGGCTTCGTCGGCAAGGTAGATGTATCCGGCCGCGGAGATGTCGGCGATGGTCGGGCCGCCCCCGACCAGCCATTGGTGGTCGGCAAGATGCCGGTCCACGAGGTCGAAGGCCCGCTCGGCGCGCTTCTGGAAGAAGGTGATGACCGCCGGATCAAACCCGGCGAAGCGTTTGCCGAAGCGCGCCAGGGAGATGCCGCTGTTGAACTTGTTGCTGGTCCAGGCCATCCATTCCTGGATACGGCGGCGCTCGTCATCATCGCTACCGCCGAAGCGGCCGATGTCGTCGGCCAGATAACGCAGGATGACGTTGGACTGGGTAATGGTGCGCTCGCCGTGAACCAGTACCGGCACTTCCTGGAACGTGTTCATGGCGGTGAAATCATCGGTCTTGGTCGCGCCGTCGAAGATGTCGACGTGGCGGAAGTCATAGGCCTTGCCGGCCAGCGCCAGAAGCAGGGCTGCCTTGTAGACATTGCCGGATTCGAAATGGCCGTAGAGTGTGTATTCGGGATTGCCCATGACCTTGATCTCCAGCAGGTGTCGTTGGATTGCGGATTCAGGCGACAGCGCGGCGCAGGCGCAGGCCGTGAACGATGAGCAGCAGGCCGAACACTCCGATACCGCCGGGCAGCCAGGCGGCATCCAGTCGCGTGGCTTTCAGGGAGGCGGTGGTTTCGTCCAGCGTGACCAGGGTGCCGTCGGCGTTCTCGAACTGCCAGACCACATAACGCTCGCGTTCGTCCGGCGCGTCATCCCAGCGGTAGAACATGCCAGGTCCGGCGGTCAGCGCTTCCTTGAAGGCGTCATAGCGCGGCATCGAGGTCGAGTAGATCACGATCTCCTCGCCGGGATTGACCGCTGCCTGAATCTCCATGGCATCATCGGACAGGAAGCGCAGGAACGCGCCGCGCCGCCTGCGCACCTCGATGGCGTCAAACGCAGTGCCTTCCAGGACGGTGAGCTGCCCGGCCGTGGGATAGGCGTGGTGCAGTGGAACGCTGGCGAACCAGGCGCCCACGGCGAACAGGATCAGCCCCGCAATCAGCGGTGCGGGGAGCTTGTTGCTCATGCCGCGGGCAAAACGTCCGATCACTGACGCGATTCCTTGTTCAAGTGTAGCGAACGACTCCCTTCACCGCAGAGGCGAAGGGAGTCGCAAGCGCCTTAGGTCTGCAACGGCAATCAGCCGCGCAGGATGGGTTCGGCGGCATCCAGCGCGCCCGAAAGGGCGGCCATCAGCTCGTCGATATCGGCCTTGGTCACGACCAGCGGTGGTGACATCACCATGCTGTCGCCGGTCGCGCGGACCAGAAGGCCGCGATCCCAGGCGAGATCGCGCACGATCTTGCCGGCTTCCTTTGATCCGTCGAAGGACTTGCGGATCGCCTTGTCCTCGACGATCTCGACGGCGGCCATCATGCCCAGACCACGAACCTCGCCGACCAGGGGATGATCGACCAGTTCGCGCAGGCGCGCCTGGAAGTAGGGGCCGGTTTCGGCACCCACAGTCTCGACGATGCCTTCACGCTGCAGGATGTTGATGTTCTCCAGCGCCACGGCCGATGC
>Ga0055584_100008025_pt1 | contig 10347 bp, 6 predicted proteins | sample OSDHelmetaG_FD_58716 | JGI IMG/M metagenome (GOLD analysis project Ga0055584, IMG submission 58716) | Pelagic marine sediment microbial communities from the LTER site Helgoland, North Sea, for post-phytoplankton bloom and carbon turnover... | ecosystem: Environmental > Aquatic > Marine >...
GGGATGCAATGGTCTGCTGCGTCACGTTCGCCGGAGTGAACGGCCTCATCACCTGGCTCAGTATTCTGGCCGGAGAAAGATGGTATGGCATCGGATTCCTGATCGCCGCCTGCATCGCCATGCTCATGACGGCGGCTTGGGTCAACTTTCACGTTCGCAATCTGGAATACGACACCTTCACGCCGCAACCTCTCTACGGGTAGAAGGCCAAGCTCAGGCAGCGATCAGGCTTCCGGCAGTTTGATATTCTCGAGGCCCAGCGCAAAGATCTGTTCAGGAGCTGCCGGCTTGTAGAGATGCCAGCCTTGGGCGTAATCCACTCCCAGCTCTTTCACTGCCCTCAACGCTCCGGCGCTCGAAACATATTCCGCCACAGTCTTGCGCTTGAGGATTCTGGAGATCTCGACGATGGCGCGGACGATGGCACGATCCACTTCGTCATTATCAAGATTTTCAACAAAACGGCCGTCGATCTTCAGGACATCCACCGGCAGATCCCGGAGATATCCGAGTGAGGAGACGCCCTTGCCAAAATCATCCAACGCAAAACGACAACCGTAATCCTGCAACTCCTGAATATTCCTCCGGGCAATCTCCAGATTGTGGATCATCGTCGTTTCCGTGATCTCAAAATAAATCCGGGAGGGATCAACACTGCTCCCGGCAAGAAGACCTTTGACCAGTTCCGGAAACCGGGCGTCGGTGAGAGTGCGCGAAGACAGGTTTGCCGACACCCTGAGCTCCGCATGGTCCCGCATGAGATCGATTACGCGATACAGTACGAAATGATCGATCTGATGCAATATGCCAAAGCGTTCCGCCGCGGGCAAAAAGTCGTCGGGCGAAACAATCTTCCCATTCTCATCACGCAGGCGAACCAACGCCTCAAAGCTCAGCGGATCCTTGTCGCTGAGCGGCACCACCGGCTGCAACCAGACCTCGATCCGATTTTCTTCCAACGCCTGTTTCACCTTCATGTAACAGGCGGCATGTTCACTCAATTGCTGCAATGAACCCAGGTCTGGCCGATGAGTCTCAACACCGTTGCCGCCGTTCATCTTGACCTGATAGCTCGCAGCCAGCGCGGATCCCAAAACTTCTTCCGAAGCCGTTCCACTCTCAATCGGCGACAGTCCGATACTGGTGGAGCACAGAAACTCCTGTTCCGCCTCCTTGAAACGCTTACCGGCCAATTTGGTGCTGAGGTTGTGGGCGAAGAGCAACGCATCCTCCTCCCCCATGTTTCGCAACAGGACGGCAAATTCATCGCTCCCCATCCGGGCAACAACGTCCTGATCGCGCACGGAACTCTTGAGCGTCGTGGAAAACTCCATGAGGAACCGATCACCAGCCGCATGATTGATCAGGTGGTTCACCACCTTGAAATGATCCAGATCCACGTACATCAGATGGCTGGTCGTATCTTCCGCCTCCGCCGCCTCTTTCAGCTGCTCGATAAAAAACTGCCGGTTGTGCAGTCCTGTGAGCGCGTCGTGATTGGCCAGAAACACAAGGTCCTCCTCCAGCCGTTTTCGCTGTCGGATATCAGTAAAGACAACCACCGCACCGTAGAATCCACGCTCGTCATCGAGAATTGCATCGGCCCTTACATGGGCAATCACCGGCGCCGCATCCGCGTTGCGCATGTCCAGCTCTCCCACAAAGGAACCATGCTCTTCGCACGCTGCCCAAATCTCGTTCCAAATGCCGTCATCGGCGAACAATCCACGAAATCGCCCCGCCACTTTCAGGTCCGCGTGCGTCGCTCCGAACATCCTCACGAACGCGGCATTGACGTAGTTGACCTTCTGCTCCCCATCGACCATGCAGACCGCATCGCTCGTGCTGTCGACCGCCCGATTGATGCGCAAAAGCTCATCCTCGGTACGTCGCTGATGCTGCCCATCTGCAACGGAACCGGCATCTTTCTGGGTACGGCGCAAAGTGCCGACAATGCGGGCCTGAACATCCAAAAAATTAATCGGCTTGTTGATGTAATCGACCGCGCCGAGATCGAAAGCCCTCACCTTGTCGCGCATCTTTTCGCGTCCCGTGACAACGATGACCGGAATTTCTTTCAGGACGGCATCCCCGTGAATGTGTTCCAAGACATCCAAACCATCCATGTCTGGGAGTCCCAAATCCAGGAGCACCAAATCCACCTCTTCCTGACGCAGGATATCGAGGGCCTTCTCCCCGGTCTCGGCGACCACGGTATCGATGTCATCATCTTCGAGCGAAATGGCGAGTAATTCGGCCATTTCAAGCCGGTCTTCGACGATGAGCACCTTTGGATCTTCCATGGATAAGCGAGCCCGGTGGGCGGTGAGATTCTTTCGGATACCCTCCTCTTTTCCAACCCTAAACTCCCCAGCGCCCCGTAGGAAAGCCTCTTACTCGTTACTCAAAATTCACCACGACGCCGCGACGCTCCAGTGTCATCCCTTCGTTGAGCCAAAGGTCTGCCAAAGTGTTGTTGTAATCTGCCAGCGCGCGCAACTCGGACGAGCGGGCGGCGGTGAGATCCCGTTGCAACTGCAGAACAAAGAATCCCGTACTCTTCCCATTGGCAAACTTTTTTTCCTCCGCTTCCGAAGCCGCCTCGGCATATCGACGCGCCTCGCGAGTGGCATCGATTCGCTGATAGGCGTTGCGGGCGGCCTTCAAGGCATTGTCGATCTCGATGATGATCTGCTGCTCCAACTGTTTGTGGCTCAACAGCAGTCGCTGCTTTTCGAGGCGGCTGGATCGATAGTTGTTTTTCGCCGTGCGATTGCTGAAGGGAATCGTGAGTACCAGACCGTAGGAGTAGGCCTGCCCGGACCCAGTCCGTATTCCGTCCAGTCCTCCCGGCAAATCCGTGCCGAAACCGTTGTGCCCATAGGACAACTGCAGATCCAAGGACGGGAGAATCTGGTTCTTGTTGTAGCGCAGAACGATTTTTTGCCGCTCCAGTGATTCCTTGGATTGCAACAGATCCGGCCGACGCTCCAGCCCTCTGACCCAACTGTCCTGAGTGTCGAATTGGTGCACCACCGCAAGCAACTTGTCCGTCGGATCAAATTTCACATCAGCCACCAGCGCAAAATCATCGCTGAGCAAGCCTTTCAAGGCGTTCATCCGGGTATCTAGTTGAACCTGGGCTGAGAGCAGATCTGCGCGCCTGGCAGCCGCCTGCGATTCCGCCTGGGTCTGATCCAACGGAGCCAAAGCACCCAACTCCACCCGGCGCCTCGTTTCACGAAGGTGTTTTTCAGCCAACTGCAGGGATGAGTCCTGTACCAAAACGTTTTCACGGGCGTAGACCAGTTCGTAATAGGCCTTCTCCACCGAGTTCACCGTGCGCATGATCTGATGCGAAAGTACGAGTTCATTGATCTTCAATGTCCGCTTTGCGACCGCAATCGTGCGACGTGGGGAATCGATCATAAAATTGCGCAGCAACGGCTGCGTAACCGAGGCGGTGATATCCGAGTTGTATTGGAAGGAAGGGAATACCGTACCGCTTTGTCGACGAAGCCGGCCGTCCAGCCGATATCTCGTCCCATACGGCAGCAGTCCGTTGATTCCCGGACCGAAGCTTTCCGTGGTCGTATCGCTGCCCGTCCCAAACAGGCGACTGTTCGGATCACTCGACCCCGGCGAAGCATTGAAGCTTTGGTTCGCCGACAGCGTGAAACTCGGATCATAAGCCCCCAGTGAAGAGCCGATCGAAAGTTCGTCCATCCGGGGTTGAATTCGACGGGTCCGAATATCGAGATTCTTCGCCAGTGCCTCGGCGATGCAGTCATCCAAGGTCAGTGGTCGCGAATTCGCGTACTCGATCTGCCCTTCGACATTCGATACACAAAATATCATGACGGAGAAAACAACAGCCTTCCAAAACATCGCGCGCGAGCATGGAGCACCGGTGAATCCTCGTCAAATCAGCCATGAAGCGAGTGGAAGCCCGATCCGCGTCCACAAACTGCGCGCTTGGCTCACAAATGCCACGCGGCTAACGTTTGGGCAGACAATGAACAAGTGGATTGCCGATTACATTGAACGACAGAAGGCCGCACACGATTCCATCCCCCACGAGCAGGTGGCAGCACTGATCGAGGTTCTGCGCAAGGCATTGGTGGAAGACCGGCAGATTCTTTGCTTTGGCAACGGCGGCAGCGCTTCCAACTGTTCGCATTTCGCCACCGATTTGGGAAAAGGGGCCTCCGACGCCGTGGGCAAACGCTTCCGCGTTCTGTCCCTCAACGACAACGTAAGCTGGATGTTGGCGCTGGCCAACGACTACGCCTACGACCAGGTGTTTGCCCAACAGCTCATGACCTACGGCAAACCGGGCGACATCGCCCTGAGCCTCAGCGTGAGCGGAAATTCTCCGAATTGCGTGAACGGACTGCAATGGGCAAAAGACAATGGATTGACCACCATTGCTCTGGTGGGTGCCAAACGTGGCAAGATGGCAGAAATCGCCGACCACACGGTGGTGATCGACGACACCCATTACGGCCGGGTGGAAGACGCCCAGATGGGAGTCTGTCACCTGCTCTGCTACGCATTCATGGAGAAACCCGAGATCGCCTCCTGATCTCCGGTCTGGTTCTTTCAAAAAATTCACAACCGATCAATTGAATCTCGTTGGCGGCATCCGGGCATGACCGCTACGCTCAAGCCTGCATGGCGGAAGCACAGATCGAAATCGGCCCCGAACACTATCTCAACCGCGAGCTCAGCTGGTTGGAATTCAACCAACGGGTACTCGACGAAGCGCTCGACAAATCGACGCCACTGCTCGAACGCCTCAAGTTTTTCTGCATCACCAGCTCCAACCTTGACGAATTCTTCGAGGTCCGGATCGCCGGGTTGAAACAACAGATCGAGAGTGGCGTGGGGGAACGATCCTTCGACGGAATGACGGCAACCAAATGTTTCCGCGCCGCCAACTCGAGGGTCAAATCGCTGATCGAACAGGCGTTCAACTGCTGGCGCAAGGATCTCAAACCGGCTCTCGCAAAACACGGAATCCGCTTCCACGACTTCGAGAAACTAAGGGCCGCCGACCGCGATTACACGCGGCAGTTTTACGCTGATGAGGTCCGACCGGTATTGACCCCGCTGGGGATCGATCCGGCCCATCCTTTTCCCCAACTCCTCAACAAGTCGCTGAATCTCATCGTCGAGCTGCAGGTAATCGAGGATGGCAAGCGCCAGAAGCGTCTGGCGGTGGTGCAGGTTCCGCGCGGTCTTCCGCGTTTGGTCAAACTGCCGCGCGAAGACGAGAGGCAGGACTACGTTTTTTTGGGCAATCTGATCGGACACTACTTGGATGACCTGTTTCCCGGGAATGAAGTGACCGGCCACTGGATGTTCCGGGTGACCCGAAACAGCGAGCTCTACATCGACGAGGAGGATGTCGCCAACCTGCTCCGCGCTGTGGAGGAAGAACTGCACAATCGACGCAAGAACGACGCCGTACGCCTGGAGATCGAAGCGTCCGCTCCGGTTGCGATCCAGCGTGAGCTGCTGAAGAAACTGAAACTCGGCTCGGAAGACCTCTATACCATCGAGGGTCCGATCAATCCGACGCGCCTGATGCAGATCTACGCTGGCAACCATTCTCCCGAACTACGCGATGCTCCTCACGTCGCCCCGATGCCCCCAGCCCTCCGCAACCAACCGAACATCTTCAACGAGATCCGGGAACGCGATATTCTGAGCCACCATCCCTTCGAATCGTTCAGCTGCGTCGCGGATTTCCTCGCCCAGGCGGCTGAGGATCCGAATGTCCTGGCGATCAAGCAGACGCTCTACCGCACGGGCGGAGATCTCAGGATCGTCGGTGCGTTGATGAAAGCCGTCCGCCAAGGAAAACAAGTCACCGCGGTCGTGGAATTGCGCGCGCGATTTGACGAAGCCAACAACATCCAGTGGGCCCGTCAGCTGGAAGAGGCAGGCGTCCATGTCGTCTATGGGCTGGTCGGCTACAAGATCCATTCCAAGATGATCCTCGTCGTCCGCAAGGATACCGACGGCATCCGCCGCTACGTCCATCTGGGCACCGGCAACTACAATCCGGCCACCGCCAAGCTCTATACCGATCTGGGTTTGTTCACGTGCCAGCAGGATTTCGGCGAAGATGTCGCCAACATGTTCAATCTGCTGACCGGGATCTGTCAGTTTCAGGAAACCCGCAAACTGCTGGTCGCCCCCTTTCAATTGCGCGACCGGATGGTTGAAAAGATTGAGCGGGAAGCTGCCAATGCCGAAGCGGGCCTGCCGGCAAAGATCGTCGCCAAGATGAATGCCTTGGTGGACCCCGTCGTGATCAAGGCTCTCTATCGGGCCTCGCAGAGCGGTGTATCAATTGAACTCATCGTCCGCGGCATCTGTTGTCTGCGTCCGGGCATCCCCGGGGTCAGCGACAACATCACCGTGCGAAGCATCATTGACCGCTTCCTCGAACACAGCCGCATCTACTACTTCGACAATGCCTGCCAGCCCGAAGTCTACATCGGCAGCGCAGACTGGATGCCGCGCAACTTTGATCGCCGCATCGAAACGGTATTCTCGCTTGAGGATGGCAATCTCCGGGACCGCGTAATCACGGAACTCTTTGATGTGATTCTGAAGGATAATCTCAAGGCACGATTGCTCGATGCCACCGGGAAATACAAACGCGCTCTTCCGCGCAGGGGTGAGACCAAGCATCGGAGTCAATCAGAGTTCATGAAACTCGCTGCGAAAGCAGAGAAGCGCCCGCGAAAGTCACGCAAGAGCAAGGGCAGCTATCCCAAAGTGAAGTTGCGGTCCCGTCCCAAGAATTGAACCGGGGCGGAATCGATTGAGACTACCCCTCGTGGTCGCGCGTCATGCCCACCTCGGCACGCAGCAGATCATGCAGGGTCACGATGCCGATCACCTGCCCCCCCGGCTTGTCCAGCATGATGGCCACGCCGGTGGGTGATTCGATCAACTTGTATTGTAGCTGACGGATGTGGTCGCTTGGCAGACAGGTCGCGGCCGGTTGCAGAATCGGAGGTTCCTTCTTTTCAATCGCGATCTGCGCCTTTTGCCGACTCAAGATCCCGGACAATTGCCCGTCCTCCATGACCGGGAAGTAGTTGTAGGGATGAGCATCGATAGTGGCCTGCATCGTCTCCGGAGTGAGATCCTTCAGTACTATGGGGCCAAAATTCATGATCGCCGAAACTGGCAACTGTTGCCACGAACGCAGGTCTCTCGGTGGTATGACGTGCTGCAGGTTGTGCCCATCCTGCACGAGCAGTTCTTCGTAGAAGTTATGCCGTGAAAGCCGCCGACTCACCGCCTGGCTCACCAATGCCCCCAGCATCAGGGGGGGCACCAGATGGAAATCGTGCGTCATTTCAAAGACAATCAGAATGGCGGTAACCGGCGCCCGCACGACCGCGCCCAAACAGGCACTCATACCCACCACCGCCAGCAATATGTGATCGCCGGAACTCAATTCCACAAAATGCCCGATCAAGCCGCCGCAAAAGATACCGCCAATTCCGCCCAGAAACAGCGTGGGTGAGAAGATCCCCCCGCAGCCGGCCCAGCCATAACAGGCCACGGTCGCGATCAGCTTGCCCAACACGAGCATACCGGCAAACTTGAGCGGCATATCATACGCCAATGCCGAAGACAGCGTTTCGTAGCCGATGCCGAAGACCCCCGCGCTGCCGGTGCCGAGGAACACCACACAACCGACCACCCAGGTAATGAAAGCACCCATCATCGGTTTGGCCCACAATGGTATCCACGAAATCTGTTTCTGTTGTTGGCGCGTCCGTAGGGACCACTTCTGAAAGACAATCCCCAACAGCCCGCAAATCGCGGCCACCAAGGGCGTCAGAAGATACAGTTTCCAATCCGGAGACGAAAGTTCACCCAAGGTGAATGCCGGCCTTTCGCCAACGATACCGTGGGCCACAAAGGCTCCCAGAACGGAGGCCAACAACACACTGCCCAGAAACCGGCTGTTCAAATCCCCCACCAATTCCTCCAGCACAAAGGTGATTGCGGCCAGCGGCGTGTTGAACGCTGCCGCCAAGCCAGCCGCCGCACCCGCAGCTGTGGCAGTACGGCGATTCTGCTTCGGCTCGCCCAGGACGCCGGCAACGTTCGACGCGAGCGCGCCGGCGATCTGCACGCTCGGTCCTTCCCGCCCCAGACTGCTGCCGCCGCCGATCGAGATGGAGCCAGCCAAGAACTTTACCCATGCCACGCGCCACGGAACCGTTCCGAATTCTTTCCAGAACGCCAATTTCAACTGTGGGATTCCGCTGCCCTGCGCATCCGGACAAAACCGCGTCAACAACCAGCCGGCAACGAGCGCCGAAGGCATGATGGTGAAAAAACTCTTGAAGAGGAAACTGACCGGATCACCGGCGGCGTAGCGCTCGTAGGTCAGGTGATAAATCCCGTCAATTGTCAGGTGAAACAGCACTGCCGCCAAGCCCGCGGCAAGTCCGTAAATACACGTGGCAACGGTTGCACGCGTCTGCCTCGGCAAACGTTGCATCTGCTGTCCAACCCATCTCAACTGCACCCACCTGTTAAAGGTGACATCGCCTTGCCACATCAAGCAGTTTCACAGTTTTAGGGAAATTAATCCTTCACCAGCCCTCCACGACCGTCTCGGCAGCGACGACGATTGAACTGAATCGTCAAGACCCCTAGATTCTTGGCCCTCCAATCAGAGCCAGTGAACACCGAATATCTCGAATCCTTCGCACCCCGACCTGCCGCCTCACATGTGGTCTTCGACTTTGACGGGACGCTCTCGCTGCTGCGCCAAGGCTGGCCGAGCACCATGCTGGCCATGTTCATCGAGATCTTGATGCCTGCGGATCACAAAGAGCGAGCCGCGTTGGAATCGGAACTCACGACCGAGATTCTGAGCTTCAACGGCCGGCAACCCATCCATCAAATGCGCGCCTTCGCTGCACGGATGCAATCTCGAGTAGGACAAGCCCGGTCGCCGGAAGACTATCTCTCCGAATACGCAACCCGGCTCCGAATCGGCATCAATACCCGGATCGAATCCGTCCGCAACGGCAGTGCCGCACCGGATTCGTTCGTTCTGCACGGTGCCCGCAAGTTGCTTGAGCACCTGCGGGACAGTGGATTTACGCTCTACCTGCTCAGCGGCACGAATGAGAACTTCGTCCGCGAGGAAGCAGAATTGTTGGGCCTGACTCACTTTTTCGCCGCCGGACTCTTCGGTGGAACGCCCGATCCGAAAGATTTCTCAAAGGAACGGATCTACGACCGCATCATGGGCAAGGCAGGCATCACCGGCGATAATCTCCTCTCTTTCGGAGACGGACCGATCGAATTGCGCGCTACTGTCGAGCGCGGAGGATTGCCGATTGCCGTCGCAAGTGATGAAATCAACAATGGATCCGGCCGGATTGATCAGGACAAACACACCGTGCTGACCGGCGCCGGCGCGGCTGCCGTGATTCCTGACTACCGGCACGCATTTGAACTGATGGACCGAATTCTCGACCGATGAAACCGTATGACCAACTCGACCTTTCGCGACTGAAAGTTTACCCGCTCCGCGAGCGCAAGAGCATGGCCACGGTCGAGGAGACCTTGGCGGACGTCACTGCGACCCCGCCCGCCGTGGACGAATTCACGAGCAAACTGATCGATCGCTGTGTCGACGACATCGACGCCGCCATCAAACGCGAGGCCGCCGTCATGCTGATCTACGGCGCCCATCTCATCAAAAACGGCGGGCAATCCTTCCTGTGCCAGATGATGGATCGCGGCTGGATATCTCATCTCGCCACCAATGGAGCGGGGATCATCCACGATTGGGAATTCACCTTCTTCGGAAAATCCACGGAATGCGTCCGGAGCAATGTCGCGTCCGGCACCTTTGGCACGTGGGACGAAACCGGTCGCCACATCCAACAGGCACTGTTGCTGGGCGGGTTGAGGAATTACGGATTCGGGCAGGCCTTGGGCAAATATACCTACGAAGATGGCGGCACCATTCCTGAGCCGATGGAACTTGAAACTCAGCTGCGCGATGAACCCGATCATCCGCTGGCGGCTGCCCGGGCGGATCTGCTGCACGCAATTCGCAAGCACGATTTGCCCTCCGGTCCGATGTTGGCTTTTCACCGATACCGCAACTCGTCCCCTCTGGCGCAGGCGATTCGTCACGAAGTTCCGTTCACCGTTCATCCCGGGATCGGCTACGACATCTTCACCAACCATCCGATGTTCAACGGTGCCGTGGTCGGTCGGGCCGCTGGAACTGATTTCAATGTCTACAGCAATACGCTGGAGAATCTGGACGGCGGCGTGGTC
>Ga0055584_100008027_pt1 | contig 10346 bp, 8 predicted proteins | sample OSDHelmetaG_FD_58716 | JGI IMG/M metagenome (GOLD analysis project Ga0055584, IMG submission 58716) | Pelagic marine sediment microbial communities from the LTER site Helgoland, North Sea, for post-phytoplankton bloom and carbon turnover... | ecosystem: Environmental > Aquatic > Marine >...
TTCCTTCAGATCTAACTTTTATCGTTTCAGTGACACGCATACTCCCGTTAATTAAAACCTCAATATCACTATGATAGGAAAGAATACGCTCGTCAGCGATTGTCAGCTGACTGAGTAGGAGGAAACAACAAATGGTTAATAGTCGAGACTTCATACTGTCGATTCAGGTCCTCTTAGTTTTCTTCCAGTTCGAAAAAAGCAGCTTGCGAGAAACTAAATAGCCTGGCGATAAATAGACCCGGAAAAGACTCAACTCGAATATTCAAGTTTCTTACACAGCCGTTGTAGTAACGTCGTGCATGCTGCAAATGTTTTTCTACATCACTAATGTTCTGCTGAAGATCTAAAAAAGATTGATTAGTTTTCAAATCAGGATAGCTCTCTGCCAGTGCAAAAATTCGCTGTACTTCATTGCCAAGCCTCGATTCCAAATCTACTCGACCCTCTGTAAGCAAATGATTATTATCTAGTTTACGAAGCTCTGTGACGGATTCAAGTGTCGACACTTCGTAATCGGCATACTGTTTAACCGCGTCAACCAGCTTTGGAATCAGGTCATGCCGTCTCTTCAGCTGCACATCAATGTCACTCCAGGAACTTAAAACACGATTTCTATCCCTAACCAGGCGGTTGAATAAAAATACCATCCAGGACATAACACTGATTATGATAATAAGAAGAATTTCCAAGACGAGAGCCCTGCTTTTGCTATTGATCTTTATGATGACATAGGCAGGAATAAAGGTGAATGATAATATTCGGAATTCACAATTAGTTAAAAAATTTTAGCCTGGGCTGAGAGAGTAATAAAAAATGGACAAAAACGATAAATACCGTCAACTGTATCCTGATTTACCTGAAGCTGTATACGACCCGCTTAAATTCAAACAATACCCGGAAAAAGAAATGTTGGAGCGAGCAAAGGGCTGGTTTGATGAGTGTGAACGCAGAAGAACAACACGTCATTTTTCGCGTAAAACAGTGCCCCAGGAAATGATTGAATTAGCGATAAAAACCGCTAACACAGCACCGTCCGGCGCACACTTGCAGCCCTGGCAATTCGTCGCGATTGATAAGCATAATTTGAAACAGCAAATTCGTGAAGTTTGTGAAGAAGAAGAATTCAAAACCTATACTGAGCGTATGAGTGATGAGTGGCGCCGTGATCTTGCCCCACTTGGAACAGATTGGGAAAAAGCGCACATCACTGATGCCCCCTGGATAGTAGTTTTATTTAAAGAACGTTATCAGTTAAAAGCCGATAATACGAAAAAGAAGCACTACTATGTGGAAGAAAGTGTGGGTATCTGCGCAGGACTATTTATTTCTGCGATACATCACATGGGATTATGCACTCTCACCCACACACCTAACCCGATGGGTTTCCTGTCGACTTTGTTAAATCGACCAGTGAATGAGACCGCAGTATTGTTATTTCCCGTTGGCTACCCATCTGATAGTGCCCAGGTACCCAGACTAAACCGAAAATCTCTAGATGATGTTGTGCAGTGGAATGAAGGCTAGAGGAGAATTATAACTCTACAGGCAGACCGGATGCTGACCACACCGCCCAGTGCCCTTCGAGATCGCGAATATTAGTGAATCCGTTCTCATCTAATACTAATTGTGCCAATTTGGCCCGCCCCCCACTTTGACAGTGAACAATTATCTGCTCAGACTTAGTAACGCCAATTTCGCCTATTCTTGCGGCAATTTCTGTATGAGAGATGTTGATAGCACCAGGAATGTGCCCTTTCTCAAATTCCTCCTTACTTCTAACATCTAGAATAATGGAGTCTGTTTCAGTTTGAATCAGCTCTGTGACTTCAGATACAGAAATAGGAACAGCTGGCGACTCTATTGGTGACCCGCAACCACTAGCGAGGGCCAGACTCGCCATCAGCAAGAAATAAATGTTCTTCATTACGAAGTTAATGTCTCGGTTCGTATGCCACCTATTACCTGCCAACTTAATATTGATAATTTTTGCGCCACGATCCTAATATCCTAGCCAGTTTTCTCGAAATCTGGTTTGCGCCCCTCTGAAAATGAACTTATCCCCTCTTTCGCCGCGGCTGTGCAGGCGCTGTCTCCGAATGCTTCATAACCTATCTGCAGGGCATCGTTGAAAGAGCTAGCGGAAGCAGCCTTGTTTATTGCCTTGCACATAATGTCGATCACTTCGGCGCTTAAACGCTGCCCTTGCGTACTTAATGGCTCGTTTACTTCCCTGAGTATTGGCGCGATTGTTACAGGCTCATCTCTAATTTTATGTTGTTTCTCGGCAAGATCCTTTACTAACCACGCTCCTGCTGGAATCAAATTCATATGCTTATCGACGAGCGTGTTAATCATGCCCAATTCCGATGCTTTGTCCGCTGTTAACTTCTCAGCCTTAATGAGCATATTATGAAAAACAGATGAAGCTTCAGGCCAGCGTCTGTATGGGACGGCCATGCCACCTATGCCAGGTGCTATGCCAAGTGTAATTTCCGGGAACTGCATCCAGGCATCGTTTACGGCGACGATCCCATGACAGCGAATCGCCAGTTCTAGTCCACCACCCAAGGCCATGCCATTTAACGCGGCGACAACAGGTTTTTTACAGGTATCCAGATAGCTTAATAGACGTGAGCAGGTTTGAGCGTATTCTATTGATTGTTGCTTATCTCCGAGCATAGTGGGAAATTTCCCAATATCCGCACCGGCACTGAAAGCACGCATGCCATAACCACTTATTACAAAGCCTGTCACATCTGGATCATCTTCATACTGCTTGAGCGTTTCCAGAATCTCATCATTGATTTCATCATGCAGCGCATTCATCGCATCAGGCCTGCGTATAGTGATGATTTTTACACCATCGAGCTCATCTAAAAGAATGAAACGCCTGAAATTTGTGTAAGTGCTTATCGCTTGATTTGGTAAGGGCATACCCGGTTTTGTTTTCGAGAACTTATTAAGAATACGAGTACATTCTTTTTCACCGATCTCGCGCATTAATTCCAAAGGTCCCTGTTTGAATGCAAAGGCAAGACGAGAACCCAGATCCAGATCTTCGGGATTACCGATTTCTCTATCGAGAATATCAACACTTTGTGAAAATAGAATACCTAACAATCTATCCTTAATTTCCTGTTCAAGCGATGAATCAAGTTCCACTTTCTCGCCTGGCTTTATCGTGTCCCAGGTGCCCGCAGTTTTAAAAACTTCTGCAGGCGTATAATGCTCTCCTTCAATTTCCGTTTGCAATGAATTGGTTTCGATAATAATCGGATTGCCATTCGCCAAATTAAGTACAAAAAATGGCCCGGCATGGACGAAGCTACTGCTCGCATAATCGATTTGTGCAGGGCTGGCTTTTTCCAATAGTAATGCAGCTTCATTACACCAATTGTCAAAAATCCTATCCAGCATAAAACAAACAGCATCTTTAGTGATCATGGGCATTTTATCTGTCACATAAAATAACCAACGCAGATACTCAATTATGAAGCCATCAGCCTTTTCCCAGCGCACTATTTCCACCGCCGGGTTACGAAATGCAGGGGCGAAAAAATGTGTGACTGTGGCTCTTTGTGGATGTTGCAAATGAGAAAACAATCGTTCAGCCGGAATTGAACTCGTATTCGATGTGATGATGGTAGTTTCTTTAACTATGGCTTCTACATCTGAAAATATTTTTCGTTTAAGAGAGATATCTTCGCTCGCTGCCTCAATCACCCAATCGCAATAAGCCAGCGCCTGGTAATCCGTAGATGCGAGTATATTTTCCTGCACTTTGTCAGCCTGTTCGTCACTTAGCTTACCGCGGCTTCTGCCTTTTTCTGCGTAGGCACATATACGGTCAACTGCCTTATCAAGGGCTTCCTGATTTATGTCTATCAGAACAAGTTTTAACTCAGGGATAGCGCTCTTTAAGTAGTAACCAATGTCCGGTCCTATGGTGCCAGCACCAATAATGCCAACCCATTTTGGCAATTCACGGGTAGGTTGGATAAGGATTGGGTTATTGAATTTTTTATATTTTTGCATTGCTTAACACTATTTATTATTAATTGGTTATTTTTATTCTTCTAGTTGAGCGTCATTGGCCATTTCAGTAAGACGCACCTTATCTATCTTACCTACCGCTGTTTTTGGTAAGGCTTTCATGATTCGAAATTCATCTGGCACTTTATATACAGCCAGGCTCTGTTCACAATAGGCACCTATCTCTTTCACATTCAGATTTTCTCCTTCTATATTCACAATGAAGGCAATTGGCAATTCCCCTCTATACTCATCCTTTTTTGCAACCACAGCCGCTTCCTTAATTTTAGGATGGAGATAGAGTAACTCTTCAATTTCTCTTGGGAAGACATTAAACCCGGACACCAGGATCATTTCCTTTTTACGTCCTGTTATAAAAAGATAATCATCTTCGTCAAAATAGCCTATATCGCCGGTATAAAGCCAACCATCTCGTAACGCTTCCCTGGTTTCTTGCGGGCGGTTTCGGTATCCCAGCATTACTTGCGGACCGCGCACACGTAATTCTCCCTTCTCACCTGTTTCCAGTATTTTTTTACCTGTTTTCAGATCAACTATTTGAATTTCTGTATCCGGTAGGGCAATACCAACCGATCCTGCTTTGCGAATCCCGTCCGAGGGGTTAAATGAAATAACAGGACTTGATTCTGTCTGACCAAAGCCTTCCAAAATAGGCGTGCCTGTTATTGCTTCCCATTTTACCAATAATTCTTCTGCAAGGGGTGCTGAGCCGGAAATAGATTTCGTCAAAGCAGAGAAATCTGCCTGTTTGAAGGTTTCATAATTCATTAATCCTGTGAACAATGTTGGACTACCGGCAAAAATAGTTATTTTTTCATCTCCAAAAGTATCGAGCACCTCTTGCGGATGATATTTCGCAAGTATCACTACCGTGCCTCTGCTATTTACCATGTTATACAGACAAACACTCCAGGCATAACAGTGAAATAAAGGCATGACACAGAGCACACGTTCAATATCAGTTCGGGTTTTCTGCAAGGAATTACATTGATACATGTTGGTCGCAATGGCTAAATGTGTCAGGTTTGCACCTTTTGCCCGGCCAGTGGTGCCCCCTGTGAATTGCAATATTGCTAAATCTTCACTTTGCGGTAATCGTTCAGGAAGTGCTTTTGGCTCAGCATTGAGCCATTCAATTAAACGTCTACCATCACCAGGATCAACATAAATCGAATGTTCAATATTCAGCTCAGCAATCAGTTTCTCAACCGTTAGTTGATTGGTTTTATCGTAGATAATGCATTTAACTTCTGCATCTTGCAGCATGGGGCCTAGTTCATGCTCGGTATACATCGGGTTCATCGGCACAATTTGATTATGCGACATTTGTGCAGCAAACATCGCAATACAAATATCGATGGAATTACCCATCACCAGCGCAACTCGTTCGTCTGTAATACCTGATTCTGTCAGCTCATTCGAAAACGCAATGACACAACTCAGAAACTGTCGATAACTGAGTCGTTCGTCTCCTATTACCAATGCTTCCTGCTCTGGTGCTGTTTTTGCAGCATCGATCAGCATGTGTACAACCGTCGGGTACAATTTTGTAGCCGACACTAGTTAGTCCACCTTGATAACAACCGCCATTGCAGTATCACCTGCAGCACAACCATGAAATAAACCATAGCCACCACCTTTTAAACTAAGCTCTTCAATTAGTTCGATTATCGCGCGCATACCTGTCGGTCCCTGTGGGTGCCCCCAGATTAAAGAGCAACCATAATTATTCATTTGCATCACATCAATATTGAATTCCCGCGCAAAAATAATATCGTTCACAGCAAATGGATTGTGCGATTTTATAGCACTTACATCATTTATCGAAATATTTGCCAGTTCGAGAGCGCGTTTTGCGGCCGGTACGGGTGCAGAAGGCATATAAGCCATATCTACTCGTGACTGGCCATATGCCAGTATTTGAATACTTATATCCGCATTCGTTGCGAGTTCTGCAGCTTTGGCCTTTGTTGTGATCACCATGCCAGCACAACCATCTGCCGGGTGGGTTTGAGAGCCATAGGTGACTGTACCGTTTTCCTTCACAGGCTTAAGTTTCGCCAACCCTGCTTCCGTTGTTGTTGTCACCCCTTCGTCGCCATCCAGTGTTTTTATGGTTTTCCGATATCGCTGGTCAGGAACTTCAAAAGGCAAGCTCATATAACGTTGCTGAAATGACTCACCTTTATCTTTGCAAATTGCGTCTTCATATTGTTGATAACGTCGTAACACAACCTCATGTTGCTCCTCGGTTGATACCTTCCATTTTTCTGCGCAGTTTTCTGCTGTTTGTGTCATATCGCATTTTGCGTATGGGTCACGACTGAAATTACTCATCACCCAATCTTCTGTCTCACCCGTTCCTCCTGGTCCCAATGGGTTTGGATAATAGATATGAGGTCCATTAGAAATCCTGTCTGCGGTAATAGTCAATACACATTCAGCTGCGCCACTATTGATTTCCTGTGAAGCACTGGCCATAACCCGAGCGCTGGTGGCACAGGCCTGACTGATGGTGGGTCCTCCTGCCTGTGGAGCACCTAACATGGCAGTTACCCAGGGCAGTCCGTAAAAACAGCCCTTCTGTGGCACGCTCATACCGAGCACGCCATAATCAAAGACATCAGCCGCTATGTTCCTGTCAGCCAGGGCTTTCTTGCTTACATGCGCGGCGAATTCGAGTGCATGTAGATGCGCCAGACTACCTTGCCACTTTGTGAATGGGCTACACCAATAAGCACCATAGGGAATATAAGTTTCTTTCATTTTATCTTTAGTTCTTGTTTTATTAGATTCTACCTCAAGTGCCCAGAATATCACCTGAGATGGAATCTATAGTGTTTGCGCCTAGCATTACTCGCGTTGAGAGAAGTTGGCACTCAGGCATAATATGTTCCGCATGAAAATTTCCAACTGCAATTTTTGAACGACCAAACTCAGTTGATTCATCAACATGGGCTGAGATTCGTAACCACATCCAGCTGCTTGCCACTAGCGCGAGGAGATTAAGATAGTCTGTCGCACCCGCCTCTACATCTCGTCTCGCTTCAGGCACACAGTTGAGAAAATAATCAGTGCTCGCTGATAAGTATTGCAGCCCCTGACGCAGAGCAGTCAGTATTAACTGGATGTGTTCTAAACCTTCAAATCCTGCTATATCTTGCTCAACTCTATTGATAAATAGAGTGTAACGTTGCCCCTCATCTTTCAGAAGTTTACGTGTTACCAGATCCAAAGCCTGAATACCGTTACTACCCTCATATATCATTGACACCCGGACATCTCGAGCGTATTGCTCAACACCATGGTCGCTGATATAACCGTGACCACCCAGCACCTGTATCGCCAGATTTGCCACTTCAAACCCTGTTTGCGAACCCGCAGCTTTACATACGGGTAACAAGAACTCCGCCAATTGCCGGGCCGAGTCTGCTTGTTTCTTATCAGGACTTGCTTTGACTATATCAAGATTAAATGCAGCTTCAAATACCAATGCACGCATAGCTTCGGTACGTGCACGCATAATAAACAACATACGTCGAACATCAGCATGCTCGATAATCGCGATGGCTTTTTTATCTGCAGCTCCACCTTGTAATCGTTCATTTGCGTAAGCAATTGCTTTGTTGCAAGCTGCAGCTGCAATCGCTGGCCCCTGAATCGAGACTTCCAAACGCATCAGATTAACCATGGTGAACATGCAATGTAAGCCACGATTTTCTTCACCAATGCGGTAGCCAACTGCGTCATCCAAATCCAATACACAAGTGGGGGAAGCTTTCAGACCCATCTTTTTTTCAAGGCGACTCACGGACACATTATTTTGAGAATCTGAATCAAAATTAATTTTTGGCACCAAAAATAAACTTATTCCTCTGGTGCCTGCTGGTGCATCGGGCATGCGTGCCAATACCAGATGAGTAATTTGAGCTGTGAGATCCTGATCACCATAGGAAATAAATATCTTACTGCCACTTAATCGATAACTGCCGTCTTCCTGGAGACTCGCCGTAGTTTTAATTCGGCCAACATCGGAACCAGCTTGTGCTTCAGTGATACATATTGTTGCGCCCCAATCACCTGAGACCAATTTGCTTACCACGCGACCAACAATTTCCGCATCACCGTGCTCAAGCAACAAGGTTGCCGCTGCACGTTGCATGATGGGTAGCATACCGAAAGAAATACAAGCGCCGTTTATCATTTCAGCAAAGGCCACTTGTACAGAAATCGGAAGATCTTGCCCTCCATACTCTTCCGGCATATCCAGGCCAGACCAACCTGCTTCTTTAAACTTGTTATATGCCTCTTTAAAACCTTCTGGTGTAATTACTTTACCATCGACAAGTCGGCTTCCTTCTCGATCACCAACTTCATTCAGAGGGGCGAGTATTTCAGAGGTGAATTTTGCTCCTTCTGTCAGGATAGCTTTTGCCAGCTCCTCATCAACATGTTTAAAACCCGGGAATGCAAATAATGTGTTCCAATTAAGGACTTTGCTAAGCAGAAAAATGCTATCTTCAAGAGGGGCATGGTATGTTGAGTTCATATCATCAGTTCTACTTTTTGCCATCTAGGTAATGTTGCAGAATCTTAATCGCGCTACTGTTTGGCGATTCCTTTTCTTTACTCGTTTCATGCAAAAGTTTTTGGAGCATGTTCTGCCGTTCAGTATTCCATAAGGTCTCACCAATTAAATCATACACCTTATTACGTATGCGTTCTTTCAGTCGCTTTCTTCTTTTCTTCTCCAGTCTTCCCTCAGACTCAAGAAACAAACGATGTGAATCAACTAATGTAATCAGTTCCTCAACACCTTTGCCTTCACTCGCGATTGTCGACACAATTTGAGTATCCCATTCATGATTGTGCTGACCTTTAAAGGAAAGTGCTGCATACAAAGCCTGTAAAACAGTATTGCTACCCGGTCGATCAGCTTTATTAAGCACATAGATATCCGCAATTTCCATTAACCCTGCCTTGATCGCCTGCACCTGATCACCGGACTCTGGCACTAAAACCACAATGGTTGAATCGACGACTTTTTCTATTTGTAATTCAACCTGACCGACGCCGACACTTTCAATAAAGATATAGTCATAGCCTGCTGCGTCAAAGACATCTACAACGTCAGAGGTCTTCGCACTTAATCCACCGCTATTACCTCGCGTCGCCATACTCCTTATGAATACATTGTCCAGTTGATCGATTTCAGGCATGCGAATACGATCGCCAAGCACTGCACCATTAGTAAAAGGACTTGTAGGATCTACGGCAACGATAGCGACACTGTGATTTACACTACTCAGTGCTTTGGCCAGCTCTGCTGTAAGCGTTGATTTACCCGCCCCCGGGGGGCCGGTAATACCGATACGCCAGGCGTGACCTGTATGGGGATAGATTTTTTGCAGTAAGTCATTAGCATCAGTGTCACCTCGCTCGACTATGCTAATTGCACGGGCCACATCAGCGCGACTTTGTTGAAGAAGTTTTTCAACTAATGGCTCAATCATCAGTAACTAGTTAGTTAGCGATTGTCTGAGTTCACGCTTGAGCACTTTACCACTAGGGTTTTTAGGCAAGCTCTCGATAAACAGTACTTTCTTTGGTTTTTTATAGCTCGCCAGTTTTTCAGCACAAAACGCTATCAACTCCTCTGACTCAACATTTTCATCGTCTTTAAGCACAACTACGGCTGTCACAATTTCGCCCCATTCATCATCTGCTAAACCAATAATCGCCGCTTCAAGGATTGCAGGATGTTGAAACAATCTGCTTTCTATTTCTCGTGTGTAAATATTAACGCCACCACTGATGACCATGTCTTTCTTACGATCAACGACATAGAGGTAGCGATCTTCATCGAGATAACCTAAATCACCAGTAAAAAACCAGCCATTTCTAATCGCTTTTTCTGATTCTTCAGGTAGATTCCAGTACGCAGAAATTACAGAGCGACTTCTGATTATGATCTCACCGATTTCATTTTTTGCCAGCTCTTCTGCCTCATCATTAACAATGCGAACTTCTGCGCCGACTGCCTCCTGCCCACATGAACCTAGTCTTTTCTGCTGCTCAGGGTTTCCGTCCGGAACGTGATCATTCGGGCCAAGGAAGGTTGCCTCCAGTGTTTCTGTCAGACCGTAACCTTGATTAAAACTACAATTAAGACCATTGATAGCTCGTTTTAATACCGCAGGTGGCATCGGGCCACCACCATAAAAGATCAATCTTAGATTTTGAAGATCGTAATCATCAAATTTTTTATCGTTCACTACTGCATTAATCATAGT
>Ga0055584_100008029_pt1 | contig 10345 bp, 10 predicted proteins | sample OSDHelmetaG_FD_58716 | JGI IMG/M metagenome (GOLD analysis project Ga0055584, IMG submission 58716) | Pelagic marine sediment microbial communities from the LTER site Helgoland, North Sea, for post-phytoplankton bloom and carbon turnover... | ecosystem: Environmental > Aquatic > Marine >...
CGGGGCGTTCCCTGGGGCGTTCCCTGGCGCGTTCCCTGGCGCATTCATGGTGTCAGCCGTCATCGCGCGGCGCCCCCTTCTCGATATCCCACCAGCAGGCGACATCGTGGCTGACCCGGTCCTCGGCCCAGCCGCCATTGGTGGAGCGGATCGCGGGGTTCTCCCGGAAACAGCGCTCAAACGCGAACTCACAGCGCGGCGCGAATGGACAGGTCGTCGGTTCTGCGTCGAGGCTTGGCGGCTGCCCGGAAATGCTTTGCAGCTTCTCGGCTCGTTCGCTGTCGAGGCTCGGCAGGGTTTGCAGCAGGGCGTGGGTATAGGGGTGCTTGGGCGAGGCGTAGAGATCCTCCACCGCCGCGTGCTCGACGATCAGCCCGCCATACATGACGGCGACCCGGTCGGCGATGCCGGCAACCACGCCGAGATCATGGGTGATCCAGATCATCGACATGCCGAGTTCGCGGCGTAAACCGCGGACCAGCTCCAGGATCTGGGCCTGGATCGTCACATCCAACGCGGTTGTCGGCTCATCCGCGATCAACAGCTTGGGGTCGCAGGCGAGCGCGATGGCGATCATCACCCGCTGGCGCATGCCGCCGGAGAATTGATGTGGGAAATCATCCAGGCGGTCCGCCGGAGACGGAATGCCCACCAGGGCCAGCAGCGACGCCGCCTTCTCGCGTGCCTCGGCCTTGGACAAGCCCATATGCTTGCGTAGCGGCTCCATCAGCTGAAACCCGACGGTGAAAACCGGATTCAGCGAGGTCATCGGATCTTGAAAGATAAACCCGATTTCGCCACCGCGAACCTTGCGGATTTCGCCGGGTGATAAGCTCAGAAGATCGCGGGCCGAGAACATCACCCGCCCCGACGTGATCTCCGCCGGCGGCATCGGCACCAGCTTTAGCAGCGACATCATGGTCACGCTCTTGCCGGAGCCGCTTTCGCCGACAATGCCGAGCAATTCACCCTCGCGGAGATGAAAACTGACACCGTTCACCGCGTGAACAGCACCGTCGCGGGTGCCGAAGACCGTCTTCAGATCGGTCACTTCAAGAATTTTAGGGCCGGTGGTCGAGACTGAACGCATCGTCATCCATCATCCGCCGCCCAAGGCGGCATTAGCGGCATGAGAAAAGTCTAGTCTGATTGTGACTCAAACATCCACACCCATTTATCGATACGTCGCGCGATCTCGGCGAATCGCGTCGAATTGATCAAGGTCACCTCTTGTCGCTGGGTGCGCCGGATCTTTCACGGGCCTCGTACCACCTATTTCCCCCGGTGTCGGACGGCCTCGGGCCCGTCTTGACCAAGCCTTGACCAACATGGATGCCTAGCCGACCCTTGTCGTGGTTGAAAGCGACGAACACGGGGGAACCATGACGGACAGGGATGACAAATATAGCGGTTGGGTGATCAGCACCGTCGCTGGAAATGGCGAAATGGGATATTCGGGCGATCAAGGCCCGGCGGTCGATGCAAGCCTCAACAACCCGTTCGACGTGGTTTTCGATAAGGCCGGAAATCTGATTTTCACCGATACGTTCAGCCATTGTATCCGCCGCATCGACGCCGCGACCGGTGTGATCACGACGATCGCCGGCAACACGGAACTTGGGTATTCGGGGGATGGCGGCACGGCCACGCGGGCGCGCTTCAATGAGCCCTACGGCATGGCGGTGGATGCTTCGAATGCGCTCTACGTCGCTGATCGGTTGAACGCCGTGGTCCGGCGGATCGATATGAATTCCGGCATCGTGACAACGTTCGCGGGCACTGGTGAAAAAGGCTTCGGCGGCGATGGCGGACCGTCGGACCGAGCGGTGATGATGGAACCAAACGGATTGGCGTTTTCCAGGGATTTCTCACGCCTCTATATCACCGATGTTTCCGATAACAGGGTCCGGGTCGTGGATATGACGAGCGGCACCATATCCACATTCGCGGGAACCGGCGCCGCCGTTCATGACGGAGATGGCGGCCCCGCCACCGAGGCCGGCGTTTTCGGCGCCCGCGCCGTCGGTGTCAGGCCAACCGACGGATCGGTCTACGTGATGGAACGTCAAGGTAGTTGCCTGCGTTTGGTCGACGCCGGGACCGGCGCGATCTCGACCGTGTCCAGCACCGGGGAGACCGGTTATGGCGGAGACGGTGGCGCGGTTGCGACCGCCATCTTCGATCGTCCCAAGGAGATGACCGTCGATGGCGATGGCGACGTGTTGGTGGTCGACACCGAAAATCACGCGATCCGTCTCATTAACTGGTCCGCCGACCGCGTTACCACCATCGCCGGAACCGGCGCCAGCGGCTTCAACGGCGACGGAATTCCCGCGAGCCAGGCCACGCTCGGCAGACCACATGGCGTGGCGATTGGCCCAGACGGAGCCTTCTATATCGGCGACACCGAAAACCATCGGATCCGCAAGGTTTCACGACTCTAACGACGGGCCGCGTTACGCGGATTCGTGACCTGACCGAGGATTCATGGAAGATTTACACATGAAGTAAATTAATGTCTGGATGAAATTACTTCGTTTGACCACCGGCGCGGGCGAGCCAACTATCCGCCACCGAACAATCGGACAAACAAGGGAGCCAGACATGGCCATCGCCGCCGCGCCGCTTACCATGAAACCCCCGCGCCTCGACGGGCTCAGCGTCACCCTGATGGAGAGCCATTATGAGAACAATTACGGCGGCGCGGTTCGCCGATTGAACGCGATCGACGCGCGGTTGGAGGAGCTGGATTTCGCGAGAGCGTCGGGCTTCGAACTCAACGGCCTTAAGCGAGAACAGCTGATCGCCGCGGGTTCCGTGATCCTGCACGAGATCTATTTCGATAGCCTCGGCGGCCAGGGCGGGGCGCCGGAAGACCCCACGCTTACCGCCGCCCTGACCCGGGACTTCGGATCGGTGGAAGCTTGGCGCGATGAGTTCGTTGCCATGGCCAAGGCGCTGGGTGGCGGGTCTGGTTGGGTCCTGCTTTGTTGGTCGGCGCGGCTGGGGCGAGTGGTCAATCAGTGGGCAAGCGATCACGCCCACGGTCTCGCCGGCGCGGTTCCGGTCTTGGCCTTGGATATGTACGAGCATGCCTATCACATGGATTTCGGCGCCGACGCCGCCTCCTATGTCGACACTTTCATGAAGAATATTGATTGGAACCATGTCGCGACGCGGTTTCGACGCGCCCTCGGAGACACTCCCCCGCCGGAAGCGAAATCTAGCCCGGCGGTAAGTGTCGATGCGTTGCGACAGGCGTTGAACGATCCCGAAACGGCGCCCGTGGTACTGGATGTTCGATTGCCGGAGGATCGCCTGCGCGACACGCTGCCGGGCACCCCTTGGCGGGATATGAAACAGGTCGACGACTGGGCCGTGGAACTGCCTAGGGATCGCGAGGTCGTGGTTTATTGCATGTATGGATTCTGGGTTAGCGAGGACACCGCCGAGGCACTACGAAACAAGGGGATAAAAGCCCGTATCCTGGAAGGCGGCATCTCCGCCTGGCGCGCCATGGGCCAGCCGACCGACCCCCTGGATGGGGCCGCGCAATAGACAATTGCATCACCCTCGAACCGGAGGCACTCTCGCCACATCACAAGATGGGACGAGGGTGCCGAGATGCCCCTGACGACAACGGTTCTCGGCGCCTATCCAAAGCCCGACTACGTGCCGGTCGACGACTGGTTCACCATTCCCGATGGCCAGGTCTCCGCCAGCGCCACCCGCGCCTATGACGAGGCCTTGCTCGCGCCGGATGCCGAGGCTGAAGCATTGTTTGTCCGCGCCGCCGCCGAGGTGATCGCCGATCAGGCGGCCTGCGGCATCGACATCGTGACGGACGGCGAGGTCCGGCGTGAGAACTACATTCACTATCACTGCCGCCATTTAACCGGGATCGACTTCGCGGATCTTACCCACAAGGTCCTGCGCGACGGCGCCTACGAGACCGATCTGCCGACGGTGCGCGGCGCCATCGCGGCCAAGGGCGAGCCCTTTCTGCCCCATGACTATCGCACCGCCCAGGCCAGTACCGACCGCCCGGTGAAGGTCACGCTTCCCGGCCCAATGACCATCACCGACACCACCGCCGACGCGTATTACGACGATCCAGCGCGCCAGGGCGCCGACCTGGCCAAGGCGCTGAATGTCGAGATCCGGGCGCTGGTGGAGGCGGGATGCCGACATATCCAGGTGGATGAGCCGCTTTTCGCGCGCAAGCCGGCGGCGGCGCTGGACTATGGCATCGACAATCTCAACCGATGTTTCGACGGCGTGGACGGGTCCGTCGCGCGGGCGGTTCATGTCTGCTGTGGTTATCCGACCAAGCTTGACGATATCGACTACAAGAAAGCCGATCCCAATGCCTATCTCGAAATGGCCGAGGCCTTGGACAGCGCCGTGGTCGACCAGATCTCCATTGAGGACGCGCACCGGCACAATGATCTGGCGCTGCTCGAGCGGTTCCGGGAGAGCACGGTGATCTTCGGTTCCATCGCCATCGCAAGCAGCGCGCTGGAGCCGGTCTCCGCGATCCGCCGTCGACTTACCGAGGCGCTGGCGCATATCGACGCCGAACGCCTCATCGTCGCCCCGGATTGCGGGCTGGGATTCCTTACCCGCGACCTTGCGATGGCCAAGCTACGGCACATGTGCGAGGCGGCGCGCTCGATCTAGGTACAGCATGCTATAGGCCGACAGATGGTCTGGTCTCGGGAGTTCGCCGGCCAGATTCGTCGTCCTCGCGAAGGCGGGGACCCCATTTCCGTTGAAATAGGCGACCATATCGACCGACGTTCAGAGGTCCCCGCCTTCGCGAGGACGATAGCTAGAATGTCACCGGACGACCGTGAGCGAAGGCTAGGACGACGGGAGAGGCGGCGCGCTCGATCTAACGCCGACTTCTACGCACCCGTTCCCATGATCAATTCGGTCTGATCGTCCGGGACATAGAAATACGAGCCGGGGCGGAAATCGTAGCCGAGATCACCCAGCAATCGGCGTTGCCGTGGTGTCGCGCGCTGGGCGACGTCGGGGGTCTTGTCGAAGTCGTAACAGCGCATGAACATCTGACAGTAGTTATAAAGCAGCGTCTTGCGTCCCTTGCCGGAGTTGTTCGGCGCGGGGCCATGCCAGAGCGCGTGCGAGAAGATATAGCAGTCGCCGGCCTTGCCGTTCAGTTGAACCGCCCCCGGGGTGTGCGGACCCACAGGCGGGTCGCGGTCGAACTGGATGGGGCGCATATGGCTTCCGGGGAAGACCGTGAAATTGCCGCTATCCGGTCCCTCCACATCCGAGAGCAGGTACATCGCCTTGACCGCGATGGGCCGGCTGGTTTCGGTCAGGCGAACCTCGCGCTGCCCCTCGCCACCATCGGTGTGGGTGTAGCCCGGAAAGCCGTCGCCGGAGCCTCGGACGATCGCCTGGGACATGCTGAACAAGATGTTCGGGCCCATGATATCGACGATCAGGTCGAAGACATTGGGCCGGTCGATCAGATCAATGAAGGCCTGATGATAAGAAAGGATATCCCGGCGATCCATGAAGGCATCGGGGTTCTGATCCGGGCATTTGTCGACCCAGCCATAATGCCCACGCGGCAGCATCGCTGACATCGGCTCCCAACCGGGCCGCGCCCGCATATTGTCGATCTCTTCGGAAAAAAGCGCCACTTCGTCCGGCGAAAGCGCGTTTTCCACCACGATGTAACCGTCGACCGCCAAATCCGTGCGTTGTCTTTCGGTAAGCTTTTGCATCAGCCCGCCTCCCTCGTGCGTGGGTCGGTTCCTCGCTCGCTTCTACTCGGCGGCGCGAAACGCCCCTGTTCGAAGCAATGGTGCGCGAAACCGCCGATCCAAGCAATCAGCGGGCTGATAAGGGAGGAACAGGGCACCACGAATTTCCAGGATGCCGATAAATCTGCGATGCTCGTGGCTGACGTGGAAACAGACGGTCGCCCGCGCGTCGGGTATGACGGAATAGGACACCATGACTCCCGAAGACATTCTCTCGCATCCCGCGCGCGCGCTGACGACGGCCCAGCGCGAGGCCTATTTCCGGGACGGCTTCGTGACCGTCGAGGGCGCGATCCCGGCGGATTGGCTCGAGAAACTGCAACAAACCTCGGATCGCCTGCTGGACGAGAGCCGCGGCGTGACGGCGTCGAACGATGCCTATGATCTCGGCCCCGAGCATGGCCACGAGAAACCTCATGTCCGGCGCCTGAGAAAGCTTGTCGACCGGGACCCGGTGTTCTGGGACTTCGCCGCCTCGGAGACCTCGCCGCTGCCGGATATCGCCGCCGATCTCGTTGGCCCGGGCGTTAAGTTTCATAGCGCCAAGCTGAACTACAAATGGCCCGGCGCCGGCGAGGTGGTGAAATGGCATCAGGACATCCCCGCCTGGCCGCACACCAATTACAGCCCCGTCACCCTGGGCGTGCATCTCGGCCAGGTCACATCGGCGCACGGACCGTTGATCTGTATTCCCGGGAGCCATGACGGCCCGCTTTTCTTTCACACCGACGCTGACGGCGCCTGGACCGGGACGGTGTCCGAGGCGGATCTCGAGGCGGTCGATCTCGCTAGCGGTGTCGAGGCGCTGGGTGGACCAGGAAGCCTGGTGGCAATCAACTGCCGCACCCTGCATGGCTCGCGCGCCAACAGTTCAGCCGAGGTTCGGCCCATGGCGCTTTATGTCTACAGTTCCGCCGACGCCTTCGCCTGGATGCCGCCACCCTCGCCGACATCGAAAACCGGCGAGATCGTGCGTGGCGGCCCGGCTCGCTTCGCCCATGTCGACCCGCGCTCCTGTCCGGTGCCCCCGAACTGGGAGGAGATCGGCTACGGCTCGATCTTCACGGCGCAGGGGGGTGACGCGACGAAGACGGGTTGAGACAAAGACGGGTTGACGGGCGACGGCGAAGCCCGCCCCCTCACCCCTTCCTGTCGCGCACGAAGGGATAGATCCGCATCTGGTCCTGGAGCGGGTCATTGGCGGCGAAATCCGCGACGACCTCGAAGGCGCGCTTGATCGCGGCGTTGGGGGTGCCCTCGGCCTCGGAGCCGGAGACGAATAGGCCGATATCCTTCTTCACGATATGCGCCTCGGCGCCGGAGCCGTCATAGTCGCCGGTCGCGACATATTTCGGAAAGATCGCCAAAGTCGCGAAATTCTGCCCAGAGCTGGCATTGACCACCTCCAGCATGGTGTCGATGTCGAGGCCGCCATTCTCGCCATAGGCCAGCGCCTCGGACGTCGTGACATAGGCGGAGATACAAAGCGCGTTGTTCACCACTTTCATCCGCTGACCCTGCCCGGGCTCGGTTCCGACGTGATAGCAAACCCGGGAATAGCCTTCGATCAGAGGCCGCGCGCGTTCCACCGCCTCGGCGCTCCCGGCCGCCATGCTCGCCAGCGTGCCTTCCTCGGCGCGGAATTTGAGGCCGGAGACGGGGCTATCCACATAGTCGATACCGGCGGCCTTCAGGATCGCCGCGTTCTCCGCCGCCGCTTCCGGGCCGATGGTGCAGGTATCGACGACGACGGACCCGGTATTGCCCGCCTCGGCGATCTCCATCACCACCGCGCGATTAGCCTCGACCGTCGGCAGCGAGAGCGCGATCACGCCGGCCCGCCGCGCGACCTCGCCGTTGGATTGCGCGATCTCCGCCCCGTCGGGCGCCCGGTCGGCGGTACCGGCGAGATCATGCACGATCATCGCCAGCCCCTTGGCCTTGGCGTTGCGGGCCATTGGCTGGCCCATATTACCGAGCCCGATAAATCCGTAGGTCTCGTTCGCCATCTCGTTTTCCTCCTACTCGATTTACTCGGTTCCAGCGGATCAGACCTGGACGCTCATGCCGCCATCGATGGACAGGATCTGTCCGTTCACGAAGGCGCCGGCCTCGGACATCAGATAGACGGCGCCGCCGCCAAGCTCGCTCGGCTGGCCCCAACGTCCCGCCGGGGTCTTGGAGACCACCCAGTCGGAGAACTCCTTATTGTCGAGCAGCGCCTGATTCAATTCGGTCGCGATGTAGCCCGGCGCGATGGCGTTCACCAGAATACCCTGGGCGCCGACCTCGACCGCGAGCGCGCGTGTCATCGCCCGCAACCCCTCCTTGGCGGCGATGTAGGCCGGCACGGTCGGACGCGCCTGAGGCCCGAGCATCGAGACGGTGTTGATGATCCGCCCGCCGCCATGCGGGGTCATCAGGCGGATCGCCTCGCGGCTATTGGTGAAACAGGAGGTCAGGTTGATCGAGACCACGCGTTCGAAATCGGCGGTGGTGAATTCCAGGATCGGGCTGCGATGCTGTACGCCCGCGTTATTGATCAGACCATAGAGCCGCCCGTGATCCCGCTCGATCCGCTCCATCGCCTCGCGCGAGGCGTCGGCGTCGGTGACGTCAAAGGTGGCGATTTCGGCTTTCAGGCCTTGGCCGCGGATCACCTCCGCCTTGGCTTCCAGGGCTTCGGGGTCCCGGGCGTTCAAAACCACGGCGGCGCCGTGCTGGGCCAAGGTCTCGGCCATCGCGAAGCCGATGCCACGCGAAGCTCCGGTCACCAGAATGGCGCGCCCGGTCAGGTCGAAAAGTTTGCTCATGTCAGGCCTTCGATCATGGGTTCAAGAAGTCGGTTTTTTGGCGGCGTCTCAAGAAAACACGATGCCGCCATTTACATCCAATACCGCGCCGACCATGCCCGAGCAGGCCGGCGACAAAAGAAAGGTTATCGGCCAGGCGATGTCGTCCGGCTCAAGAAGGCGACCGAGCGGAAACCCGGCGGCGTTGATATCTCGGCCTTCGGTCATCTGGGTCCGGGTCGGTCCAGGCGCCACCGCGTTCACCAGCACGCCCGCGCCGGCGTATTTGGCGGCCAGAAGCCGGGTCATCGCGTGCACGCCGCCCTTGCTGGCGACATAATGCGGCTGCGAGGTCACGCCCCCCATGCGCCCGGCGATCGAGCCGACCAGGACCAGCCGCCCCCAGCCCGCGGCCTGCATTCTCGGCAGAAACGCGCGCGCGACATTGATCGGGCCGCGCATGTTGACGTTGAAGATCGCGTCGGTATCCGCGTCCCAGGTCTCGGGATCGGCATCGATCCAGTCATTGTACTTGGTGATCCCGGCGGTCAGCGCGACGGCATTCGGTGTCACGCCCTCGGCGTCCAGCTCCGCCGCGAGCGCGTCGACAGCCGTGCGGTCGGCGACGTCGCATGTCTTGGTGACGATCGTGCCCCCATGCTTGCTCTCGATGATCCGCGCTGGGCCTGATGGCTCCTCCACATCGGCGAGAATCAGGCTCGCGCCTTGGGCCGCGCAGGTCTCGGCGACCGCCCGGCCAATCCCCTGCTGCGCGCCAATGACCAACACCTTGAGCCCCTCGAGGCTAAAGCCTGTTTGATTGTCCGATGTGCTCATCCGATGACCTCCGCGCCGTGTCACCCTGTTTCATGGAAAAACAGTATTGATGCCCCCGCCCCCCGGCGCAAGCGACCCGCGCGCCACCACCGAGCCGCCGTTAGGGCGCGGTCAGGCAGTCATCGGCCATCGACGCCAGGGGCGTGAAGTCCTGGAGCGCCAGGAAATCCGGCCGGGTTGGTCGCCGGATATAGTTTTCCACCCGATTGAGACTGGAGAACACCATCGCCCGTCCCCAGGGCGACATGTTCGGCGCCGAGCCATGCAAGGTGCAGCCGTGAAAAAAGATCGTCGAGCCCGCCGGCCCCTTCGGCGCGACGATGCCTTGTTTTTCGATCATCGCGTTGATGGTTTGCTTGGAATAGGGGCTGCCCACCGCGTCGGCGGAAAGCCGCCCATAGCCGGGCACCCGCTCGAATTCCACGTCCGAGTCGATCCGCCCCTCGGCGTGAGAGCCGGGAATGAACATCATCGGCCCGTTGAACTCGGTCACATCGTCCAGAAACACGGTGGCGTTGATCACATCCGGCTCGGGCATGCCGTCATCCTCGTGCCAGGTGCGATAGTCCTGATGCCAGTGCCAGATCTCGCCGTCCTGGGCTTCCTTGGCGTTGATCTTGAATTGATGCAGATAGACCTCGCCGCCCAGAATCTGTCGGGCTGGCTCGACCAATCTGGGATGCAGACTGAGGCGTCGATATGTCTCGTCACGTAGGTGAGGGGCGATTGCCGAGCGGACGGCCTCGCTGCCGCGTTCTCGCAGAATCTCGGGGCCGTCGCCCTCGACAACCTGCTTCATCCGCTCCTTGAGGACCGCGATCTCATCGCCGCGAAACAACCCCGGCAGAAACAAAAAGCCATCCCGGTTGAAATCATCCAATTGCTCGGTCGTGAGTCGCATGATCCGAAGTTCCTTTT
>Ga0055584_100008031_pt1 | contig 10344 bp, 9 predicted proteins | sample OSDHelmetaG_FD_58716 | JGI IMG/M metagenome (GOLD analysis project Ga0055584, IMG submission 58716) | Pelagic marine sediment microbial communities from the LTER site Helgoland, North Sea, for post-phytoplankton bloom and carbon turnover... | ecosystem: Environmental > Aquatic > Marine >...
ATCTTTAGTGGGGCCAAAAATAGCCACCGTAGGTACTTGAAAAGCCGCAGCTACATGCATTGGCCCACTATCACCTGTGATAAATAAACTCAACCCTGAAATGTGCTCAATCAACTCGGAAACAGTTGTATTTCCAGCTAAATTGTGACAATTTGCAATATTATACTTGACCAATATTTTTTCAATATCATCAGCTATATCTTTTTCATTAGGACCGCCAAAAATCAAAATATCGTATTGACTAGCCAACTCAGTAGCTACTTGTGCAAACTTTTCTGGATACCAGCGCTTAGCGCTTCCATATGATGCACCAGGGCTAATACCTAAAATTCTTTTTTGATGAGTGCCTAAAGTTTGATTTCTTGCATACACCTTTAGCACTCCAGGCACTGAATCAATACCAAGACTGTCATTAACAAAGTTGTTATATTTTTTAACTTGATGGTTGTTTATGTGTTTATTTTTATCGTATTGGTATTTACTTTTGCTCGATACAAAAAATTTAAAAAATTTTGCACGCAACGAACTTCTGAATGAGAAGAACACATCAAATTTTCCTAAATTCTTTGTGGCTTTATATAAAGAGCCGTATGCCTTATCCAGGACAACTATTTGAGAAATATTTGGATGATTTTTCATTAGCTCAATTGACACAAAAGAACCAACAAGGGTAATTTCAACATCATTATAAAAACTCATGATATTTTCAATCGCTGGCGTTGCCATAACGCAATCACCTAGCCAGGTAGGAAGTTCAATTAACAACTTCATCAATTACCTTTAGGGTTTTGGTCAAATTTTTTTCAATTGAAAACTGTTCAGATTTAAGTCTATTGCTATTTTGAGCAGCTTTTAACATCTTTTTGTTTGATAGTAGTTGATCAATTTCATGAGTCACAGAGAAATCTTGAGGGTTATTCATAATAAACTTATTATCTAAAATTTCACTAGCACCATTTTGGCGTGTAGTAAATACTACATTGTTAAAACTCATGGCTTCGAGAATAACATTAGAAAAAGGCTCATAATGTGTAGGAAGTATAAAGATATCACTGATAGTATAAAAGTCATCCACATCTTCTCTAGGGCCTGTAAACTCTACCTGACGATCAATTTTTAACTCCACTGCCAATTGTTGGTAATACTCAATATTTCTCTCTTTTCCAACAATAAATGCCCTAATGTTAGGGGTTCTTAGGTTGGCTATGATTTGTAAGAATTCACTTACACCCTTTCTTTTAAAACCGCTACCTACATATAAAAGAACAAAACAATCTTCTTTAATTAAAAATTCATTTGATATTTTGTTAAAAGATTTTTGATAATTCGCCTCTTTCAATACGATCCCGTTATACACAACGCTAATTTTTTCAGAACTAATATTGTATGTATTGATAATTTGATCCTTGATCATTTCAGAATTGGCAATAATACGTTTCGACTTTTGAAAACAACGCTTTTCTAAAGACAGATAAACTGGATGAAGCGGATTGAACTTTGATTTCTTTTCAGCTGTTAGGAAGATTTTATGAACCCCATCCCCGGCTCGATAAATATCTGGACACGAAATTCGATCTAATGAAAAATAAAGCCTGTTCTTTTTAGCCAAACAAACCTGCATATTAAACAAAATAGCTCTAAACCATGAAGGTAAAAACTTAGGGAGCTTAGAATGCAAAACACTGTGCTTTATATTTTGCTTTCTCAAGGCGTCAGACAATCTCGACAAATAAACTTCAGCACCGCCAAATTTAGTTTTGTTAGCACGTATAAAACATAGCTCTTTATTTAATGTCAAAACTCTTATCTCTTTCTAAAAACATATAAAACAAACTAATACCCAGGATTATCATAAATTCTAAAAACATGTGATCTCGCATATTGGCATCAACAAAACTTCTGCCAACGTAACCCATTGTTATAAATAAAGTTAGCAGTGCAAAGTAATCATAATTTTTTTCGAATTTTTTAATAGCCGGTTTTATAACTCTATATACAAAAAGCAGCCATAAGAATGTAGCAACAACACCTGCGCCAACAGTTAGGTCCAATATGGAACTATGTGCGGTCCCTCCTCTTTCGGCTAAAGCTCCGTGACGCTTCTCCATAGCATGACCGAAAGCATTTCTTCCAAATCCCACCCCCATTGGCTCTTCCCAAATGTATTCCACTGCTTTCATCGCCCAAGCAATTCTCTTGTAATTAGAACCATTTACTACATACCCGCTTTTTGTTTCAGGTGCCTTAAGCTCTTTATTCAGCCAGTGCTGGCTACTTGATGTATCAATAGCCAAAGGAATGGTTTCAATTAATTTAGCCCATCTTGGATCTGTACTAAGATTGTAAGCAAGAGGTATTGTAAGGACGACCACAAGACCAGTTGCAATAGACCTTTTAATACCAACTGAATACTGATTATTTTTATATAAAAATGCTACGCTAGACCCTATCCCTAAAAAAACAAGTGCAATATCGCCAAGCCTTAACGCCTCGACAAATGTAGAAAAAATACAGGCGATTAATAATAAGTATAAAACAACATTTGACACCTTTAAAACAGTTTTCTTTGCTCGTAATCGGTATACAAATTCAGCAATAATCATTGCCAATAAAATATTAGTTATATAGTTGGGCTGAACCGGGGAGTCCATCAGTCCGCCATACCTGCGCATCATCACTCCTTCGTGGAACAATTTGTCAATTGCTACTAAATCAATATAAAGTATATGAATAAAAAGACTAAAAAAGAGAATTGTTATTAGAGTCTCTTTTGTTGCATGTTCTGATTGAAATACATAGGCCGCTAGAGAGATTCCCATGAAGAAATATATCATCGGATAAAAAATATGACTCTTAAACTCGCTAAGTGACCATAACATCTCATGTGACAAGTAAATTGAATGAAATAATATATAGATAACAAATATCACCAAAGACCCTGAGATCCAGCGAAACTCTTTATTATTAAAAATAGAATTAAGATTCGCTCTGCCTTTTATAACTAGAGTAACTAATGACACTAAAAAAATAATAGCTAAAGTGTTTCTTAATGCCATTGTGCCATTAACACTTAAGATGAAAATAAGAAAAGAAAAAATCCCTAAAATAAAACTATTCATACAGCCTGATGCCAATCTTTAAACAAGACTCAGATTTAACCACAATCTCAGGATTGGTAGCTTTAAAAAAAGCGAACACATCTTTATTTAAGGACAATGCTATATGCAATGGACCAGAATCTGAAGATATTACAAAATCGCTTTGCTTGACTAAATCAATAAATTGTTGTGACGATTTAGCTGTTTTTCTAAAAATAAATTGATTGCACTGATCTCGAAAATGAACTTTATTCATCGACGCAATTGTAATTCTTGCATAATGATATTTCTTATTAAGATCAGATATCAATACATTAAGTTGTTTACTGGATATCGTTCTACTTGGATCAGTTGATTGCGGGCATATTAGTATCTTTTGATAGTCTTGTTTTAAAACAAGCTCATTAACCCTCCACTTTGTCTCTGGAAGTTGTAAATATCGCCTTACCACTTGATAATGATTAATAAGATCTGGTCTATCAAAATCTTTATAACACAAAAAATTTCTACAATAAGTTAGAAAATAACAACTATCTAAACCGTTAGACCATGGATTAAAGCCAATATCTGGCCGCCATTTTTTAAGATATTGATTAACCTTTAACATGTCTATAAAATTGCGCTTATTGAGAGCGATACAGTTAATATCTGGCAACAGTTCGTCAATATAAGGCCGCATCTGTAGCGGGCATAGAATCAAATACTTCTTATCAGGATATTTTTCAATAAACTCTTGGATAACCACCAAATCAATAATGGTGTCGCCATAGCGAGTAAACAAAGCAAACAAAACCTTATCAGCTTGCCGAATGTGTGAGAGCGTTGGCTGATTATTGTTAATGTTTTTAGTTTTATAACGTAAAAAAATATTAATCAATCCAAAGCCCCTTTGTTTTCATCCTATCAATGTTATCTTGACACACTGTCTGCCAATCAACCAACGGGGTCATCACTCCTTCAGTCATATGTGTGGAAAGCCCATGAACTGGAGAAACGCACAGCGCTCGATTTTTAAAGAAAATACGCCCATAAACCTTTTCACTTAATTTGGAATCACTTGGGCCGACAGCTGATGCTTTAATGTATTTTTCAAACCGCTTAATGGTTTTAGATTGCAACAAAAAAGTATGCGTTGTATTGCTAATTTGCCGCCAATGACAATGTTTTGATAAAAAAATGAAAGAAAGTCGCCTCCAAGGAGGGTTGTATCTATCAGGGTAATCAGGCGTATGAATAATAAGTGGCACCTCGGAAAGATCTCCAATAAGTCGATTCATATAATTTTTCTTCTTTCCTGAAGTTTGCATATATTGTTGTTTATTTTCTATAAATTCTGACAAATATTGAAAAGCATACGGTACATGCAAATAATCATCCTCGCACATATATACCCATTCATTATCAGGAATTTCTAATGCCATATCAACCTGTTTTTGCAATGATTTTGCAGCACTACCAAGCAAAACATTATCAACTCTAACATTGTCAAAACTTTGAAAAAATACAAACAATTCTTCTGATAAATCGTCACCAATTATTGTGAACTGACACTGTTCATTGTGTAGTGCTTGATACATGCTATAAAAACACACCTTAATCGTTTGAATTTTATTCAAACCAAAAGGTCTTTTAACCTTATGGACTGACTCAACTTTATCGCAAGCCCTAAACAAGATGTTGTACTTAATGCTCATATTACAATTTAACCACAATAGTATTTCCTGATTCATCAGGAATGACAACAGAGCTCTTAGCTTTATTCAATCGAAACAAAACTAAAGCACCTCAATATCAAAAGATAGAGTGCTTGCTCTAAAAATAAAACAGTATTTTTGCTCATATTTTCTAGGGCTTATTTTAAAAATCAATCTAGCAATTAGACCTATCACACCCCCTCCAAAAGAAAGTTTTTTATGACGAATTTTGACTCCCTTTCCTACGTAATGTGCCACACTGTTTTTTTCAAAATGATCGAATGAATAATATGACAGATGGTGTATGTGCGTTGGATCAATCCAAGAAGACAATGAACTAAAATGTGGCGTGATTATTTTGATAATAGCACCCTTGCTGGAAACACGGACCAACTCGTTAATAACTTTAGGAATGTCATAAAAATGCTCAATAACATTGTCTAGGATAATCGCCTCTACACTGCTATCTGTAAATGGCAACTGCTCATTCTCAATATCACAAATATACTCAGCTGCATCACACTGAAACTTGTCTACGCCAATATAGCCTTCAATTGCTTTGTTTCCACAACCAATATTTAATTTTAACAAACTATCTCCTTAATCTTAAGAAAAACCTCATCAACAGAAATCAACTCCATGCCATCTTGTGTGCGCTGCTTTTTAGGTCTGTCATTTACAAAAAATCCATCTTTTTGAATACTGAAATGCAACTCTTTGTCTTGATATGCACCAAACTCTGTACAAGAAGTTGGGGAAAACAAAGATAACGATTTTACTTCCATTGCAATTGCTAAGTGTAAAATCCCAGTATCATTGGTAACTAGCAAGTCAAGACTCTTAAGAATTGATGGAAGCTCTTCAACTTTTGTTTTACAGCATAAATTCAAAAAATTTGATGGTTTGATGCTATTTTCAATCTTTGACATCATTTGAGACTCAGTTTTTGTTGCTCCAAAAAATACTACATAATAGTTTTGCTCAATCAAAATTTGACTCAATTTTATTATGTTTTTAACAGGCCATATCTTGTATGTATCTTGAGCTCCAATCTGTATACCAATTATTTTTTTAGTTTTGGGCAAATAGTCTATCCCCTCTTGTTCGTAATACCGATCTGATACTGACATTGTTGTATCAATAATACTTGGATTGAAATATCTAACCAAATCATTCTTTTTTTCAATATTATGTTTCTTATCATTTGTTAAGGTATTTGAAAAAAATGTACGGTACTCGTGATTCAAATTATCGGTCCACTTTAAAATATTACGAGCTCCGCTAAGTAGTGACACGAAAATATCTTCTGGACCATTAGAATGAAACAGCAATATAGTGTGGATGCGCTTTATTCTGCATTTTGCAATTATAAAAAACAAGTTAACATAGCCGCCAGTGTACTTCCAAATATTGTCCACATATTTATAATCTTCAAACAATGTAAAGAATTTTTTATTAACTAAAAATGTAATCTCTTGTTTCGGAAAACTTTTTCTTAAACTTTTTATAGCTGGCGTTGATAGGAGTGTGTCGCCAAACCCTGTATTGGAAACAACCAGAACTTTTCCTAGACTATGATCACTAAGGTTTTTCCTATGAGAAAATATTGCTTTATTAATTAAATTAAGTAGCTTCAATTTATACTCCTAAAAAAAATTTATAAGCATTACTAATTTTTTTTGTCATTGCTGTTTTAGAAAAATTAAGCATGATAAATTCTCTAGAATTTTTATTTTTTGAGTGACTTAAACAATAATCTACGCCTTTGAAGAGTGAATCAACAGAATTTACTTTTACTAACTGAAAATTGTTTTGGTAAAGTAAATCTCGTGTTGAACCACTATCGGTTGAAACAACAGCTTTATCCATCAGCAAGGCTTGCATCACCGATTGAGGCACCCCCTCTTTTGAATCTGAACTCAATACAAAAATATCTAATGCCATTAGCAATTCAGGCACTTGGGTAACATACCCAAGCAGTCTTACTTGCTTGTCCAAGCCTACCTGTTGAACTAACGACACAATACTATTTTTTTGCGGACCATCTCCAGCAATTAAAAAAACCAGCTTTTTATTAGGATAACGCTCAACTAGGGCCTTGGCCATTTGCAAGAACAAATCATGGCGTTTAAATTGTCGCAACACAGCAACAATACCAATGGCAATTTCATCTTCTTTAAGACTGAAAAGCTTTCGACAAGAACTTCTATCATATAGCTCAGGATTAAATACATCTGCATCAATTCCTGTTGGAATAGATTTAATTCTCTCGGGCTTGATACGATTGTATTTAATCATGTCGGCACGTACACTTTCACCCGTAGTAAAAATGTAATCTGCCAGCTCGTTAATAAAGTTAGTTCGACTGGATCGGATGCGATTAGATAAATGTCTGGTTCGTATAAATTTAACGCCAGCAAATTTTGCCGCTAAACCGCCTACCCAGGTGTCTTTACCACTATGAGTATTAACAATGTCAATATCGTGCTCTTTAATAATATTTTTTAGAGCCAATAGTGTTTTAATATCTGCATTACCTCTAAAAGGCAAAGTAAACACCTTGATGCCATGCTCTAAAGCTTTTTTCTTAATAGTGGCATGATCTCTGCAGGCTAAAAACACCTCAACACCCTGTTCTCGCACTGCCAACATTTCTCCAATAATACGAATTTCTTGCCCACCCCAGCCATCAGACCATTCAGTATGCAATACTTTAATTGTCTTGTTCAAGCAACATCTCCTGAATATTTTGTTTAATTATATCGAGATCTAAGGACATTAAGCAATCGCTCACTTTACTACCATTACATCCATCACGTCCACAAGGTTGGCACTCTCTACTTTCAGCAATAACTCTATGCATGCCCATGGTTTGCAAGCCATTTCTATTAGCATAAGTAGACTGAGGTAAATTATTATCCCAAGGACCCCAATGATCCGTACCACTAGGACCAAAAAATGCCAATACCGGCGTGTTATTTGCTGCACTAATGTGCATAATTGCGGTATCTACTCCAATAAACATGCTTGCTTTTTTGTTTAAAGCGACAATCTGCTTGAGTGATAAATCTCCAGACAAATTAATTGGATTAGATTGGCACAAAGATAAAATACTATCAACTTTATCAAGTTCGGCTTGAATAGGTGCTGCGGTTAAAACCACCTTGGTTTTAAGCTCCAACTCACAGTGGTCAATAATTTGAGCCATGGTTTGATCAGAAATGCATTTAAATAGCCATCGAGATACTGGATGAATGTGAATAAATCGAGTGGTTTCAGATAATGCCTGATCAACAAAAGACTGATCTTCTAGGTGGTGGAAAATTTCTACTTGTTTGCTTTTAATGGGAATATCCAGCACTCTAAGAGGATCTAGATTGGTCTCAATAGTGTGTCTAAAATCTTGTTTTAGCAAATAGTGAGTAAATGCATTTTTTAATAATCGACTTTTGCTCGGATACCCAACACGCATTAACGCTCCACTAAGTTGGGCAATATAAGCACCTCGATCGCCCTCAGTTAAATTAACAACCAAATCATAAGTGCGCTTTCTGAAACTTAAAAGAAACTGTGCTTCTTTATAAAGCTTTTGCACAATTGGCAGGGCTTTGATTTGCTCTCGATTGTAAACAACAAGCTCATTCACATTTGGGTTAAGACTTAACATCGACTCAGTGCCTTGATTAATAGCTATATCAATATTCGCCTCAGGATAATGTTGTTTTAAATTATGAAGCAGTGGTGTGACCAACAAGACGTCTCCAATATTTCGAAACTTAATGACTAAAATATTCATGAAACCAGCATGTCCTTAATATTGCTCTGGATCACATTCATATTTAGCCCTATGAGGCAATCGCTAACTTGACTATTATCAAATCCTTCTTTATTGCACGGAAGGCAAGACCTGTTGTCTGATAAAACTCGGTGCTTTCCACTACATTGCAAACCGCCATCCCGATGATAGTTAGCACTTTTTAGTTGATTATCCCAAGGTCCCCAAGTATCTGGCGCTGTTGGCCCAAAAAATGCCAACGTAGGAATATCATTAGCTGCGCTAATATGCATAATTGCAGTATCCACTCCAACAAATAAACTGGCCTTTTGATTGAGTACAGCAATCTGTTTAAGGGTTAAGTTACCTCTTAGATTCAAAGGTGACGACTCACAAAGTTGCAAAATATCTTGCAGCCTCTCCAACTCTCTAGGGTTGGGTGCAGCCATAATAACCACTCTAACACCTAATTTTTGTTCACAATAATCAATAATTTGAGCAGTGGTTTGAATATCCACATCCTTAAAACAGCCTTTTGAAAATGGGTGGATATGTATAAATTGATCAATATTTTTCAGCTGTTTAGACACCAAAGCCTCATCTTCTTGGCTCCAAAAAATACGCACATGTTTATCAACGATAGGAATGCTTAATAATTTAAGCACATCTAAATTAATTTCTACAGTATGCCGATTGTCTCTTTTGGGTAAAAGATGTGTGTATGAATTTCTTAAAAATTGACTAGTAGTAGTAGCACTACCAACCATGATTCTAGCGCCACTAATTCGAGCAATCAATGCGCCACGATCACCCTCATCCAGATCAATCAACAAATCATACTTAGCATGCCTGATAGACTTAAGAAAATGAATATCACTTGTTAACCTTTGCCAATTAGAAAGACCTCTTTGCGATTCTCTTTTGTATTCGAACATACGGTTAACTTCTGTATTTAGGCTTAACATTTGCTGCGTGCCTTCGTTCACCATAACATCAATCATTGCATCAGGGTGATAAGCTTTGAGGTTCGATATCAAACGAGATGTCAACAAGGTGTCGCCAATAGTTTGCACTTTAAGGATTAATATTTTCACTTGATGTACTTCCAAAAAGTGTATTGTGCATAAACCTTGGCAATCACAAAGCCGCGCCAACCTTCCAAAACCCCTAAACGCAACAAGTAAATTTTGATAAAAGTCCATATCGGTGATACAAAAGCCTTAAGTAAGCTTTTCTTTTTTTGACTCAATGCCGCGTACTTTTTTTGCTTGTCAGAAAATTCTGCTACCGTGTCAAATGCCAAATGCATCATGTGGTTTTTTAATCGATTAACATTGCCCTCAATTTGCACACTTTCATGCACGGTCACATTGTTAAATTGCCCTTTATTTCTATTAAAAAGACGCACACTATAATCGGGATAAAGCCCGCAATATCGGATGTTTTTGCCAAAAAAATTATTCAATCTAGCGACATAATAACCAGCCACATTAGGTGTTTTTAATGTTTGCAAAATTTCTGTTTGTAAATCAGAGGTAATTCTTTCGTCTGAATCCAGTACAAACACCCAATCATGCTTAGCCAGGGCCACCGCTTTATTTTTCTGCGGACCAAATCCTAGCCAATCCTGATGTTCAACTCTGGCACCAAGGTTTTTTGCCATTGCACAAGTGGCATCAATAGAGCCGCTGTCTAACACTAAAACCTCGTCTGCAAATAGAGCCGATCGCACTGCATCTTCAATGAATTTTTCTTCATTTTTGCTAATTATGACAAC
>Ga0055584_100008032_pt1 | contig 10342 bp, 6 predicted proteins | sample OSDHelmetaG_FD_58716 | JGI IMG/M metagenome (GOLD analysis project Ga0055584, IMG submission 58716) | Pelagic marine sediment microbial communities from the LTER site Helgoland, North Sea, for post-phytoplankton bloom and carbon turnover... | ecosystem: Environmental > Aquatic > Marine >...
TTCGCATCTCGAGCTTCTGGTCCCCATCGCCCGTTCTCTACGCCGACAACGAGCAGATCGAGGAGTCGGATGACACAGCACATCGCCTCATGGTCGACGATGTCCTCCTCACGATTGATGGCATCGAGGTGGGTCAGGACGGCACCATCCCCCTTTCGGCCGATCGGCCACACGAGAGGATTGGAATGTCATACCTGATGACCCGTGAGCGTGTCGGCCACAAACTAGAGCTAGGAATTGTTAGAGCCGGTAGGCCCATGACGATCCAAACTGTCCTCCGGCCCAACCGTTACCTCTGTCCGGTGTATGACGCTTTCGATGCCCACTCGAGCTACTTGGTGTGCGGTGGCTGCGTTTTTGTGCCGCTCAGCTGGCCGTACATCAGGGCCCACAAGAAGAAGGCGGGGTTCCCTTCTTTCGGCGCGATAGCTTCCAAACCTGCCAACGGGGCCGAGCAGGTCATCATCCTCTCCAAGGTTTTGGCAGACGAAATCAATGTCGGATACCATCATAAGCGCTTCCTCATACTGTCAACCGTAAATGGGAGCAGACCAAAGAATATGCGCGATCTGATCCGTGCCATCCTGAGGGCCGGAAATGATGAGGAAAACCTCGAATTTCGGGCGCACTTTGATAACAAAGAGGATTGCGAGCAGTTCATCTGTCTCAACGTCGAAGAAGCGAAGGCAGCCGAAGGGAGGATTCTGAAGCAGCACATGGTGGCGCAGTGGTGCTCGGACGACGTGGTACCGCCCGAGATGAGGGACGCATGCGACAAAGATGATGATGCTGCCACTACCATGGTGTCTTTTTTGGAAAAGTGTATATAGCTCTGGACGATGGCGACCTCATATTGATCTAGCTAGACCGTAGATCTAACATGTAAATATTGATCTTGTACCTCGAACATCTAGCTCCGCAAGTTGGAAAACTACGAGCTCGTACATACTACTCTCTAGTAGTGTCCCTATATGCATATATATATATATAATAATAATAATAATATCTTATGTACTACGAGCTCTTAGTAAATACATACAAATTAATTTTTGTGTAGGTCTTACTTCCAACTCTCTCTCTACATTCATGCCTTAAAAAAATGCCATCATGATCCCCTCTCATGCTTCACGAGGTACCGATGATGGGCAGACTTACGTCGACTACTCATGTTCCACGCCTCTCGAAAGGCTCGCCCGGGACGTCGAGACCGTACTGCGTGGCTGGCACATCGCCGAGGGGTCCGACCGGCACGTATCGTTCGGCCGTGACCGTGGCGGCGGGAGCGGCACTGGCGACGATGAGATTGAGCCATTAACCAATGCCGATGGCGAAGTTGAAGCTGTCCACGTCCGACTTATTCGTTCAGCGGAACCCACTTTGTCGTCGTTTCCAGTGCCTCATCCTGTATCAGAGGAGGACATCGGCAGCAGCGCAGCCGCTAGTAGAGTGGATGTACCGCTTACTCTGGCCCTTTGGGATGGACCCCCTCGATCGACTGCGCCGCTTCGTACTGCCAGCTCTAAAAGTGATCATCCTGCGCCTCAATTGCCTCTTTCACTCATGCCTCGAAGCGATCAAAGGGGCGGTGCTATGCCTACGTCGCTCACGATGGATCTAAGCTCACTGCTAGGAATCGGGCAGCACATCACCCTGACGCCACGGAGAGCCCAGCTCAACAACTCGTCATGCACAGCGGCTACATCACTCACCTCTGTCGCTGAGACGCTGCTGACATCCACTGTGCTAGCCCGACGATCTGCCCGAAAGCGAGGCGGTGATGGGAGAGATGCAACATCCTGGGCGAAAATCGCTTCACAGACGCCTGAGAAGAGCCAGGAAGATACGGAGTTGGTCCTAGACGAGCAGCATGGGCTGGCCTCGCTCGCATGGGTGCTGCAGACCGCCCTAAATGTCGCGGCTTCAGCTTGCGATTGCCGCATCCCAATGTTTGGTCTCTGGTCGCAGTATGATCCTCAGCAGCATAGGACGGATATTGGAACAGGTGATTTCGCAGTCTCCCAATGGCTTGGAGGGGGGCGTACGACGAGTCTCGTAGGGGCGGACCAGGTCGCCTTCGCGGGGGCAAAAAGACGGCATTTTTCGTTGTTAGCCCCCCCTACAAGAATAAAACCTATTCCGGCCCATAGATTTCCACCCTTAATCGTGGGGCAGTGTCATCCTGGACCGGATCCAGGATCGGCGGGAGGAAAATTTGTCGTTATTTTAGCCTCCCCAAGAATTTCCTGTTCTGATCACATAGGTACGCTGCACGGTCTGGGACGATTGTTGCTCCAACATTCCATGCAAGAGGGTGCCAGGGCCCCCACAGTTGCAGTAACAGGAGCAAGGCACTTTTATCAATGGAAATATGGTATTGAAGAGAATGATGCTCCGCATTTCTGGAGGTACAGTCTCGGCAACGGGCACGAGGAAAGTTTTGACTTGACTATGTATAAGAGCCACGAGGCAGAAAGCAATGCAGATGCTATTGGACACTACCGGAAGCTTTGCAATTTTCATGTTGTCCAGCTTCTCGAGCGCGCTTCTGCACTGGGTAGAGCCGCTCCGAACCATTCTGGTTTTGATGATCCGCCTCAGTACCCCCCTCTGTGGGGCCCAGATCGAGATCCAACAAAAGCGATATCTATGTCTGTAACGTGGAATGGGGTGGCACGACATTATCTGAGGAATGACTCTACCAAAATCGGAGGAGAACTCACATCTGCAGTGAAGCCTTCCCCAATTTTGTTGTTACCATTGCGATCTCAAACTTCGCGCTCTCAAAGTTTGCCAGAACTTATCGAGCTCGAATCGCCGTTGCTTGCAACCCTCTTTGACCCCCTGTCTGTTCGAAGTGGCGAATTCCTTGTTGGTGCAAAGTTTGATATTGATGCTCCTTGCGCAAAGCTTGGAGCATCACTTCGGTGCACGCTGGCTGGGCTTATTAAAGTTACCTGCCTTGATGATGAGGCCCTGATAGGCCATCTCACAAACAAGAAGGCTTTGGATAAGCTTCATGCGTGGGAGTCAGAGCTGGACAGCGAAAACTCAAGTCCAACGAATCACCTACTGGCACGATCTGACGTTGGATTGACAACGAGACGTCTGGTGGAGGCAATGGACTGGAAATCAATGTCCAAGAATCTAAGGCGTCATGAAGATGATGTCGATAAGTTGATCAATGTTGTATTGGACGGAGGTTCAATCTTGGATGGAGCCGCATTCCCTAGTCCCCCGCTAGACATGTTTGCTATAAACAGGGAAGGTCCGATGGACGCTAATGATGTGCTACACCTATCTCATCTGGGTGCAGCCCCCCCAGGACGTCTTGTGTCAGTCCTGTTCGCCGCAATGGCGTCGCTGAGGACTCCATCTTTAATTGCCTCAGCTTGGCTTGCTTTTGTGGAGGAGATTAGATCCAAATGGGATACGAGAGAGTCGCTTCCAAATCTAGGCTATGTAGTCGGTCTCGATGGTACGCAGGAAGAGTATGGGAAACGGAGGGCCAAGGCGAATATTCGCAGACGTAGGCGCACTAAGTTGGGATCGATTTCCAGTAATAAGCGACTCGGTAGCAAGGCTTCATGTGCCGCATTTCTCAATAGCTCTGAGCCCGAGCCGAGTCTCTTTAGTTGTCTGATTGATCAGAAGCTTGCCATCTTCAATATCTGTGTCGAATCGATAATGGCCACCGAAACGGGACCAAACACAGAAGTTCGAGGAAGCGACTCCGTCGACGATTGTTTCGACAAGAACGTGAACGATTCTTTCGATGCTTCGATTAGCAGCAACCAGAGCCTCTCGCTGAGACAAGGCGTGAGATGTCCAGTGCGTGGTTCCTATCTCCTCGAAACGGGTGACCAACTGTATGCCCCTTACCTTCAAAGAACCGAACCCTTCAGTACTGACGAAGTCATGCAGCGCCGCGAAATTCTTTCGGTGCCATCTGATAGACGAATATCTTCTATCCAAGAACGGCTTGAAGTTGCGCATCGTTTTCAACGTCCTAAGCTCTTAAGCGACATGCGAGCTTTCAAGGCGGCGAACCCCACTGCTTCATTCCAAGACTTTCAGAAATGGTATGGCAATCCATCTAATCCGTTGGAAGAGTTTGAATGCACAGAAGATCTTGAAGCTACTACAATCAATACTACCACTATTTCAAATTCAAACAGCAAAATTCATCTTGAAAGCGCGTCGCAGGCCATTCATGCTTTGACGGCCATGCGGAAATTTTGGGGAAATTCCTGGGAAGAGGCAGAGGCATGCCCGGCGTCGCAGCAAGAGACTTTATTTGATCCAGATGTGGCCGCGGCAAGAGTCATTCATTCTCTGGATACGATACATCCTGCTCATTTGATGAATCAAATGCTCGCCGTAAACTTATCGTCTGCACTTTTTGTTCTCTATTCCGAGGCTGGCGATTCCGTAAATATTCCAATTGTAAAGCAAGCCCTCGAGGGGCTGGAAGAAATAGTGGAAGCCACCCTTCTTGACCTTGCACTGGATCTAAGCCAGGTGTACACCACTCGAAGTGCCTCGAACGTCAGCATGAACTCTTTGCCTCGTTTTGTGTCGGAAAATACCGTTGCTTCTTGTGATTCGGCATGCAATGCCATTGGTAATGCCGAAGTTATTCTATCCCGTGCCACCAGCTTAATGTCAAAATTTCCTGGCGAGTACAGACTCATTCAAGATATTCTTCTCGCGTTCGACGAAGGTGAAATGGTGGCCGAAGATGAAGCCGAATTACGGACGTTGATTATGAGTGCAGTAATGAAGAAGAAGGTTACGGATTTGGATAGTCATCCTCACCCGTCTGTTCGAGAGTACGTGCTCCAAAATCTTGACGGCGAGGTACCCTGCCAGCTTAGTGCTCGAATAGAGCATAGTCCAGCGAATAATGAAAGGTCAACGCAGGGGGGTGTCTTGCTTGCTCTCACAAAATGTAGTCGAGAGTGAAAAATCAGTCGAGTTGACAAAAAGTAATTTATCGGTAGCTGCATTTCTTCCTTCGTCGTACATACACATGCATGTATATATAACTATGTTATAATCTATGGAAGAGGCTTGGGACGGGACTTTTGCAAGTGCTCAAATTAGGGCGCTCGTGCATGTCTTCGTCAAATACTTTTGTCGCCATATCAATGTACACCAGAGTGGGCACCTTTTTGTCCAACTATCCTCATGTCAAAAACAAAATATTACATCCATTCCACCTTACCAAAGACCCTCATGAAAGCTCTCGCACGTCGCTGTCAGCCATGATCTGGGAACCAACTCCCTTGTGTTTCACTATTTCATCCACATCGCTCAGATGCTGGCCGACAACTCCGTGATGTTGATCATCGAAGCCAGAGTGGGCATTCGGCGTGTACTGGTTATGAACACTAAAGGGTGGCTTCATGCACTTCATTAGGTTGATTTTGCGCGCCCACAAAGTCAACTTGAGCTTGAGACGCTGAAGGTTGGACTGGCGCTTGTCCCATCCCTCCAACGCAGCTCCAATCCGGGTTGGAGGCGACATAAGCATGCCCTCTGTCGTCTGGGGAAGAGAGGAGCTGGGCGACTCGGGCACTGTCGCGGGCAAGTCCATTGAAGTGGCCTGAGGGTGCGAATCCGTACGCAGCATCTTTTTCAATGAGTCCTCGGTTTCGGTCGTAGCGATGGCTCTCGTCCTGGAGCGGTTCGCGATCATCACAACCCGCGCTGCATACTCATCGGATTCCGACCGGTTCCGATCGCCACCGCTCCCAACGCTTCCACTACCACCTGAACCCTCGGCCTCATCACTGCTGAAGTGGGGCTGCACAAGCTGGAACCCACCGATCTGCATGCGAGCCTCCCGCACCCGGTTTAGGCTGATGACCCAATCGTTGCATGACTGCTTGTTCTCGGCCCGGAGGTAGTAGGGCCGATCGGAGACCTGGATGCAGAAGACGCATCCGTCGGGATCCGCGTCGTCGCACTTGATTTCCCCCACCTTCAGCAGATCGAGGCTGGCAAGAAGCTTGATCCGCTTCCGGGACTTATAGTAAGTCAGGCGCTCCCCATCAGTTTCAAAGAATCGCCTCTGCCAAACGCCGTTGCGCGCTATCTTGTGAAGGTAACCGTAGACGAGAGGCTTGGCCTTGTGGCTGGCCCAGATCGCGTCGTCTTGGTTCACAATTGAGGCGCCCTCAGCAGGGTTGGGACTTACCATATCGCTCTGAACTGTCGTATTTAACGGTGTATTTTTGTCTCCTCCCCCAGTGGTTCCCCGAGTCATTTTCTGCAGAGGCGAATAGCGAAAGGAAGGAGATCCACATGACAATGAAAGCATGGGAAGAAAGAGGGGGTTGCATGAGATTCCTTGGATCCGACGAGAACCGAGAAAGCAAGAAATGGAAAGTAGAACCCAACCAGCAAACTTACAAGTGGGGTCTTGATGAACTTGGCCATGCTGGCGAAAGAACCGGTCCGTCGGGGAAGGGGTCCGGATCCTCTTCCACCGGTGCCATCCTCCGCACCCGCGGCCGAAGAGGGCATGTCGGAGCTGGGCTCAGTATTGTTGTCGTCGTCTGAGTGGGACAGCCCAACGCCACCACCTCCAGCGTGTCCGTGGCCACCGCTTGGATACTGGGGGTGGTAGTATCCCCCCCCGGGTACTTGAGCCATCTGCTGGTGGTGATGGTGGCGGGCATGGTGGTGGTTGTGCTGCTGCCGATGATGCGTATAACTGGGGGCCTGACCATGGCGACGGTGGGAGGGATGTTGGGGAGGATGGTGCTGCTTTGCCGCCATGGCCTGCTGGGCCATCGCCCTTCGCTGCTCAAGCTGCGCCTGCTGCCGCTCGAGCGCCTCGACGCCCAGTGCGACGGATGCATCAGGAGGGTGCGACTGGGACTGCGACTCGGACTGCGACTGCTGCGATGATGAAGCCCCCGTGTTGTGGGTGGCCTGACTCCCGGTCGACAGGACGGGGACCAGGGGGTAGGGAGAGGCGTGAGAAGCGGGGGGCGCTCCCGCCTCGCCCTGGGCTGCCGGTTGCTGCTGCACACTAGGGTTGGTGGGGCTGCCCGAACCGGCGGTGCGGATCGGCGAAGAAGGGTTGGGCTGCGTCTTTCCGGGGGCGGGCGGGAACTGCGGCTGGTAACCCGCTTGCTGCGGCTTCGGCTGCCCCTGGGCCGGGCTCGGAAGCGGAGTTACTGTCTCATCTGCTGCAGGTGACACCTGCAGCGGCGTGACGGGCGGGTTGTGCGCGGCCGCGTGGCGGTCATTCGGGCTCGCCGGGGCCTTTGCAGGCTGTTCGGTCATGGCAGTAACCTCACTTGCCGGACGCAATGCTGGAGCGAACGCGCACGCGGTGGTTTGGGGGGATAAGTGGAAGCGTTTGGCGGGTTTGGGAAGAAAGACCGACCGAGGGGGCCGCGTCTCCAAGGTAAGCGAGCCTGGTGGCGTGGAGCGCGAGGATCGCCAATGTGCGTACGAGTCTTACGAGTTCGCAAGTAGCGGCAGCAGTGCGGAAGCAGGCAGAGATGCCTCTCCCCGACGCAAGGGCAGATATGCCGAAGACAAGATGATACTTCGGAACCTACCCTGCTCTCTCTCGACGTGTCCCCTAGCTCTAACTTTCTCTCTCTCTCAGGTCTCTCTAAGCGCAGGTCTCTCTAAGCTCAGGTCTCTCAGCACTCGGCTCGGACTCGAACCTGCCCGACACGACGACAACTGTGGATTCGACCCGACTCAAGACTCGGCGGCGGATTCGGATTTGGATTCGACTGACTCCTTGAATCAGACTGAACTCGACTCCGCCCCGCGACCTGCACCTGGGTCGATCCTCCCTCTTCCCCGATATGAGACAGGGGGCGGTGGCAGCGGATCGCGGGTGGTGCTAATGGCGGTTGTGACCGATATCGCCCCACTAATCCAATCGATTCGTATGTGGGAGCGCAAAAAACGGAAGTTGCTGGGAAGTTGCCCCGTCTACGGTGTGGCTGCCTCGAGAAGCGGGCACAGAGGAGCCAGACTAGCTACTATGCATACTAGCTAATAGAGTGGTAGTAGTAGCATAATCTTGCAAGAGCGTACTAGAGTATGCATACGGGCCACTGAAACGATAGTATTACTACTAGCTAGTACGAGCCGTAATCGCTTGACAGATGCATGCTCGAGCTACTCTATGCATAGCTACTACTACTCTAGCTAGAGTAGTACTACTAGAGTATTAGTAATAAGTATGGATACTAGTTACGAGTCGTTGGTTGTACTATGTGCATAGTAGTTGTACCTACAGTAGTAGTAATAGTATACAGACTAGAGTAGTATGATAGTAGTCCTATGGCATAGTACTAGCTAGCTAGTACGAGCTATGGATACTGTAGAAGAAAAAATGTGTGACAGGTGCGGTAACTAAGGTTAGGGTTATGTACCAAATAGTAACGGATATACTCTCTCTAGAGTTGCTTCATGGAGGAACGGTATGCATATTCTTTTCGCAAATTATGGATACAACAAGTGTGTAGCTGGTATGCATACATCCTATCCACACATACTCCCAAAGAGTACATAATATGCATACATACTTCCGTACATACTACGAGTCGTATGTTGTGCATACTACTTATGCATACTTATATATAATCTCCTAGAAGTAGTACTCTAGAGTACTCGTAGTAATAGAGTAGTTAGCTAGACTAGAGTAGCAGTGCTAAAATAATATTGATTTGAGGGGGTGTGCCACAAAGGTACAACCAACAGTCCATGCCCCCACACGTTGTATGCATACTACAGTACGAGTCGTACTGTAGTACACAACTGTATAGTATGCATACTCCTACTCTAGTAATAGTACTCTACTACTAGTAGTATGCATACTAGCTAGTAATAGTACTCTACTATGCATAATAATATCATGCATACTCTGGTGGAGTAGTATTACTATGCATACTAGCTACGAGTCGTAGTATGGATACGGTATATTATGCAAAGTACGAGCGTCGTAATAAGAGCTCTTAATGTAGTAGTAGTACTCTATGCACACAGTACTCTCTAGTAGATGATTACGAGGGCTCGTACTAGAGTATAAACAAGTACGGGAATGGGCTCGCACTAGTACATTACCTACCAATAAGTAGTACTCTAGTATTACGAGTATTAGTAATAAGTATGCATACGAGCTCGTGGCTAAAAGTACTACGCTCGCAGAGAGGGAGGTAGGGCCACAAATCGATAGATAGATCATTATTTACTTACATGTTACATCAGATAGTATATTCTCGCATCGCCGTAACCGACTTTCACTGCCACGCATCCTCTCCATCTTCATCTGAAATTTCAGTAGAGCTGCGTGTGCTAGTGGCTTGGTCCGCCACCGCCGCTGCACTATTAGTAGAATTGCCCTCCTTCTCCTCATCGCACTTGTTAAAGTTTTGCCGAACCTGATCTTCCGCCCTCTCTAGGCTCTTCGATGCCTCTACTACCATCCGCTCCACCCATTCTACCCTGCGATTGCTATCAGTCCCATCAGGCGTAAGAGGAGGTAGCCGTCGGTCCGCCCACATCCTCGCGCCATTGATGTCGCTAAGACCGGCGCAAACCAAGACTATACCCGAGAGAGCGCCAAAGTGCCAAGGCTTTACCGCTAAGACAACCTCGCAGAGCTCCTTGCTCTCCTCAAGCCGGCCCTCCTGGTACAAGAGGGTCGCGAGGCGGTTCACCGGCTCGACCCAGTGCACCCCGTGCTCGTCGATGAGGGAGCGAAGCTGCTCCTCGGAATCGTCCCAGAAGGCCGGCCCACCCATGCTGAGCTGCTCCGCCGCGCTCAATTCCTTCGCCGCACCTGGACCGCGTTCTCCAAACCAGAGCGTCCACAAGCTCGATAGACCGTCGTCCGACTCGGAGAGAGAAGCTAGGCATGCGATCTCGGCCTCACACCGCTGCCGGCCAATGGTAGTCAGAGGCGGGGGGTTAAGCAGCTCTTGTTCCACGTTGGAAGGATCGAGCGCGGAACCTTGTCGACTCGGTTTCACCGACTCGGAGCCCAATACCGAAGAGACGGATGATACTGTCTTGTCGCTGGAATCGGAGTTGCTCGGGTCATTCGGGGCAGAAGAGCCAGCCATCATGGCTTCGAGCCTCTTCCGCGCCGCCTTCACATCTTCCTCGTCGTTGTTGCCGCTTGCATCGCCATCTCCATCCCCGCCTTCAGGATCATCTTTCCCACCCCGAGGCAATAAGCCAAACAATCGCGTCGGTCGGTAGTAGGTAGTGGCAGTGGCGTGAATGCCAGCTGCACGCGGGTTAATTCTGACGGCAGGTTCCCGCAGTCGTGTCTCAAGACTGGGGAGAAATGCCACGGTAG
>Ga0055584_100008033_pt1 | contig 10341 bp, 6 predicted proteins | sample OSDHelmetaG_FD_58716 | JGI IMG/M metagenome (GOLD analysis project Ga0055584, IMG submission 58716) | Pelagic marine sediment microbial communities from the LTER site Helgoland, North Sea, for post-phytoplankton bloom and carbon turnover... | ecosystem: Environmental > Aquatic > Marine >...
CGAACCTAGACTCTTCTGGACCAAAACCAGACGTGTTGCCAGTTACACCATAGGCCATTTCCTTTTGAGGGTGCAAATTTAGAACAAAGTTTTATTTGTACAAGTTTTTTTTAAAAAAAATATTAGTTAAAACTTAACGTTTCCTTAAAAACATTTGCGGTAACGTATTTATTATTAAATTCGCCTTTGCAAATTAACACTAATATTCATGGCACAATTCAACTTTAAAAAGTGGAACACCCTTTTAGGATGGTTTTCTTTTTTAATAGCGCTTATTACTTATAGTTTAACAGTTGAACCCACAGTAAGTTTTTGGGACGCCGGAGAATACATCTTAACCTCTTCAAAACTAGAAGTGGGCCACCCACCAGGAGCTCCATTTTTTCAAATGCTAGGTGCCTTTTTTTCAATTTTCACTTTTGGAAACACCGAATTAATCGGCTGGATGATGAACATGATGAGCGCCATTGCAAGTGCCTTTACCATCTTGTTTATGTTCTGGACCATTACCCTGCTTCTTAAGAAGATAGTGGTAGGCAACAACGATATAACACAAAGCAAAGCCATAGCCATATTAGGCAGTGGGTTTGTAGGAAGCTTAGCCTTTGCATTTACCGATTCGTTTTGGTTTAATGCCGTAGAAACCGAAGTTTACGCTATGGCAACCTTAATCATGTCTGTTTTATTTTGGCTGGGCTTACGTTGGGAACAAGACATGCACAAACCACGCGGAAACCGCTGGCTTATTTTAATTACCTTTATTATTGGACTATCGTTTGGCGTACATTTTATGGGACTGCTTACCATTCCTGCCATCGGATTAATTTACTACTTTAAAAACCACAAAACCATAACCGTTAAAAACTTTATTATTGCCAACATGGTTTCTGTTGGGGTTTTATTGTTTGTTTTTAAATTACTGGCTCCCAACATTCTTAAAATTTTCAGTGCTACCGAAATCTTTTTTGTAAACTCCATTGGACTTCCTTTTAACTCGGGGTCTATTATTGCCGGAATTTCACTTATCCTAATCATTAACTACGGTTTAAGGTTTACCCGAAAAAAAGGTTATGTACACCTCAACACAGCTATTTTATGTGTTACTTTTATCATAATAGGATTTTCGTCATGGCTCATGCTACCCATTCGAGCTAACGCCAATGTAGTTATTAACGAAAACAACCCCTCTAGTGCCAGAGAACTCTTAGCGTACTACAACCTAGAACAGTACCCAGAAACCCACCTCTTTTACGGTCCACAGTTTACCGACCAATATGCTTATTTAGACGAGAAAAACCCCTACATAGACGATAAACCCAAATACGAAAAAGACAAAGAAAAGGGCAAATATGTTATTGTAAACGACTATAAAAACGCTAAACAGAACTATAACTCTAAGCACGCTTCTATCCTTCCTAGAATGTGGAGCCCAGAACACGCCGAAAATTACATGATGTTTTCAGGCTTTTTAGACTTTAAGCTGAAGCCAGAATACCAAATGGAAAACCAATTGCGTACGGCAATTAGTAATTTTAAGAAAGATGTTAACCAAGGTAATGTTGATTACGAAGGTTACCACAACTTCCTGAAACAGTTTAAGGACTACATAGATATTGAAAAACCTTCATTGGCCAGCAATATCAGGTATTTGTTCGAATACCAATTAGGCTATATGTACTGGCGTTATTTTATGTGGAACTTTGCAGGAAGACAAGACGACATACAGGGCCGATACGACAACCATGGCAACTGGATTTCTGGTATAAAACCCTTAGATGAATGGCATTTAGGCCTTTCTCAAGACAATCTACCAAGCGATGTCAAAAACAACAAAGCCCGAAACACCTATTATTTATTACCCCTAATCTTAGGGATTATTGGTTTTTTCTTCCTCTTCAATAAAGATAAAAAACTGTTTTGGGTTATGCTGGTTTTTTTCCTCTTTACAGGTGTAGCCATACAGGTTTACACCAATGTTCGTCCATTTGAGCCTCGCGAACGCGATTACTCTGTTGTAGGATCGTTTTACGTGTTTGCCCTTTGGATAGGCTTTGGTGTTTATGGTATTTACGAGCTTGTAAAAAACTATATTCCTAAAAAATTAGCAGCTCCAATTACTACGGTAGTTTGCCTTATTTTGGTTCCTGGTATTTTAGCTGCCAACAATTGGGACGACCACGACCGATCTAACCGATACACAGCAAGGGCCATGGCTCATAAATACCTCGATTCCTGTGACGAAAACGCCATATTGTTTACCATTGGCGACAACGACACCTTCGCCCTTTGGTATGCCCAAGAAATTGAAGGCTACAGAACCGATGTTAGGGTTATAAACACCAGTTTGTTCCAAACCGATTGGTATATCGACCAAATGAAACGTAAGGCCTACGAGAGCGACCCTATACCATCGCAACTTACCCACAACCTCTACAAATACGGCACCAACGATTATATTATCATACAAGAAGTTATACAAGACACCCTTTACGTAAAACAATTTTTAAATTTTGTTGCAAGCAACAACCCAAAAACAAAATACAAACATGTATTAGAACAACGAGGTATAGACATATCGCAAGTACGCTCACAAGACCTTAACGCTACCTATTTACCAACACGGCATTTACGCCTTCCCGTAAACAAAGAAAACGTATTAAAATCGGGCATAGTAAAACCAAAAGATGCAGACAAAATTGTACCGCATATCGATATAACCATACAAGGTGGTGCGCTTTACAAAAACCGATTGCTCATGCTAGATATTGTTGCCAATAACGAATGGAACCGCCCTATTTATTTTACCGGTGGAAGTTTTGGCGACGACGATTATATATGGATGAAAGACTATTTGCAACTGGATGGCCTTTGCTACAAATTGGTACCTATAAAAACGCCAGTAGACCGCAACAATCCTTTTGATATGGGACGTGTTGACAGCGATTTAATGTACGAAAAAGTAAAAAATTGGGATTGGGGCAACAGTGGCAGCCCAGACATTTACCACGACCCCGAAACCCGTAAAAATTCTATTACCTACCGTGGCAACCTAGCCCGTTTGGTACAAGAACTTATTAACGAAGGTAAACTTGATAAGGCTGAAGAAATCGCAGATATAGCCATGGAAAACATGCCTGTAGACTATTACGGATTCTACACCCTTTTAGAACCTTACATTAACGCTTATTACGAAATAGGCAACCAAGAAAAAGCCAGAAACCTCTTTAAACAAGTGGCCCAAAAATACCAAGAAAACCTTAAGTATTACAGTGGCCTTAAAATCCGTAACCAAGAACGCTTGTTTGAAGATATATATACCGATATAAGTAGATACAAAGCTTTAATTGATATTTTGGCAAAATACAACGATACCGATTTTGCCAAAACAGAAAGCAATATCTTCAACAACCATTTAAGGGCCTTTAGCCATTTTTACGGTGAAGAAGCCCCTGAAGAAACAGAAAAAACACACGAAGAAGATCTGCCAACAAACAGTAGTCCGCAAACGGAAACAGACAGCGCAAATTAGTTGCCCATGAATTTTATTCCCACAAAAACACCTTGGATTGCAAAAAAAATGTTTCCAAAGTATGTTTGGGATATTCCAAACAGCGAAAAAGTTATGTATTTAACTTTTGACGATGGCCCTACAGCAGAAATTACCCGCTGGATATTAGCTACTTTAAAACAATACCAAGCTAAAGCCACCTTTTTCTGCATTGGCAATAATATTGAAAAGCACCCCGATGTTTTTCAAGATATATTAAACCAAGGGCATACTGTTGGCAACCATACCCACAACCATTTAAAGGGATGGCAAACCCAAACAGAAGATTATCTGCAAAACACCGCCAAAGCCCAAAAGACCATACAATCTATTACTAAAAATTTGGGAGGCAAAAATCGAAAACTATTTAGGCCTCCTTATGGAAAAATAAAATCGAAACAAGGCAAAACACTTATTGAGCAGGGCTACAAAATAATCATGTGGGATGTTATTTCTTTTGATTGGGAGGCAAAGGTTTTGCCAAAAACCTGTTTGAAAAACATAACCAACAAAGCAACACATGGTAGCATTGTTGTTTTTCACGACAGTTTAAAGGCTTCAAAAAACATGCAGTATGCATTACCCAAAACACTAGACTACTTTAGCAAAAAAGGATTTTCGTTTAAAGCCTTAAAAGTTTAGATATACGCCTGGATAACGTTAATTAAGGTACCGGCATCTTGTTCGCCACTTTGGCGCCATTTCATTTCGCCATTTTTATAAACAATAAGGGTGGGCAAAGCTTTAACACGCAAAGCCTCAGCTAAGGCTTTGTTTTTTTCAACATCTATCTTTATAACCTTTGCCTTATTGCCTAAAGCTGCCGCTACATCTCTTAAAATAAGGGGCATTTCGGTTGTTTGCTCGTCTGTTTCAGAATAAAAATCGAACAAAACCGGAACGTCTACATCAATAAGTTCTCCAAACTTAGACATACTCTCTTGTTTATTAATCATAGCATTTATACAAATATAACATTTATAAACAATTAAGCCTCATTTGAGCCTTTTTTAAGTTCTATTACTGTTATTTCTGGCCAAATCCCAACACGCCCAGGATAACCCAAGTACCCAAAGCCTCGGTTCACATTTATGTATTGCCCCATTTCCTTATAAATACCGGCCCAATACTTATAACGCCATTTAATAGGACTCCACTTAACCCAACCTGGAATTTCTATGCCAAACTGCATACCATGCGTATGGCCGCTTAGGGTTAGGTGGTAATGCACCCGATCGTTAATTACCTCATCTTCCCAATGCGAAGGATCGTGGCTTAACAAGATTTTAAAATCGTTTACATCGATATTTTGAGTTGCCTTTTTTAAATCGCCTGCTTTTTTAAATCCGCCTCTACCCCAGTTTTCAACACCAACAACGGCTATTTTTTGTCCGTTTTTCTCAATATAATGGCTCTCGTTCATAAGTAGCTTAAAGCCCATTTCTTTTTGCAACTGGATTAAATCATTAAAATTTTGTGTTTTGTCGTCTTTCGAATTCCAATCTACATAATCGCCATAATCATGGTTACCTAAAACCGAAAACACCCCATCTTTGGCTTTTAATGTTCCAAACAGGTCTTTCCATGGCAACATTTCAGAGGCCTTATTATTAACCATATCGCCAGTAAAGAAAATAACATCTGCTTTTTGCTCGTTAATTAGGTTAACCCCGTATTCTATTTTTTCTCGGTTATCGAAACTTCCAGAGTGGATATCGCTTATTTGTGCTATCCTGTAACCATCAAAAGCATCAGGAAGATCTTCAAAATGCAAAGCATAACTTAAAACCCTAAATCGATATTTACCTTTGTACATTCCATAAAGTATCGAGGCAAACGGAACGGCAGCCAGTCCAAGAGCAACCTGACTGATAAACTTACGACGCGATGCCACATGAAAAGTTTGGCTACTACCAACCCATTTATTGTACACACCTTGAATCAGCCTAAAAGCATCTTCACCCAAAAGCAGTAAAGCAAGCACTAACCCAAGCGAAAAGTACGCCAACAAAAACCCAAAGGCATAGCTCTTTGCGGGATTTAAAACGCGCCCCTCTGAAAACACCGTAAATTGGGCTATAAAATTACCTGCAACTACAAACCCTAGTAGAGCAAACAAACAGTACAACCACACATTTTTTGTAGCGGTTTTAATAGCCTGAACTCCATAAAATGTAATAAGCAAAAAAACTAGAATAAATATAATCCAACGTAGCATTGTCTCTTTTTTGAGGTTAAAGATAAAGGTATATCTAAAGCTTTTTTTATTAACGCCATTTTTTAACTTATGGTTAAGATTTTCCCATAGCTAATTAATTAAGGCAAACCAACAAAAGCAAAGGGTTTGCTAAAAACAAACCATAAGTTTACCTTGTTGATTATTTAAAATGGGTTTGTTTCATTTCAATGTTTAAGTTTTGTAGCTTTGATGTTCTTACAAAACAAACAACATGTCTGAACAAAAACGTCTTTTTTTAGTCGATGCCTACGCACTCATATTCCGTGGCTATTACGCCTTTATAAAAAACCCTAGAATAAACTCTAAAGGTATAGATACTTCTGCCATTATGGGCTTTATGAACTCTTTGTTAGACGTAATAAAGCGCGAACGCCCCGACCATTTGGCTGTTTGTTTCGATAAAGGCGGCAGTGCAGATAGAGTTGAAATGTACGGAGAATATAAGGCCAACAGAGACGAAACGCCCGAAGCCATAAAAGTGGCCATACCATATATACACGACATCTTGAAAGCCATGCACATCCCCATCATGATAAAGGAAGGCTATGAAGCCGACGATGTTATAGGAACGCTTTCTAAGCAAGCCGAAAAAGAAGGCTATAAAACCTTTATGGTTACTCCCGATAAAGACTTTGCCCAATTGGTTTCTGAAAATATTTTCATGTATCGCCCCAAATCGTTTGGCGGTGGTTACGAAACCTGGGGCATTGCCGAAGTACAGAAAAAATTTGAGGTAGAACGGCCAGAACAGGTTATTGACTTTTTAGGCATGATGGGCGATGCATCAGATAATATTCCGGGCTTACCCGGCGTAGGCGAAAAAACCGCTAAAAAATTCCTAAAAGCTTACGGAAGCATGGAAGGCTTGTTTGAAAACATCCATGAACTTAAGGGCAAGATGAAAGAAAAGGTTGAAGCTAACCAAGAGCTAGGTCTACTCTCTAAAAAGCTAGCCACTATTATGCTCGATGTTCCTGTAGAATTTAACGAAAAAGATTTCGAAATGTCTGAACCCAACATTACCAAAGTCACCGAAATTTTTCAAGAATTAGAGTTTAAACGCCTTATCGATAATTTTTTAAAAACATTTTCTGCTCAAACTCAAGATTTACCCACCCAAACCCCTTCTAATAAAACCACACCAAAAGCAATCGAAAACGCTGGGGCTGGACAATTTAGTTTATTTGGAGGAGATCCAAGTTCTGCAGAAACAACAACAGAACCCACTTCTGAGTTTACGCGCAAAACAGCCAAAAACACCTCCCATTTTTACCAAAGCGTGGCTTCTGGCATGGCCACCAAACTGTTTGTAAAAACCCTAATGAACCAAACCGCAGTGTGTTTTGATACCGAAACCACTAGCCTAAACCCATTAACCGCAGAGCTCGTTGGCATCGCATTTTCTTGGGAAGCTGGCAAAGGTTTCTATGTGCCCTTTCCAGAAGACAAAACAGAAGCTCAAGAACTCATTGAAATACTAAGACCTTTTTTTGAAAGCGAAACCATCGAGAAAATAGGTCAGAATCTAAAATACGACATTAAAGTTTTAGCCAAATACAACATACAGGTTAAAGGAAAACTTTTCGACACGATGTTAGCGCATTATTTAATTAACCCAGATATGCGACACAATATGGACGTATTGGCCGAAACCTACCTAAACTACACGCCAATTTCCATAACAGAGCTTATAGGTAAAAAAGGAAAAAACCAATTATCTATGCGCGATATTCCGTTAGAACAACTAACCGAATACGCCGTTGAAGATGCCGACATTACCCTACAGTTAAAAGAGCATTTTACCAATGAATTGGACCAAGCCAACACCCAGAAATTATTCGATGATATTGAAATTCCGCTATTACGTGTGTTAGCAGCTATGGAGTTAGAAGGCATCAATCTTGATAAAACGTTCCTTAACTCCCTTTCAAACGATCTTAACAACGACATTTTAACTCTTGAAAAAAGCATTTACAAAGCCGCTGGCGAAGAATTCAATATCGCATCCCCTAAGCAATTAGGCATTATCTTATTTGAAAAACTAAAACTTGTAGATAAACCTAAAAAAACCAAAACAGGCCAATACGCAACAGGAGAAGACATCCTGTCCTATTTGGCAAAAGACCACGAAATTATTAGAAACATTTTAGAATATCGTGGATTAGCAAAATTAAAAAGCACCTATATTGATGCCTTACCACTTCAGGTAAACCCAGAAACCAAACGCATCCATACCGATTATATGCAAACTGTGGCCGCCACAGGACGCTTAAGCAGCAACAACCCTAACCTGCAAAACATTCCCATTCGTACAGAACGCGGCCAACAAGTTCGTAAAGCCTTTGTGCCAAGAAACGAAGAGTACACTTTACTAGCAGCCGATTACTCGCAAATTGAATTACGTATTATTGCAGCACTTAGCAAAGAAGAAACCATGATCGAAGCCTTTAAAAACGGCGAAGACATCCATGCTTCTACCGCATCAAAAGTATTTAATGTACCTCTTGCCGAAGTTACAAAAACCCAACGTAGCAATGCCAAAACAGTTAATTTTGGTATTATATATGGCGTATCTGCCTTCGGATTAAGCAACCAAACCGATTTGTCGCGTAGCGAAGCCAAAACGTTAATCGACACCTACTACAGCACCTACCCTAAATTAAAGGCCTACATGAGCAAGCAAGTCGATTTTGCCAGAGACCATGGCTATGTACAAACCGTTTTAGGACGCCGCCGTTATTTAAAAGACATCAATTCACGTAACGCTGTAGTTCGTGGCGCTGCCGAACGTAATGCCGTTAATGCCCCCATACAAGGTAGTGCCGCAGATATCATCAAAATAGCTATGATTAATATTTACAACAAGCTTAAAGCCGGTAATTACAAATCTAAAATGCTTTTACAAGTGCATGACGAATTGGTATTTGATATCTACAAACCAGAACTCGAAGAACTACAAACACTAATTAAATCCGAAATGGAAAATGCTTTTAAATTAGAAGTTCCACTCGATGTAGACTTAGGCATTGGTGCAAATTGGCTCGAAGCACATTAACACCTCTTCTAAGCGCAATAATAACCTCAAATACAAAACTTAAATAAAACCTTTTATTAAGAATGATTGATGATATCATGGATTTTCCATGCTATCTAATTAAAGAAATTAAATTTTAGATATTATGTTTAAAAAAATGGTAGGGTTAGATCCCTTAGAATTAATTCCTTCTGCAAATAAGGAATTGGAATCTTTTGCAGAAACCCTAATACTGCACACAGATGCACCTACAAGCGTAGATGAAATTGTAAACCGTATTGGAGATGCAGATGCGGTTTTATTGAGCCACAGAACAAATTTAACCCGCGAAGCTTTAGAGCGCTGCCCCAACGTAAAATACATAGGAATGTGTTGCTCATTATATTCGCCAGAAAGTGCCAATGTAGATATAAACTATGCAAACTCACGTAACATTACCGTTAAGGGAGTTCGCGATTACGGAGACGAAGGTGTCGTAGAATACGTTATTAGCGAACTGGTAAGATGTTTGCACGGCTTTGGCACAACTCCAGATGGCAAACCAAGAAAACCATGGAGTGGCACCCCTCGAGAAATCACAGGATTAAAAGCCGGCATTGTAGGACTAGGAAAATCTGGTGGTATGGTTGCCGACGCCTTACACTTTTTTGGCGCCAATATTACTTATTTTGCCCGTAGCGAAAAACCCGAAGCCAAAGAAAAAGGATATAAATTTTTACCCTTAGATGAATTACTTGAAGTAAACGAAATGGTTATTACCTGCTTAAATAAAAACACCGTTTTGTTACACGAAAATGAATTCTCTAAACTAGGCAACCATAAAATACTGTTCAACACAGGCTTATCGCCCGCTTGGGATGCAGAACCGTTTGAAAAATGGCTCGAAACAGGCAACAACGTTGTTTATTGCGATACCCTTGGCGCTTTAGGAAACAAACAACTTTTAGGCAAACCAAACGTAAATTGCTTAGAAGTTTCTACCGGCAGAACACAACAAGCATTTGTTAGGCTTAGCGAAAAAGTTTTAGCAAACCTAACAGCTTATTTTAAAAAGCAATAGGCGAGGTAATATTCCTTAATGTATTAACAACACTCCAGCCCGCAATTTGTGCCGTTTGGCTATAAACGTCTATAACGGCATGAATTTGCTGGCTTTTTATTTCAATACGATGGTCGTCTCCAACATAATCGGGAACAGACTTAATAGACACTTTTACATTTTCAGGACCTGTTGATGCCAATGCCGCAGCTACAGAAACGTTTACCTGAGTTGGAAAAAGAGCAATAGCCTCAACGGCATTTCCTTCAAAAACCTTACGTTCTTCGGTTTCTATAATTTCATCATAAACAGCTGTACGCCTTAAAGGCCTTGGTCCTTTTGTAGTATTAAAGGTTACAGTACTTTCTTCCATTAAAGAAACCGTTCTTAAAACATCAAACCCTCCTATGGCCCCAGATGCAAGATGAACTCGCGTACCATGTTCTAAAGCTGTTTTTTTAACCGTTTCATAAAATTCAGAA
>Ga0055584_100008034_pt1 | contig 10341 bp, 9 predicted proteins | sample OSDHelmetaG_FD_58716 | JGI IMG/M metagenome (GOLD analysis project Ga0055584, IMG submission 58716) | Pelagic marine sediment microbial communities from the LTER site Helgoland, North Sea, for post-phytoplankton bloom and carbon turnover... | ecosystem: Environmental > Aquatic > Marine >...
CGGCTGACGGTGAGCCCCTGGGATTCCCACAAGCGGCGGACTTCCCGCTTGCGCCCCTCCATGATGGTGACATGGAACCAGTGATTCTCGCCGCTCCCGCCGGCATCCTGAATATCGCTGAAGCGGGCAGGGCCATCATCCAGCTCAACTCCCTTGCGGAGGTTTTCCAGTTGCTCCGCTGCGACCTGTCCACGTATCCGGCAGGCGTATTCTCGGTCTACGTTGGATGATGGATGCATCATGGTATGGGCCAGCTCGCCGTCGGTCGTGAGCAGCAGCAGGCCGGTGGTGTTGATATCCAGGCGCCCAACAGCCACCCAGCGGGCGTTTCTGACGGTCGGCAGACGGTCAAACACGGTCGGGCGGCCATCCGGGTCCGAACGGGAAGTCACTTCCCCTTCCGGCTTGTTATAGATCAGGCCACGGTGCTGCACGGCTTTGCTGACCACGCGCCACTGCTGTTGTTGGAAAGTGATGCTGTCGCCGAGTGAAACGCTCTGACCCACGCTGGCGGGTTCGCCATTGAACAGGACATCACCGGCGCTGATTCGCTTTTCCAGGGCCCGCCGTGAACCCATCCCGGCGGACGCCATGATTTTCTGCAATCGCTCAGGTGGAGCCGATTTGATTTGTGGTTTCTGGTTTTTTTTCATGGAATGGTGGAAGACTCCAGTTCCACTTCTGCTTCGCTGTTTTTCTCAGCGTGGGGTTCAAAATCGAGTTCCGGCTCGATGCTGCCCATATCCATGATTTCAGCCAGCGAGGGCAGGTCATCCAGGCTCTTGATGTTGAAATAGTCGAGAAAAACCCGGGTGGTGCCAAACAAGGCCGGTTTTCCGGGCACGTCACGGTGGCCGACGACGCGAATCCATTCTCGTTCCTGCAAGGTGCGAACGATGCTTGAGCGTACCGACACACCGCGGACTTCCTCGATATCGCCTCGCGTAATCGGCTGACGGTAGGCAATCAGCGCCAGTGTTTCCAGTAAGGCCCTCGAATAGCGCTGCGGGCGTTCCTCCCACAAGCGTGAAACCCAGGAATGTACCTCTTGCCTGACTTGCAGACGGAAGCCACTGGCAACCTCTTTCAGCTCCAGGCCCCGCTCTGCATAATCACCCTCCAGTTCCTGCAGGGCTTTGCCAATTTCACTGTTGGTCGGTCGCTCCTCGTCACTGAACACAGAGGCCATTGTCGCCACGGTCAGGGGTTCTCCCGATGCCAGCAGCAATGCCTCCAGTATGTTTTTCAGTGATGTCTGGGGTGTAGCACCAATAGTGGACATGAACGGTTACTCCGGAGTCTTGATGTAAATTCTTCCCATGGGCTCATTCTGAACGATATCGATCAAGCGTTCACGGGTCAGTTCCATTATGGCCAGAAATGTCACCACCACACCCATCCGGCCTTCCTGTACGGTAAAAAACTGATGAAACTCCATATAAGGATTTTCGCGTAATAGGTCGATAATTCGTGTCATCCTTTCCCTCACTGACAGTGGCTCCATCTGGACATGGTGATGACTGAACAGGTCGGCGCGGCTCAGAACATCCCGCAGTGCCACCAGCATGTCGTGCAGGTCGACTTCGGGCGGCACCATGAGGACCTGCTTTTCCTCCAGGAAAGCATCGGCCAGGACGAAATCCCGGCCTTCCCTGGGCAGGTCATCCAGGTCCTCTGCGGCCTGCTTGAAGCGTTCGTATTCCTGTAGGCGGCGTACCAGCTCGGCCCTGGGATCTTCCTCGTCCTCGTCCTCACTCTTCAGCCTGGGCAGCAGCATCCGGGACTTGATCTCTGCAAGGATGGCAGCCATGACCAGGTATTCCGCAGCCAGTTCGAATTGCAGCTCGTCGAGCATGCCGATGTATGACATGTACTGCTTGGTGATTTCCGCGATGGGAATGTCCAGGATATCCAGGTTCTGGCGGCGTATCAGGTACAGCAGAAGATCCAGCGGGCCTTCGAAGGCCTCGAGAAATACCTCCAGCGCATCCGGCGGAATATACAGATCCTTTGGCAACACCGAAAACGGCTGGCCCTGCACGACAGCAAAGGGCATTTCCGCTTGTTGAGCGTGGCCGCTTTCAGCTGTGGCGGCTTGCTTGTCGACTGGTTCCAACTCGGACTCGAATTCTGATCTGGGAAGGGCTAGAAGTCTATCACGCCCTGGCCGATACGCAGCACCCGTGGCTGATCTTCGGTCAGGTCGAGCAGGGTAGTCGGCTCCAGCGGGCAATAACCGGCATCGATAAAAAGATCGACCTGTCCGTGCACGGCGTCATACAGGTCTTCGGTATCCATGATCTCGTCCTCCATGTCCGGCAGGATCAGGGAGGAACTGAGGATGGGCTCATCGATGGTATCGAGAATCGCCTGAACGATCGAGTGATCCGGAATCCGGATACCAATGGTTTTCGGCTGCTTTCCGCCGGAATTCCTGGGAACATTGCTGCTGGCCGGCAGGATAAAGGTATAGGGCCCGGGAGTCAGTTGGCGGATCAGGCGGTGAGCCCAGTTATTGAGGCGGGCATACTGGCTCACATCAGCCAGCGTTCTGCAGCAGTAAGTAAAATGATCATTCCGGCTGAGTTGCCGCAGCCGGATCACGCGGTCCCGGGCCTTGCGGTTATCCGCCCGCCAACCCAGCGCATAGCCCGAGTCGGTGGGGTAGGCGATCAGTCCGCCGCGAACCAGTACAGCCACAATGTTGTTGATCAGCCTGGGCTTGGGGCCTTCCAGCCTGATCTCGATTCTCTCACTCATTCTTCATGTTTTCCCCTGGGATGCGCGACATTCTAAAGCAGTCCACGGCCAGGTAAAACAAAGTTTTACTATCCTCACGACTGCACGTAAGCTTTCAGTCTTCAATACAGCAGCAGGCGCATCATGTGGTACGTAATTTACTCGAAAGATTGTGCGGGCAGCCTCCAGTCCCGGTTGGCTGCAAGACCAGCCCATGTAGCCCGTCTCGAGTCATTGCTGGCTCAGGGGCGTCTTCTCCTGGCCGGCCCCAGACCGGCCATTGACGCAAGCGATCCCGGGCCGGCCGGCTTTCTCGGTTCACTGGTCGTCGCCCAATTCGATTCGCTCGTTGAGGCCCAGGCCTGGGCTGATGCAGATCCCTATGTCGAGTCGGGTGTCTACGAGTCAGTAGAAGTCAGTCCTTTCAAGCGGGTGATGCCGATATGAACAGCGAACAACGCCTGGCGGAAATCCGTAAACGCCTGGAAGCAGCCCTGTCGCCCGAGTCCCTGCAGGTGGAAGATGAAGGCCACAAGCACATCGGCCACGAAGGAGCCAAAGACGGCCGCGGCCATTTCCACGTACTGGTCGTCTCAGACCAGTTCCATGGCAAAAACCCCATCCAGCGCCACCGCCTCATATACTCTGCCATGGGCGACTTGATGCAAACCGACATCCACGCCCTGGCCATCGACGCCTATACGCCTGAGGAGTTCTGACCTGAATGGCCAACAACTCCCCTGTCAGTCTTCGCCATTACAGTCAGAGCTACGGTACTCTGCGGTGATGGTGGTATAAATCCCGCCGCGGACATTGAAATCGGCGGTCAGGCGCATGAATCGGGGCTTGAGTGCGGCGACCAGATCGTCGAGAATCCGGTTGGTGAGGTCTTCGTGAAAACCACCTTCGTTGCGAAAGCTCCAGAGGTAGATTTTCCATGATTTTAGTTCAACGCAGAACTGGTCGGGAATATACTCCAGTTTCAGCGTGGCAAAGTCCGGCTGGCCGGTCTTTGGACACAGACAAGTAAATTCTGGAGACTCGATGTGGATGGTATAATCCCGCGACGGTTTGGGATTCGGGAAAACTTCCAGTTCTTTGCTCGGCAGGGTGCTCATAGGGGCTCCGGATTTTAGCTGTTAAATTACTCTAACAATTACATCAATCAGCCAGACAGTTTAGCCACTTAATGAAAAAGACTCCAACGTCGCCTCGTGCGACAATCCGGACCGTTACGCGGAACAGGCGCAAATGAGACTGACCTCCATCAAGATGGCGGGCTTCAAGTCTTTTGTCGACCCCACGACCTTTCACGCACCCACCAACCTGACCGGAGTCGTCGGCCCCAATGGTTGTGGCAAGTCGAACATCATCGACGCAGTGCGCTGGGTGATGGGTGAAGGTTCAGCGAAAGTGCTCCGTGGCGAATCAATGGCCGACGTGATTTTTTCGGGGTCTTCCGGGCGTAAACCGGTGGGAACGGCCACAGTCGAACTTGTGTTCGATAATGCCGACGGCCGCGTGGGCGGCCAGATGGCGGGTTATAACGAAATTTCGCTCAAGCGGCAGGTCTCGCGGGACGGAGTTTCGGTTTACTTCCTGAACAGCAGCCGTTGCCGCCGCAAGGATGTGCGTGATTTGCTATTGGGCACCGGCCTGGGTTCGCGCAGCTATTCCATCATCGAGCAGGGCATGATCTCTGAAGTGGTGGATGCCAAACCCGAGGAAATTCGGGGCCACCTGGAAGAAGCAGCCGGCATTTCAAAATACAAGGAAAGGCGGCGTGAGACCGAACGGAGAATCAACCACACGCGGGATAACCTGGCGCGACTGTCCGATTTGCGTGAGGAGGTGGGCAAGCACCTGGCTCGCCTGAAGCGCCAGGCCAATGCCGCCAATCGCTATCGCCAGTTGAAACAGGACCAGCGCGAACTCGAATCACGGTTGATGACGCTGCGCTGGCAAAAACTGATGGAACAGGTCGAGCTCGGCGCCCAGGACCTGGCGCGCCGCGAGACAACGCTTCAGGAAAGCATTGCCGGGCAAAGGTCGGCTGAAGCGGCATTGGAAAAAATCCACGAGGATCAGGGGCAAGCCACAGAGGAATTCAGTGTGGTGCAAGGCGAGCTGTATAGCGTGGGCAGCGAAATAGCCCGGTTGGAGCAATCCATCGAACATGCCCGGGAAATGCAGAAAAGACAGCAGCAGGAGTTCGAGGAAACCGGTGCCGCTTTACAGGACCTGGAAAAACACATGGTGCTGGACAAGGCGCAGGTGGAAGAACTGACCCGGGCCCTGGCCGAGGTCGGGCCGGCGCTGGATGAAGCGGTGAAGGCTGAAACCGCGGCTGACGAATTGATGGCCGGTGCGGAACAGGCTGCGCAGTCCTGGCAGAAACAGTTCGAAGAACATCACCAGCAAAGTTCGGAGAAAAACCGTGATGCCGATCGCTGCAGCGCGGATATCGAGGTGCTCGACCAGCGGCTTCTGCAGGCTTCACGGCGCCTGGAAGCCCTGGGCAAGGAATCCACCTCCATGGATGCCTCCGGTATACAGGAAGCCCTGGAAGACCTGTCCGGCCAATCGAAAGAACTCAGCGCCGCCGAGCAGGCAAAGCAGGCTGCTCTGGATGGTTCGCAAACCGAACTGTCAGCTGCCCAATCTGCTTATCAGGCAAGCGAAGAGGAAACACGCGAAATTCAACGCAGGCTTCATACCTGCGAAGGCCGCCTTGAATCCCTCCAGGCGCTTCAACAAGCGGCGCTGGACGATCAGTCAGGAGAGTCCTGGCTACAGCGGCAGGGGCTGTCCAAGGCGCCCAGGCTGGCCAAGTCCATCAGCGTGGGCGAAGGCTGGGAAGTAGCTGTCGAAGCGGTTCTGGGACACTGGCTGCAATCGGTAGTTACGAAACCCGGAAGTGACCACGGTGGCTCGCTGGGTGAGCTGGATGGTGGATCCCTGGGCCTGCTTGAAGATCAAAGAGGCAAGGTTAAGCCCGTCAAAGGCAGCCTGGCAGAGAAGGTCGAGGCGCCGGACACCATTATCTCCTGGCTGAATCGGATTCGCGTGGCGGATTCACTGGAGCAGGCCTGGCCGGAACGCTCGCAGCTCGATGATGCCGCGTCGATCATTACCCGTTCGGGCGAATGGATAGGCAAGGGTTGGGTGAGGGTAGCCCGGGGGCATACGGAACAGGACAGTATGCTGGCCCGCGAAAAAGTCATCGGCCAACTGCAGGGGGAAATTTCGGAATTGTCCGGCAGGGCCGGAAAATGCGCCGGGCAATCGGCTGAACTGCGCGAAAACATGGAGCGGGCGGAAGCACAGATTTCCGGGTTCCAGGCGGAATACAATGCGCTGCACCGCAAGCGCAATGAAGTGGACGGCCAACTGGAAAGCCGGCAATCGAGCATCGCCATGATGGATGACCGGCAGCAAAACATCAGCAGCGAAAAATCCCTGCTGCAGAAACAGATCAAAGATGATGAGGCCGTGGTGAGCAAAGCGCGCGGCAAGCTGGAGAAACTGCTGGCCGGCATGGTGGGGCTGAAAGAAGAGCGCGATGGCCTGGATGCCCAAAGAAGCCTGTTGATGGCAAACCGGGATACCGCCCGCGGTGAATTGGGTAAGGCACGCGACCAGCGCCATGACCTGGCGCTCAGGGCAGAGGCCCGGCGCGCCAGTCTGGATTCCCTGCGCCAGTCGCTGGAGCGCATGGACACCCAGCTCAGCCAGTTACAGCAGCGCTATCTGAACCTCAGCGAGCAGATCGCGCAGGCCGATCAGCCTGATAATTTGCACAGCACCGAAATGGAAGCGCTGCTCAAACAGCGGGTCGAAACCGAGGGCCGGCTGGGGCAGGCAAGGCAGAAGGTCCAACAACTCGAAAATGACTATCGTGAAAGAGACAGCGAGCGGCAAAGGGCGATTCAGCAATCTGACGATATTCGCCAGGATCTGGAACGTGCGCGCCTGCAACAGCAGGAGTTGCAGTTGAATGCACGCAATATCAGGAGCCAGGTTGAACAGCTGGGCGCCGATGTTGACACACTGGTGGAGTCTTTGCCGGAAAATGCCGATCCACAAGCTTGGGAGGCCGAACTTGAAAACCTGCAAATTCGAATCACCCGGCTGGAACCCGTCAATTTGGCGGCGATCCAGGAATTCGAAGAGGAAGAGAAACGCAAGGATTACCTGGACGCCCAGAATGACGATCTGTGCGATGCGCTCACGACATTAGAAAACGCCATAGCCAAAATTGACCGTAAGACCCGGACCCGTTTCAAGGAGACCTTTGAGCGTGTCAACAAGGGTGTACAGGAACTGTTCCCCCGCTTGTTTGGCGGCGGTCATGCTTACCTCGAATTAACCGGCGAGGATCTGCTCACGACAGGTGTGACCATCATGGCTCAACCTCCCGGCAAGCGGATCAGCAACCTTCACTTGCTTTCGGGTGGCGAAAAGGCATTGACGGCTGTTTCGTTTGTATTTGCGATTTTCCGCCTGAACCCGGCGCCTTTCTGCATGCTTGACGAGGTCGACGCGCCTCTGGACGATTCCAACGTGGCCCGGTACTGCGGGCTGGTAAAAGAAATGTCAGAGACCGTACAGTTCGTGTTCGTTACGCACAATAAAATCACAATGGAGATGGCGTACCAGATGAGTGGTGTCACCATGCGTGAGCCGGGGGTGTCAAGGCTGGTGCAGGTGGATGTAGAGGAAGCGGCGAAGCTGGCTGGAAGTTAATATAGGGCACTACACCGGGAATGGTGCAATAGCGGCATTGGTATTTGTGATCAGGGAAAAGAGGTAGATCTTTGGAAACTTCAACACTTCGCTGGATAATGATTGTCATTGGGGCCTTGATCCTGGCTTCGATTTTTCTATTCGGCAATCCGGAAAAGAAGCGCAAACCTCCCGCCTCGAGAAAGAAGGAAAATGTCAAAGCCGAGCGTCAGGAGCCGACCCTGGACAGCGTGCCTGAGCCCGGGAATGCTCTGGACGATGAGTCCGCCGAACCGGGTCAGGGAGAACTCGATATCGGCAGGATCGAACCGGTCATGGAAGACATTTCTGCCAGCCCCAAAGGGCCGCCCGCACCACTACCCGATAAAATCATGTCACTCTTTTTGCTGGCCCGTGACAACCACATTATCAACGGCGCCGAACTGTTGCAGGCAGCCCTCAATACCGGTATGGAATTTGGCGATATGAATATATTTCACCGAATGCCCGAAGGCACCGAGAAAGCCGTGTTCAGTATGGCGAATGCGGCCAAGCCGGGTCATTTCGACCGGGAAACCTGGAATACCTTCGAAACCAGCGGGGTTGTTCTGTTCATGACACTGCCGGGGCCGGCCTTTGCGCTGGATGCCTGGGATTCGATGTATGCCACAGCACAGCGTATGAGCGAGGTCCTGAACGCAGAACTTCTGGATGAAGAACAGAACCGGTTCACGCGTCAGAAAGAAGCACAGATCCGTGAAGAAATGCGCGCCTACGACAGGAGCCAGGGCTGAATCACGCGATGGATACAACATGAACCGGACCGAGGCAGGCCGCCGCATCGACCAACTCCGGGTTGAGATCGCACAACACGATTACCTCTATTATGTCCAGGACGAACCTTCAGTCCCGGACGCCGAATACGATCGTTTGATGCGGGAGTTGGTCTCGTTGGAGACAGAATTTCCTGACCTTGTCACCACAGAATCACCCACACAGCGTGTCGGGGGGCAACCCTCTGAAGGCTTCCTGGAAGTGCGCCACCGGACACCGATGCTGTCTCTGGCAAACGCTTTCACCGAAGAGGAAATACATCTTTTTCACGAGCGCGTGATCAAGGGCCTGGAAATCGAGCACGTCAGCTATGCCGCCGAGCCCAAGCTGGACGGGGTGGCCATTTCCCTGCGCTACGAATCGGGCAAGCTGCAGCAGGCGGCCACTCGTGGTGATGGCGCCACCGGTGAGGATGTGACCTCTAATGTGCGCACAATCAGCGCGATCCCTTTGCAGCTCAGGAATAAAAGCGGCGCCGGTAGCTGGCCTGCAAACCTGGAGGTGCGTGGCGAGATTTACATGCCCCTTGCCGGTTTCGAGGCTTATAACGAACAGGCTCGTGCGCAGGATGACAAGGAACTGGTCAATCCCCGCAACGCGGCTGCCGGAAGCCTGCGTCAACTGGACCCGCGCCTGACCGCCAGAAGACCACTGGCTTTCTACGCCTACAGCGTGGTCGCAAGCGAAGGTATACCCGACAGTCACTACCGGGCGATGCAAAAGCTGAAGGAGTGGGGTTTTCCGGTCAATGCGGAGATTCAGCGGGTCAGGGATGCGGATGGTTGCATAGCCTACTACCGGGCCATGGCGGACAAACGGGCAGGTCTGCCTTATGACATTGACGGGGTCGTGTACAAGGTCGACCAGAGAGAACAACAGGAGACGCTGGGTTTCGTCAGTCGTGCGCCGCGTTGGGCCATCGCCCAGAAATTTCCGGCACAGGAAGAAATAACCCGTTTGCTGGATATTGATATTCAGGTGGGTCGTACCGGTGCCCTGACCCCGGTCGCCCGGCTCGAACCGGTTTTTGTGGGTGGTGTCACGGTCACCAACGCGACCCTGCACAATCTCGATGAAATTCGCCGCAAGGACGTGCGCAGCGGCGACTGGGTGATCGTACGGCGGGCCGGCGATGTGATTCCCGAAGTGGCGCGCGTGGTAACCGAGCGCCGGGAAGGAGAGCCTGTCGAGTTTCAAATGCCCCGGACCTGCCCCGAGTGTGGTTCAGCGGTTGAGCGGGAAGAAGGCGAGGCAGTTTTCCGTTGTACCGGAGGCCTGTTCTGCCCGGCGCAAAGGAAACAGAGCATCATGCATTACGCTTCACGCAGGGCAATGGACATTGAGGGAATGGGTGAGAAACTGATTGACCAGTTGGTGGAATCGGGCCTGGTTCATTCCATAGCGGACCTGTACAGCCTGAAAAGGGAGCAACTGGTGGCCCTGGAGCGAATGGGTGAGAAGTCGGCAGATAATCTCCTGGCCGAACTGGAGCGCAGCAAATCACCGGACCTGGATCGCCTGCTTTATGCTCTGGGAATTCGCGAAGTCGGTGAAGTCACCGCGGCTTCGTTGGCCCGGTATTTTAGTACGATGGACGGGGTCGCAGTGGCCAGCGTCGAAGACCTGATCGAAGTCCCGGATGTCGGCCCGATTGTTGCCGGGCATGTCCATGCTTTTTTTCAGGAATCCCACAACATTCAAGTCATTGAGGCGCTGGAAGAGGCTGGCCTGCGGTGGAAGGCGGTTGAGATCAATGAAGGTGAGCAACCCCTGGCCGGGCAGACCTGGGTACTGACCGGCGCTCTGGGGATGCCCCGGGCAAAAGCCAAAAACATGCTGGAATCGCTCGGGGCAAAAGTCTCGGGCAGCGTTTCAGCCAGGACATCGGTGGTGCTGGCCGGCGAAGCCGCCGGATCCAAGCTGCGCAAAGCCGAGTCACTCGGCATCGAAGTGGTGGATGAGGAGCAGTTCCGCCAGCTCATGAAAAAACACGGTTTGGAACTAGTGTAGGAGGCCGCCATGCGGGCGACCAGCATTTTCTTG
>Ga0055584_100008035_pt1 | contig 10340 bp, 8 predicted proteins | sample OSDHelmetaG_FD_58716 | JGI IMG/M metagenome (GOLD analysis project Ga0055584, IMG submission 58716) | Pelagic marine sediment microbial communities from the LTER site Helgoland, North Sea, for post-phytoplankton bloom and carbon turnover... | ecosystem: Environmental > Aquatic > Marine >...
GGGCCCACGCCTATGAAAGGGCAGGAGGCTCCTATTACCCCAAGTTACAGGTTAGCGTGCCCTTCTCGCCCGTCACAGGACCCCGCCTCCTGGCCCAAGACAGCGAGACCAGAGACCTGTTACTCAGCGCATGCGTACAATTTGCCAACTCGCTGGAAATATCCTCTCTTAACATCACCTTCCCCACCCATGAGGAATGGACGCAGATGGGCGAAGCTGGTTTGCTGTTGCGCAAGGACCAACAATTCATTTGGAGCAACAACGCCTATGGCGGATTCGACGATTTCCTGCTCGAACTCAGCTCTCGCAAGCGTAAGAACATCCGCAAAGAACGCAAACAGGCGGTGCAAAATGACATAGAAATTGAATGGGTTACCGGTGCCGACCTGCAAGAACACCACTGGGATGCCTTCTATGAGTTCTACACAGACACCTCTAATCGCAAGTGGGGCCAAGCCTACCTAAACCGCTCGTTTTTTTCGCTTATTGGCGAACGAATGCCCAAAAACGTCTTGCTGATTCTGGCCAAAAGAAACGGTCAATACATCGCCGGGGCCATCAACTTCATCGGCACAAAAACTCTGTTTGGTCGCAATTGGGGATGCCTTGAAGACCATCCCTGCCTGCATTTTGAGGTGTGCTACTATCAAGCCATCGACTTTGCCATCTCCAACGCGCTGCAAAGCGTGGAAGCGGGGGCGCAAGGCCAGCATAAATTAGCGCGCGGCTATATGCCGCAACTTACCTATTCGGCCCACTGGATCGCCGATGCAGGCTTTCGCACAGCGGTTGCTAATTTCCTAAAAGAAGAAGGCGCGTATGTAGAGTCTGACCGGCGTATTCTGAGCGATCATGGGCCGTTTAAGAAATCGACGTAAGGCTATCAGCCTCAGATACAGCGACTATTCAGTTGGCTATGCTGAATCTGAAACGATTAGGCGGGTCGGCTCACCTATCCAGCTTGCTATATAGGCAACAACGGCATGACGCATTTCATCCAGGATTTCATAGTTTACTGGGTCCCCATTCTTAACCGCTTGGGTGAAGCCCGTCATAATAAAGTCTGCTGTCAAATCGAACTTGGTGGATAGCCCGTCCACATTCTGCAAATCAAAGTGAGAAGAATAAAGCACCTGAAGGCTTTCTGAGAGGCTCGAGTGATGTGTCGATGTAGACCACCTGGTCTCGTATTCACCATCACAGCCAAATGACAGTTCACGCGCTGCCTTGTTAGACACACAATAATCGTTGATCAAATCGATGAACACATTGATGATATCCGGCCATGCATCGATTTTCGCTTTAGACATTTTGTCTGGAAAAGACGCGCCAAATTCCTGGTCATTTCTCTCGGTAAGGGCATCGTAGATCATGTAACGGTCAGGGAAAAAGTGATAGACACCGGCCGGTGGCACGCCAGCCCGCTTGGCTATGGCATGGGACGTTGCCGCACCCCAACCGCTTTCCGCAATGATAGATTCAGCAGCATCAAGTATTTTTTTAACCCGGTCGCGGCTACGCTTCTGAACGGGGAGACGCGGCTCCTTGAGTGGTTCCATAAAACTTTTCCAACCTTGTTAAAATACGCTGCGTTTAAAGAATATAGATAAAGGGGGCCTCCTTGCAAGGGAGATAGCAGCCGGAACCAATAACAAAAAAATATCCAGTTATTAATTCATTCTTATATTCAGGGTGGTGTATAATACATTGTAATAATTCTACCAATTGGTCTTGTCGGACGCTACTGCATGCAGCGACCGACTTAACAGGCCAAGATTACCCGATTTCCTCTGTAACCTTTGGTGTGTTTTTCTTAGAGCCTTTTGGCTTTTTCGACTTTTCAGAAGGGGTTAAGTCAAAGACCAATTCGCCGTCCTTTTCTTTGACCAACACATGGCCACCCTTCGCCAAATCACCAAACAACAATTCATCGGCCAAAGGCTGCTTGATGTGATCTTGGATTACGCGAGACATGGGTCGTGCACCATATAGCCTGTCATACCCTTTTTCGACTATCCACGCCGTGGCATCGTCGGATAGCTCGAAAGTTACGTTCCGGTCGCTCAATTGGGCTTCCAGCTGCATGACAAATTTCTCGACCACGCGTTTGATAACCGCAGGTGCCAGCGCATCAAAGCTGATAATCGAGTCCAAACGGTTGCGGAATTCAGGCGTAAAGGTCCGTTTGATTGCCTCCTGGTCCTCGCCCTCACGGACGGTGCGACCAAAGCCGATAGCAGCTTTACTAAGCTCAGTAGCCCCGGCATTGGTTGTCATGATCAACACAACATTACGGAAGCTTACCGCCTTGCCCGAATGGTCTGTGAGTTTGCCATAATCCATAATCTGCAACAGCACGTTGAAGACGTCTGGGTGTGCTTTTTCGATTTCATCGAGCAGCAAGATGCAATGAGGGTTCTGGTCAACCGCGTCGGTCAACAAACCACCCTGATCGAACCCAACATACCCTGGGGGGGCGCCGATCAATCGGGAAACGCTGTGGCGCTCCATATATTCCGACATGTCGAAACGAACCAGCTCAACGCCCATGATCTCGGACAATTGGCGTGCAACTTCAGTTTTACCAACGCCAGTTGGGCCTGAGAACAAATATGAGCCCACGGGTTTTTCGGTTTCGCGCAAGCCGGCACGAGACATTTTGATTGCTGCCGACAAAGCCGTAATCGCGTTGTCCTGGCCGTAAACAACCCGCTTCAATTCGCCTTCCAGGTTCTTCAATGATTCACGGTCATCTTGCGAGACAGATTTTGGCGGGATGCGCGCAATCATCGCAACAACATCTTCTACTTCCTTAACGCCAATCGTCTTGCGCCGGCGGCTTTCAGGCACCAACATTTGGGCAGCACCCACTTCGTCGATGATGTCGATTGCTTTGTCTGGCAATTTACGATCATTGATATATTTGGCTGACAGCTCCACGGCTGTCTTGATGGCATCATTGGTATAGCGAACCTTGTGATGGTCTTCGTAATAGGGCTTGAGGCCACGCATAATCTTGATGGCATCTTCTATAGATGGTTCAGTGACGTCAATTTTCTGGAAGCGCCGCAACAGGGCACGATCTTTTTCAAAGTGCGAGCGGAATTCCTTATAGGTCGTCGACCCAATGCACCGCAGATCACCCGACTGCAGGGCTGGCTTCAGCAGGTTCGAGGCATCCATTGCCCCACCGCTGGTTGCGCCTGCGCCAATGACAGTATGAATTTCATCGATGAACAAAATCGCATTATCATGCGCTTCGATTTCACCGATCACGGCTTTGAGGCGTTCCTCAAAATCACCGCGATAGCGCGTACCTGCGAGCAACGTACCCATATCCAGCGAATAGATAACCGATTCCTGAAGAACCGTTGGCACCCCGCCTTCAACGATTTGGCGTGCTAAACCTTCAGCAATAGCGGTTTTACCCACACCTGGGTCACCAACCAAAAGCGGATTATTCTTTTGGCGACGGCATAGAATCTGGATCACCCGGTCGACTTCTTTTTGCCGACCAATGAGGGGATCAATTTTCCCGTCGATTGCCTTCTTATTCAGGTCAACGCAATAGGCTGCCAGCGCTTCGTCTTTTTCGCCTTCAGGGGCCTCGCCCATATCGTTGCCATCTGCCCCCATAGGGGTGCGCGGGTCTTCCTGGCCCGCTGCTTTGGCCACACCATGGGAGATGTAGTTCACTGCATCCAGGCGGGTCATGTCTTGCTCTTGCAAGAAGAAGGCTGCGTGGCTTTCCCGTTCGGAATAAATAGCGACCAGGACATTGGCCCCGGTTACTTCTTCCCGGCCAGAACTCTGCACGTGGATGATCGCTCGTTGAATGGCGCGCTGAAAACCCGCAGTGGGCTTGGCGTCCCCGCCATCTTCAACGCGAATGCTTGTAAGCTCACGTTCGAAATATTCAGATATGGTCGTCCGCAATGCCTCAAGGTCAACGCCACAGGCGCGCATTACGGCAACAGCGTCGTCGTCTTCAGTTAGTTTGTAGAGCAAGTGCTCAAGCGTCGCGTATTCGTGCTTATACTCGTTGGCAAGCGCCAGGGCGCCATGGAGTGAATTTTCTAGGTTTTGCGAAATCGCCGGCACATTGTGCTCCTTTTAGGTCTATTCCTTTTCCAAGGTACATTGCAAAGGATGTTCGTTTTTTCTGGCGTAATCAATGGTTTCGGTGACCTTGCTCTCGGCAACCTCAAACGTATAAACGCCACAAACGCCTACGCCTTTTTGATGCACCATCAGCATAATATTCGTCGCCTCTTCCCGACTTTTGCCAAAAATCGCTTCTAGAATATGAACGACGAACTCCATGGGAGTGTAGTCGTCGTTCATCAATAACACCTTGTATAAAGAGGGTTTTTGGGTCTTTTCGCGGGTTCTGGTTATGGTGCCTGTACCGGTCCCATTGCCGTCGTCCCCGTCGTCACCTTGTCCACTTAGTCGAATAATCATTGCTACCCAATTGTCATGTTATCGCCAGAAGAATCTCTGATATGTGCCTACATCCTATCAGGATTTAGCGCAGAAATAGCAATTCAAAAGCGCTTTTTCTGCTGGATAAGCAGCGGCTTGGCGTTCGCTGTCATGCGGCCTGAAAAGTAATCACTGGTTAGATTCGCCTAAAGTCGTGCAATTCTAATAACTTGTGCACTCGCTTGCTGGATCAGAGATTTTCAGGCGGCTCGACACCACTATCTCGCAATTGAGCCACCAGCGTTTCCTTGAGGCGCATTAGCCCGTCTGGCGTATAGGATTCACACCGGGCAACAAGGACATCCTGTGTGTTCGATGCCCTCACCAACCACCAGCCGTCTTCATTGGTTACCCTAACCCCGTCTATATCATTCACGTCAGCGCCGGTTGCGGCCTCGGCCAAACGCGCCTTGATTTCTCCCGCGACCATAAATTTGCGCGCCGGATCGCACGGAAAGCGTAGCTCTGGTGTGTTGACCAATTGAGGCAGCCCTTTTCGCAGAGCCTCCAAAGACTTGCCGCTATGCTGAATAGCCTCAATCAACTTAAGGGCAGCATACAGGGCATCATCAAAGCCGTAATAACCGTGTTTGAAGAATATATGGCCGCTCATCTCACCCGCGAGTGGCGCGCCGGATTCAGCCATTTTACTTTTGATCAGTGAGTGGCCGGTTTTCCACATCAAAGGGTCGCCCCCCAATGATGCAATCGTATCAAACAATGCCTGGCTTGCTTTTACATCAGCAATGATCGTGGATCCGGGCACCTCACGTAGAACTTCGGCTGCCAGCAAGGACAATATCTGGTCCCCCCAGATAATTTCGCCACTGCCATCCATGGCCCCAATTCTGTCGCCATCACCATCAAAGGCAATGCCCATATCCAACTTGTTTTCTAAAACATGCGCCCGCAATTGATGCAACGTTTCTGGGTCGGTTGGGTCAGGGTGGTGGTTCGGGAAGGTTCCGTCGATATCACCGTTCAGCACATCATGCCGACCGGGCAATCGTGCGCAAACCTTGGTAAGCACGTCGCCCAATGCACCATTGCCCGCATCCCAGGCAATATTGCAGGGCTGGGCCTCAAAGTTTTGCAGCAGGCGATCAATATAGGTTGGCTCGATATGGTTACCGACAACGGTTCCATCGCCTTCGGAAAACTCTGACTGGGCAACCATGCGCCCCAACATCTGTATATCTTCGCCGAAGAAGGATGTCTGGCCGACCATCATTTTAAAGCCATTGTGATCTGGCGGATTGTGCGAGCCCGTTACCATGATGCCACCACCTGCAGCCATTTGATGCACCGCATAATACAACATAGGCGTTGGTCCCAATCCAATGCGGACTACATCAACGCCACTAGCAACAAGGCCTTCTATCAAGGCGGCCTCGAGGGATGGCGAGGAAAGCCTGCCATCGCGCCCAACACAAACACTTTGCCCCCCGCGTTGCTGCACAATTGTGCCAAAGGCCTGGCCCAGGGCACGGGCGTCAGCCTCGGACAATGTTTCGCCAACGATGCCGCGAATGTCATACTCGCGCAAAATAGAGGGGTCGAATTGATGGTGTGTCATAAAGGGGTTCCGCGACCTATAGAGTGATAATTTAACCCAGCCGCCTGCATCTCTTCTGACGCATAAATATTACGCAGATCTACAACGATGGGAGAGTTCAACAATGACTTAACCTGGGCCAGATCCAGCGCCCGGAAGGCATTCCATTCCGTGATAATCAAGAGGGCATCAGCCCCCTCCAACGTATCGTATATGCCATCTCCCATCGATAAGTCTGGAAGCAATTTCGCAGCCTCATCCATGCCTTCTGGGTCATAAGCACAAATGGTTGCCCCCGCATCTTGCAAAGCCGGGACGATATCCAGGCTGGGGCTTTCGCGCATATCATCGGTATTGGGTTTGAAGGTCAGACCCAGCACGGCAATCTTTTTGCCTTCGACGGAGCCACCACAAGCGGCCACAACTCTGTCGGCCATCCGCGCCTTTCGCTGATCGTTAGACCCTGTCACAGCCTCAACAATAGGCAGGCTGACCTCGGCCTGTTCGGCAATGCCCAACAGCGCTCTTGTGTCCTTGGGGAAACAACTACCGCCATAGCCGGGGCCTGCATGCAAGAACTTGCCCCCAATGCGGCCATCCAAACCGATACCGCGTGCGACTTCCTGAACATTCGCCCCAACATTTTCACAGAGATCTGCAATTTCGTTGATGAACGTGATCTTCGTCGCCAAAAAGGCATTCCCCGCATATTTGATCAGTTCCGCTGTTTCTCGGCTGGTTTGCACCATGGGAACATTACGAAGGCTCAGCGGCTTGTACAGGCGAGCAACAGTGTCGTGGGCTGCTTCATTCTCTGCCCCCACCACAACCCTGTCGGGGTGTTGGAAATCGCGAATAGCGGAGCCTTCCCGTAGAAACTCGGGATTAGACGCCACATCAAATTTGATATCCCGCCCCAGCGTCTCCAGGCGTGCAGAAATTACCCGAGCAATTTCGCTGCCGGTCCCGACGGGCACTGTCGACTTCGTTACGACCAAGGCACCATCTTGCAGGCTATCTGCTATTTCTTCCGCAGCTGCGTAGACATAGCCTAGGTCGGCATATCCATCACCCCGTCGGGAGGGCGTTCCCACCGCAATGAAAACGACATCCGATTGCGCCACGGCGGCGCCCAGGTCAGTGCTAAAGCTAAGGCGGCCACCGTCACAATTGGCAGCAACCAGCGCATCCAGTCCCGGCTCAAAAATTGGCATATTGCCCGCTTTGAGGGCCTCGACCCTGTCGGCATTAGAGTCAACGCAGACGACAGTATGCCCAAATTCTGAAAAACAGGCACCTGAAACCAAGCCAACATAGCCAGCCCCAACCATCGTAATTTTCATGGCCAGTCTCCCTTAATGTGTCAGCAACGGCTTCAAAACATTGCGCAGGTCGTCTGCCAAATCATCCCGGTCAAGGGCCAGAGCAATATTCGCATGCAAGTAACCAACTTTATCGCCACAATCATAGCGCGTGCCGTCAAAGCGAAAACCGTGCATCGGCTTGCCACCGATCATCTTGGCCAAGGCGTCCGTTAACTGAATTTCTCCTCCAGCCCCGGTTTCCTTCGCGGAAAGGTGACCAAAAACCTCTGGCTGCAAAATATAGCGGCCAACCACTGCATGACATGATGGTGCATCTGCGGGGTCTGGCTTTTCAACCAACCCTTTCACTTCCACTAATTTGTCATGGCTATCGCCAGTTTCGATGATGCCATACCGTGACGTATGTTCCCGCGGCACATCCATCAAGGCGACAACAGAACCACCGGTGCCAGATTGGGCCTCGACCATTTGCTTCAAACAAGCGGTTTGGCCATAAATCAAATCATCTGCAAGCAGAACAGCAAAGGGTTCGTCCCCCACCAGATGCCGCGCGCACCACACGGCGTGCCCCAAGCCGAGAGGGCTTTGCTGACGCGTGTAACAGATTTGCCCCGCCTCGGGCATGCTTGCCAGCAACTCTTCCAGGATGCCATTGTCGGGCCGCTCACCAAGGGCATTTTCAAGCTCTATAGACCGGTCGAAATGGTCCTCAATGGTTGTTTTGCCGCGGCCGGTGACAAAAATGAATTCCTCAATCCCGGCCTCCCGCGCCTCTTCAACGGCGTACTGAATTAAAGGCTTGTCGACCACGGGCAACATTTCTTTGGGCATGGCCTTGGTCGCGGGCAGGAACCGTGTCCCCATACCGCCAACGGGAAACACTGCTTTTCTAACGCGCTCTGTCATTTTCCTGCCATCATATTGATTTACCTTCATATTTGCTCAAGTTATGAACCAATTATAGTCCCCTGTATAGGCCATAGAATGGGGGAATCCCTAGCCTAACAACAGGTCTTTAGCCTGATTGATGCGCGCTGCAAAATAGGTGGAGCCACCTTGGTCAGGATGGAATTTTTTCATCAACCGGCGATGAGCTGATTTAATTTGCGCCTCACTGGCACCGTCCTCTAGCCCAAGGACATCCAGGGCTTCTTCCCGGTTCATGGGCCCCGACTTGGCAGAAGACCCCGCGCCATCTGCGTTGTCTTGTTCCTGCCACTCTCCTTTGAAGCGCCTGCCCAGATAGGCATCCAGCAAACGGGCACCTTCCGGGTCGCCCCGCTCCAATTCATCGTACAATGCAGATAGTTCGTCTCGGCTTAAGTCAGCCAGGCTGCGCCCTGAAAACTCTCCGGCCTGAACTGTTCCCTCCATTTCGCCGCTATCGTGGTCCAATGTCACGTGCAAGTGTGATGTTTCGACAGATGACGTTTGCCCCCGAGACTTTGCCCCGCCCCCAAACATGGGCAACCGAACACCGGTTGCCAGCAAGAATGCACCAAGCAACAGAGGCCCAGCCAAACCGAACAAGCCACGAGCCCCAACCAATATTGCGAGAGCCGTCACCAATAGCGCCCCAAGATAGCGCGCGATTTTACGAAGGGTAACGGCATCAGCATTCACCGCCCAATTGACCAGGACGATCAAGAGCAACAGCGCAAATGCACCGAGGAAAATGTATGGCACTATTTGATTCCCTTATCTAATGAGCTGGCTATCCGCAATATATCACCACTTTTGCCCTTACTATAGTCTGCAAGCGCTTTTCGGCCACCCGCAGCATACACTGCCACGGCCTTTAAGAGCTCCCTAAGTTGTGCCGCACTGTTTGTGTCGAACCGGCACCAGGCACCACCAGTGAGGCGCGCCATTTCTTTGAAGGCACTTTCTGTAAGCGGGTCGGCCCCTTCCTGAAAGAAAAAGGCAGGGACGCCTAGCAGACCAATTTGGCCAGCGACCGCACACAGGGCATCAACGTCTTCTTCAACACTATCGCCGACAAAAACCAGTGCATTGACGGGGCCACCGCGGGCTTCTTTGAGCGTACGCTTCAGGACGCGTTCTATCTGGGTATAGCCACCCTGGCACTGAATACGGCTCATGACTTTTTGCAAGGGGACTGCCTCGCTATGCCACTTTGACGCCTTGCATTCTCGGTAGCCGCGAAAATAGATCAGCTTGGTATCTAACCCGCCTAGCGCTTCGGCCTCTGCGAACATGTCTGCCTGTAAGTGACAGGCTTGGTCCCAAGTAGGTTGGCGGCTTAGGGTTGCATCCATAGCAAACACCAGCCGACCCCGCGCATCCGCAACCTTGCGAACGGGGGTGACCGCCAATTTATCAAGAAAGGCGCTAACATCTTTATCTGCCGTTTCAGGCACAATTTTTGGTGTTTTTGAAACCACGTTTCAGTATCGTTCCTGCCATGACCGATATTATCCCTACCGTACGCACCATCGCGGCCCTTCGCCAACAAGTTTCTGCCTGGCGCGCTGAAGGCCACACCATTTCGCTTGTCCCAACCATGGGCGCGCTACATCGCGGGCACTTGTCTCTTGTAGAGCTAGGCCAACAGAAAACGGACAAAGTGATCGCTAGTATCTTCGTCAATCCGACACAATTTGCTGAAGGTGAAGACCTCGACGCCTACCCCCGCACTGAAGTGGAAGATTGTGAAAAGCTCGCCGCCATCGGCACCGACCTCGTGTTCATGCCCAGCGCCCGCGAGATGTATCCCGCAGGCTTTTCCACATCAGTTACCGTTGGCGGCATGACGCAAATTTTATGCGGCGGCACCCGTCCTACGCATTTCGACGGCGTATCGCTGGTAGTTACCAAGCTATTGCTTGCCTGCCTGCCCGACATCGCCATTTTTGGGGAAAAAGACTATCAGCAGCTCATGGTCATCAAACGATTCACTGAAGACCTGAACATCCCCGTCGAAATCATGGGTGGCGCCATTGTGCGTGAAGATG
>Ga0055584_100008037_pt1 | contig 10339 bp, 14 predicted proteins | sample OSDHelmetaG_FD_58716 | JGI IMG/M metagenome (GOLD analysis project Ga0055584, IMG submission 58716) | Pelagic marine sediment microbial communities from the LTER site Helgoland, North Sea, for post-phytoplankton bloom and carbon turnover... | ecosystem: Environmental > Aquatic > Marine >...
TGTATATCCTCAAACCCTCCCGACAAAACGAAAGGGATAAAGTGGACGACTTTTACGCCGTCCGCGACAACACAATGCCGCCGCTACCGTGGACTAATTTTGCACCGCCGCACACAAGATTGATAGAATATGGAAAGATGCACAAAAGAAGGAAAAGGGAGAAACGCATTGGAACTAAGCAATAACGATCGCTTATTGTTGAATTGGCGCCCGCTGATCTCTTTTGGTCTTTTTAAATTTGGTTTCCCACTGACAAATGATCATCAGCGCTACAAACTCAAAAAATCGGAGCGACCTAGGGGAAGCGACGACTATCAAATCTTTGATAGTGATGAGTTTGACCTTTTTGTTTCAATAGAGGAAGGTGTTGTCGACTATGTATCTTGTCGAGGTGAGTGCTATTTTAACGATATAAACCTGATTGGAGTGGGGATTGATGAGGCGCTCTCACTATTACGTTATCGCCCTGATCGGAAGCCTGATGATGTGTTTGACCTAGATTGGGGTGTTCAGCAAGTTTGGGATCTTGATGAAATAGAGGCCCAGGTCTGGGAGCTGCACGGCCGGTTGTACTCAATCTCTGTTAGGGGCCCTTGTTCAGATGAGTAAAAGGGAGAAACGCATTGGAACTAAGCAAAAACGATCGCTTATTGTTGAGTTGGCGCCCTCTGGTCTCTTTTGGTCTTTTGAAGTTTGGTTCCCCCCTGACAAATGATCATCAACGCTACAAATTCAAAAAAGCGGAGCAAGCTAGGCAAGTAGACGGCTGTCAAGTTTTTGATAGTGATGAGTTCGACTTTTTTGTTTCAGTAGAAGAAGGAGTTGTCGACTCTGCCTCTTGCCAAGGGAAATGCTATTTTAACGATAGAAATTTGATTGGAGTAGAGATAGGTGAGGTTCTTTCATTATTAGGTTACTCGCCTGACCGTGAGCCCGATGATGTGTTTGACCTTGATTGGGGTGTTCAGCAAGTTTGGGATCTTGATGAAATGGGAGCCCAAGTCTGGGAGTTGCACGGACGGCTGGAAACAATCACAGTTAGTCGCCTTTATTCAGATGAATAAAAGCGAAAAACTCATTGGAGTTACGCAGCGTCTATATCATTGCCGTAACTTGATTCACTGAGGAACCCTCGCCGGATCGGCCGTCAGCATTAAAGAAATTCTTGGCCAAAGATCAAGACGCACTAAGCGCCAACAACAGCTCAATTATGGAAATCAAGGTCAGGAGATGATTGAAAGCCGTCGCCGCTAGGCAGCGATTGATGAACAAGAGTTAGTTTTACCTGTCACGCAAAAAGGACAGACCTCAGTTTGAGCCTCTACGATCTCCTGCGATCTGACTGAAGCGATTAAGATTTTACCAGGCCTGTCTCGCGTAGAGACAGGCTTTTTCTTTTCCTGAAAAGTTATTTTCACATGACTGATTCCAATCATGCATCGGCTGGAAATCCGCATGTGGATAGCTCAGCTGATCCCTATGCAGCTTCAGATGTCCCGCCGCCACTAAGTGAAACGGAGGGTCCTAATTCTGAGCTGACCAACGGTGGCTTGGGGGAGGAATTCTATTTCCTGCCCAACCAACCAGCGGAGAACAGTGAATTTCTCTCCATTCACCATCCTCGCAAGGACGAGGGCGGTCCTGCGGTTGCTAGCGTTCGCACCACCATCACCGCCAACTCTCCAGAAGAACTGGCGTTGTGCCGCCGGATCGAAAACGAACTGATCGGCGGAGCCGCTGAGATCGCTGACATGATGGAGGCGCTGGGTCACAGCCTGGGCCAAGGTTCTTATGAGCGCGAAGCCCCCAACGATGGTCTGCAAGAGTTTCTCGCAAAAGACCCAACCACGCTCTCTTTGAGAGCTCTTAATGAGGCCCGATCCTCTGGCCGGGCTGGCTATGAACAGTTCACTGATGAGGAAGCGGTCGCAAGGTTTGGCGTTCTTAAAGCCGGCATCCAGCGATTGCCAGAGGCTCTCATAACCGCAAAGGCCCAAGCCAAAGAAGCCATCCAGGTAGCGCGTGCCACTGCTAGGAGCTTGTTCGATGGTTCCAGCGGCGGCGAAAGCAGTTCTGATAACGCCTCTCTTAGCCGATTGGGGACGGCACCCAACAATGGCGGAACGCAAAACCAAAACGAAGAGCTTCTCCTCGCTCAAAACCGGGTAAGAGGAACTGGAAGTTCGATGGGGCCTGGTAAATCAATCCAAGGCCCACCTGGACAACGCCGTCTGGAGCAACAAAGACTCAATAATCAGATCCGCGCCGAGCAAAAAGCCGCTGGTAAAAAACCATCGACAGATGCAGAGATAAATGCAGTTGTTAAGGGAGCAAAGAAGCCTACATCGTCTCCGAAAAGAATATACTCTAGCAGAGAGTTAAATCGAAGGACTGACAATCCAAGAAAAGATAACTCTCCAAACCCTAATCATAACTTCCCAGAGTCGTTTAACGGGGGCATTTTTAAAGGAACTAAAACTAAAATTAGTGATTCTTACACCCAGTACACCAAGCGTGGAACTTTAAATGGACGTTCAGGCACATTTGAAATAGGAGTAAGACCATCAAACTCCGGTCGCTCAGAAATCATTGTTCACAGATTTTTCAGACCAGATAAGAGGTAAAAGACCATTGATGACACAAAATGGGAAAAAAAGTTCGGGCGATTTTAGATACGAAATTTTGAGTGAATTGCCAGGAATGCCTAAAAAAGTTGTTTTTATCCCTGAAAACAAACTAGGTGTTGGGCAAGATGGATTGATAGTTAAAATCTGTCCTTCAAACGAAACTCCTTGGATCGGAATTTTCGCCTTCGGAGACTTATCTTCAAGTGCTGAATGTTCTGTTTTGGAAGGACCGGGACCAAATTTTTTATCTATTGTAGCTCAAGGCGAAGGCTACATTGTTTCACCGTGTAACCCCAGGTTGGTCACGCGCGTTAAGGTTTACCCTGTTTTTGGAGCTGTAGAAGTACCACTTCGTGGGTTAGTTCTATTTTATGACTACACGAACATAGCTGCATATAATGAAAGTGGGCTCTTGTGGCTGACTAAAAGAATATCATGGGACGGAATTGAAATAACCTCAGTGAGCGAAAATGAAATCGTTGGCAAATCTTGGGATTCGCCAAATGATCGGAATGTCGAGTTTAATGTCAATTTGGCTGACGGATCCCATCGAGGTGGAGCATCTCCGCCTGAATAAAGTTGTAGTTGGACTCTGGTTTGTTTTTTGGGAGTTAGTTCGGCGTGTAAAAGGCGGGCAAAATAAAAGTGGGGTTCGCCCCGCATTCAGAAATGAGATTCCAAAATGATTGAAAAAGAAGAAGGTGGGGATTTTCAATCTCTTTCCAGAATCCAGAGATGGTTTGAAATCAACTGCGATGGTGATTGGGAGAACAACTATGGTGTCCTAATCGATACCGTGGGCAATCCAGGGTGGTCCGTGGAGATTGATCTCTCCTCTACAATCCTGGAACGCGTTGAGTTTACAGAGATTAAAGAAAACTATGAAGACGAAACTTCTTGGCTGTTTGTTAAGAAGGCTGACAACGTTTTGTTTGGGTCAGGTGGCACTCCCACTCTTGATAGAATACTGGAAATCATGTCTGATTGGGTTACAGAGAACGCCTCCCTGTCTGAAGCAAAAACCGCCGGCAGTTCCGAACCGCTTTCAATCATTCAGGCCTGGTACGAAGCCAATTGCGACGGTGAATGGGAACGTGAATATGGCGTCGAAATCAAGACATTAGATAGCCCTGGTTGGAAGGTCGAAGTTGACCTGGCTTGGACGAAGTTGGAAGACCTTGAATTCAAAATGATCAGGGAAAACGACGAGCAGGAGAGTTCCTGGCTGGTTGTTGAAAAGGAAGGTGATAAGCTGGTCGGATCCTGTGGCATTCATGCACTTGATCGGCTACTTGCTCTCATGTCCGATTGGATTCTCAGCTGCTGGTTAGCCTTGCCTGATGACGATTCTGAATAGTTTTTCAGGACTCGCTAGCGCCTATCCCAATTTCGGATAGGGAGCGGGACCTAAACCGTCGTCATTGAACAATTTGGTTTGAATTTTCTTTCGGCTATGAAGCGTCACAATCAAGAGTGAGCTTCGCATCCGATTTGGTCAGTTTCCCGGGTTTGTTACTTTTGAGACAATGTTTGGAAATAGGCTAACGGTTCATTGCCGTGGCACCATTGTCTTCTCCCCAATTAGCACTTCTTATTCTAAGAAAGATTTATGTCCCTACATCCTTTATATATTACCCGGCCACGGACGCTGGGCGGTATCCGCTTGGATGCGGTTATCAAAGAAAGCCACAACTCGCGTTTGCGTATCACGGCGAACCCGGTTGAGTCCGGCTCTAACGTTAACGACCATGCGATCATCGAGCCTCAAAAGGTCACGATTGAGGGCTGTGTGTCTGATATCTCCCTTCGTGTTGGACGCTTTGACTTCTTGAATGGCACGGGGGCCACCCGGTCACTGTCGGCTTGGGCGGCGATTAAGTCGTTGCAACGTGGCCGCAATCCCTTCACTCTGCAGACGGGGCTTCAATCATATCCCAATATGCTGATCACCGACTTGCAAGCCAGCCAGGATAAAGACACCGATCAAGTGTTGAATTTCACGGCAACCTGTGAAGAGTTGTTGTTGGTTGGCAGTGGTGGATTTTCAATTCCCTCCATCGCTCGCCAGTTTGGACAGGCGCGCAATCTGGCGTCATTCGCCATACGGCGAGGCGAGGTACAGGCTTTGACGGCCTCCGTGACTTCATCATTACTCCGGACCGTGTCATCCACGACGTCCAGAATCAATATCAAACGCGCTTTCTCTATCGCCAGCGCTGTCTTTTAAGCAAAGCTCCTCAACAAAGGTTCGGTTCATGCAGATTATTCCTTTGACCCAAGATCCAGCCCAAGAAACGCGCGTGACCTTGGACGGTACAAAGTATGACATCTTTGTTCGCTACAACAGCCGCGGTGGCTACTGGTCATTTGATATCTATAGAAAAGATGCGGTGGCGCTGGCTGGTGTCAAGATCGCGCTGGGTGCGGACCTGGTTCATCAATACGCGCTCCAGATTGATGGTCAGGACTTCGGCGCGCTCGTCGCTCATGATTTAAGTGGGCAAGGTGTTGATGCCAATGAGCTGGAGGACTTAGGCGAGCGGGTCGAATTGCTCTACCTCACACCGCAAGAACGAGACGATTTCGCCGCCGAAGCGGAAGCAATCGCAAGTGAGGTTGAGCCGCTTATTGCACAAGCGGCTCGCGCCCCGTCGTATTTAGTCCACTATTGATAAGGACAGGACTTAACTCTGTCTGATTTCGTCTTGTTGTTCCGTTTGTCAGGACTCTGTGATCCAACTCGGAGGCCAACAAATGTAAGCATCAACTTTCGATGCTTGATTAGGAAGCTCTGCTCAGGCTTGGGTGGTTACCAGTAGCCTTTTGAGCGGCAATTTTTTGCCTGTTGGCGTACTTGCTTTCTAAGCTTGGCCGTAAAATCGCATTGGCCGGGAGTACGGTAACAGAACTGGAATCTTGCCCATTCGCAAAGCTGCTTCTCATTTTTGAAGGTCACAGTTGTTCCTGTGCGCTTAATTGGACTAGGCTCTGAAGTTGAATTGAAGAAACTATTGTTTGATTTCGTCTTCTTCTTCGCTTTCGCCTTGGCCGCTGGCTTTTTCTTAGACTTATGCTTTTTTCCAAGACAGCCTTCGGCCAATGCACGTTTGCGAAGTTTCATCTCTGTGTCGCCACCGAACATGCGAACATCCCGATGATATTTCTTGCAGAATGCGCTGGCTAAGAAGATGGGGGCCAGTGAACGACTCATTTCACTTGCTGGCAACCGAGAGAATGTAGCTCGTGATGGCACGAGCTGCGCTCCTGGCTCTTCGGTTATGACTAGCGCATTTGCGCTCGGGGCCATGACTATTAGAGCTGCTATAAAAGTAAAACAGCGGATGGTTTTTTTTCATGTGTTCTTATTCCTCTTATTTTTTACTCTCTCCACATGGGAGTACTCGTGAAAAATTTCAACAAAAAGTTTTGTAGAACAGCAGTAGGGCAACCCAGAAATCATGCCAGCTTTTTATAAACGCGTCGCATCTCTTTCCATCTCGGGGCAGGGGAGCGGGCAAAGCACAACCCAACTTCGAACCTCTTTCTCAATAGATAAAGACCGGCATGGCGAGCCCAACAGCGCCGAGATAAAGGTCTATAACCTTAATCCTGGCAGTCGGGCCGCACTCAAGGAAGAATATAAGCAGATCCAATTGATCGCTGGTTATGTTGGCAATGCTCGACTGATCTTTGATGGCCAGATCCATGAAGTGAAACATCGTTATGAATCACCGGATTGGATTTCAACCATTTCCGCTAAGGATGGTCGCGAAGGCTACCGCAAAGCCTTTGTTTCTGAGACCGTAGACAACAAAATCGCCACGACCCAGGAGTTGGTGAAGCGAGCTGTGAAGCCAATGCAGTCCTTTAATATAAAGATGGGCGATATCTCATTGCTATCGAAAGACAAGGACCGGCTGAAGCCCGTATCGTTCTTCGCTTCCGCGCCACAGGTTCTAAACGAGCTTGCCGCGCGTGACGGATTTCATTGGTCGATCCAGGACGGCGAGTTTGAAGCTGCACCCTATGACAAGCCTTTGCCTGGACAGTTGTTCGTCATTTCCGAACAAACCGGCATGATCGGCAGTCCGGAGGTTGAGGAGGAAGGCAAGATTACTGTCCGCTCTCTCTTGAACCCCGCGATCAAAGTGAACCGTGCTGTTCAAGTGATCTCAAGGCAACCGGAAGCCTCCGGTCACTACAAAATAACGAAGATTACTCACAAGGGCGATACCCATTCTAATGAATGGGAAACGGTGATCATGGGAGAACCTTTCTAATGGCCGTACAAAAACGATACCGCGATGATCTTTCTGGTGCCATTCGAGCCGGAATTGAATCAGCTTTGTCAAACCAGCACACGACCGTGCCAGGAACGATCGTTGATTTCGACCCCAAAACTCAAACCGCAACAATCCAACCTGAGATCACCAAGACCTTGGCTGATGGTTCCAAGATGAAGATGCCACCTTTGATGAAGGTACAATATGAAATGCCCACGGCTGGCAACTTTCATATCACCCAACCCATCACCAAGGGTGACCAGGTTATCGTCACGACACACCAAACTGGGGCAGACCAATACCTAGAGAAGGGTGACGATCAGACCAGTAAAGAAGAGAAGCGATATCACTCTTTATCTGACTCTTCCTTCAGGCCAGCGAATATTAGCCAAGATAAAAAAGTCGAGAATTTTAACGCTGATCATATGCAGATTCGAAGCAGGGATGGCAAAACCACCATGGAGTTGCAACAGGGCGGTAAGTTCCGCATGGCCGGTGAGCAGTACGAGCTTTTTTCTGTGATCGGAGAATTGTTGGACGTTCTGATTGCTGCTCAAACGCAGGTTGCTTCCGGTTCCAGTGCCGGGGCCTGGAATTTGACTGGCGGCACTATCGCGGCACTTGATTCGGTTAAATCCAAAATTACAGCAATCTCAGGCTAGATAGGAAACGCAAATGGCTCAAGCACGTGCGCTCTATGATAATGTCGACGGGCAGTACCCGTTCTACGATATATATTGGAAGTCTTATCAGTCTCATGGCCGCTCTGGCAGGTTGACCGACCTCGAAGAAGTGGCCCAAAGGGTCAAAACCCGGTTGTTGGTCTTTAAAGAAGAATGGTTCCTGGATGAACGGGAAGGGATGCCATGGTTTCAGGACATCCTCAGCAAGCCGATGGACCAAGGGTTCGTTGAAAGCGAAATGAAACGGGTGATCTTGGAAACAGAGGGCGTGGAAAAACTAACCGCCTTCTCTCTGGATTATAACTCCCTGGAGCGACGCCTGTATGTTTAGTTTTCTGCTGAATCAATCTACGGCAGCTTGGTTGACGTACAGTTGGGCGACTTCCCGGATCTGGGGCAAGAGGTTGTCGCGTTCTTGGACACGCCACCGCCTTTGCCGGTTAAGCCGATTTTCATTCCTTATAATGAACCCGCTGATTTGACCGGCTCTGTTGCCACTTTTTGTGAAGATCCGATTATCCTGGAATACTAGGCGCGCAGCTGAGGCCTTGATTGAGCCTTCGCTGCCACCTCTCCCCCAAAATCTCTCTTATATATAAGGTATAGAAGTCGTCACATGTCTCAGTATGGTGTCACTTACCAAGGTTTCGCTCGGCCCCGCTTGCCAGAAATTCAAGAACAGTTTGAAGAGGAGATGCGCGCGGCCTTCGGGCAAGACCTCGTTTTGTCCCCGGACAGCCCCGATGGCCAAGATGTCGGCATTCGCGCAGAAGGCACCGCTTTGTTGTGGGAGCTGGCGGAGACTGTCTACAACTCCTTCAATCCCGACGTTGTCACGGGTGCCGCGCAAGACCGCCTTTATTCACTGAATGGTATTACAAGGAAGATAGGCACGCCGTCCAAAGCGGTTGTTACATTGAAAGGCGAGGTTGGAACTTTAATTCCTGCTGGCTCATTGGTTGCTGCCAGTGTTGTTGACCCCGATCTTGGCGAAGCGCCTGTCTTTGTCCTTATCTCTGATGTGACAATACCCGCTGGCGGTGAAGTCGAGGCAGAATTTGAGGCTCAGCTTGTTGGAGAAATTTCTGCCGACCCTGAAACGATTACTGAGATCTCAACAACTGTGGCTGGATGGACAGAAGCCTCTAACCTGGCAAGCGCTGTTCTTGGCACTCCTAGGGAAACGGATGAAGCTTTTAGAATCCGCCGCCGCCGTTCGATTGGTATCTCTGCTGTTAACGTTATCGATTCTATCCATGCCGCAATCGCGGATGTTGATGGCGTTAGTTACGTTTTTGTCCACGAGAACCTTGGCCCCGATGTCGATGTTAATGGCCTACCGCCCCATTCCATCCGCCCCGTTGTTATCGGTGGCGAGGATCAGGACGTTGCAGAGGCCATCTATGCAAAAGTGCCTGTTGGCATTGCAAGCACTGGTTCAACCGCGCTTCCTGTTCTAACGCGCTATGAATATGAGCGGGAAATCGGCTTTGTTCGCCCAACAGCGGTAGATGTTTATGTGCGGGTCGAGCTGAAAACCAACGCTAGGTTCCCGGCCAACGGTCATGCCGACATTATAGATGCCATCGTCAGCTATATGAATGGCACCTTTCCCTATGGGGGAGAGGCAGGTTTTGGTGTCGGAGAGACCATTTGTCGATCCCGTTTCTTTACGCCTATTAACTCTGTGGCGGGCCATACAGTGCTCGACTTACAGATTGGGCGGTCAGCCTCCACGTTTTCTGCGGCTGATTTGGACCTGTCGTATGACGAAGTCGCTAGCATTTCGGCGGATAACATCACGGTGGCGATCCAATGAAGACTGAATGCTTAGATCATGTCAGTTTGGCTTTGTGTCGACTGATTACCCAATACCAACGCAGTGACAACCTGAAAGCTTGGTTGTCTATGCAGGCTAACCAGCGCCAAGTTCTGGAAATAGCCCTGTGCCAGATGTTCCTGGCATTTGACAAAGACACCGCGATTGGCCGACAGCTAGGCACGATTGGCGAAATACTCGGCGTAAACCGTGTCATTGAAAACGGCGAAGAGAAAGCGGGATTCTTCGGTTTTCTTGGATACCCAACCGCTGAGGCCTTCAATCAGGGATTCTTTAGAGGTAGCTCGGATCAGCCGCTCTATTGTGACTTGATTATGAGTGACGGAGAGTTTCGCTCATTCATCTGCGCGCAGATCTTAAGAAACATGACGAGAGCGACGGAAGACGAATTCCTCTCTGCTTTAGAGCAAGTTTTCGGCGTTGAATTTGCCATGATCACTTATGATTATAACGAACGCGCCGTGATTCATGTGGAAATCGGCCAGAGACTACCGTCAGCAGAACGCTCCCTACTCAGAAATAATGAGTTTTTCCCGAGGCCAGCAGGGGTCAGGATCGAATCACTCAAGCAATATGAAACACCTTTTGGATTCGTTGGGCATCCTAAGGCCCATGCATTCAATGAAGGTGAATTTGCACAAGGATTCTAGATTCTAGCAGGAAAGCCGTCAATTTCGCCCAAATTGGCCTCTAAAACGATTCTTCCGGGCCCAAGTTAGGGAGAATCAATCTCTACCCCCGATTCATAGCCTGTGCACAGAAGACACAGCGTTGCTCATTTGCCACGGTAGGGGTGAAAGGCCGAAAGTTTAATACTTTGATGTTGAGGCACGGCAGCCCTTATCCTAATAACAATCCGTATCTTAAATCTGAGTCTAAACCTAACTCCTGGCCTTAAGCCGGTTA
>Ga0055584_100008038_pt1 | contig 10339 bp, 6 predicted proteins | sample OSDHelmetaG_FD_58716 | JGI IMG/M metagenome (GOLD analysis project Ga0055584, IMG submission 58716) | Pelagic marine sediment microbial communities from the LTER site Helgoland, North Sea, for post-phytoplankton bloom and carbon turnover... | ecosystem: Environmental > Aquatic > Marine >...
GGCAACGTCTGGGAATGGCTGGCCGACGATGCGGTGCCATCCGAACTCGCAGAGCAAACGGAGCCACGGGCTCTTCAGGCAGGCGGCTCCTTTGCTAGCTATCGCGCCGGACCGCGGGAAGCAGCGCTGCGCGAAGCCGACCCGATGAACCGAGCCACGGACGTGGGTTTCCGGGTGCTCGCCGAGGCTCTGCCTTGGTTGCACGATCAGGTCTTGCCGCGTTGGCGATCCGCGGATGCCGATGAGCGCAAGACGATGGCCGCTTGTGTCGCGCTTTGGGGAGCCGAGTTACGCGTACAGCTTGAGCGTCGCTGGCGGCAGGCCTACCCAGAGGAAACCGCCTTTGCGGTATTCCTGGCTGGCAAGGGCAACCGTTCGTGAAGCAAAGCGATTTGCGTGCGCTGCTCGAGGCCCATGGCCTCAGTCCGAGGCAAATGTTTGGTCAGAACTTTCTGGTCGATCCGGCTTTGCTCGCGGCAATACCGGGCGATGCGGGCGTGCAAGCTGGCGAACGGGTACTCGAGGTTGGTCCGGGCGCTGGCGCGCTGACGACTGAGTTGCTGCGTGCGGGCGCGAGCGTGCTTGCGGTCGAGATCGACGTCGGCATGTTTGGCCTCTTGCAGCAACAGTTTGCCGACGAAGTCGCGGAAGGGCGCCTGCGCCTCTTGCATGCCGATGTCTTGGCATCCGAAGAACGCTTGCATCCCGAGGTCGAGGCCTGGTGGAAGGAAGGCACGGCACCGCGGGTGGTGGCCAATCTTCCCTATTCGATCAGTGGACCATTCCTGGCTCGCTTGATCGGCCGTCCGCTGCTCGGGGCATGCCTGCTCCTGCAAAAAGAGGTGGCAGAGAAGGCTGCCAGCCGGACCGATGCAGGCCCCTTGCCAATTCGGCTGGGAGCGCATTTTGAAGCGCGCATGGGGCGCCGCGTGCCGGCCCAGGTCTTCTGGCCGCGGCCCCGGATCGATTCGGCTTTCTTGCACCTCACGCCGCGGGAGCTCGCTCCTTCGGCCGCGGTTGATGTCGCTCTGCGGCGCATTTTGCGGGCCGCCTTTGCCCAGCGTCGCAAGCGGGCACTGGGCCTGCTCGAGCGCGAATGGCCCGAGTCTGCGGCGGCCTTGCGTGAGCTTGGGGTGATTGAAACCGCACGCGCCGAAGAGATCCCGTCGGCAACTTGGCTGGCTGCAGCCGAGCAACTTGCTCGGCACGGGGATTGCGTCTAGACGTTCCTGGACCGTTCCGCCAAACTGCGTTGTCCCGCAGCCATGAGTGATCTCACCGCAGCCATCGAGGCGATCAAAGAACGCCTACCCGTCGAGCAAATCGTCGGGGCGCGGGTTCAGTTGAATCGGCGCGGGAACCGCTTGTGGGGGCTTTGCCCGTTTCATGCCGAAAAGACTCCCTCGTTCTCGGTCATGGCAGACCAGAACTTCTTTAAGTGCTTCGGCTGTGGCAAAGGGGGCGACATAATCACCTTCCTGCGCGAACTGGATGGATTGGATTTCATTGAGGCCTTGCGCTTGCTCGCGGATCAGGCGGGGGTCGAGTTGCCCGAAAAGCGCGGTCAAACTGAAGAAGACAAGGGCGAGCGTCAGCGCCGCCAGCAAGCTCGGGAAGCTTTGGCGCGCGCACGACGGCTCTATCACGAGGCTCTTTTGGGGCCGGCCGGTGCGGGCGCGCGGGCCTATTTGGTCGATCGCAAAGTTGATCCAGAGATGATCGAGCGATTTCATTTGGGCTGGGCTCCGAATGAAAACGAGTGGCTGGTTTCGCGCTTGTTGAAGCACGGCTACGAACCCGAGGTACTCGACGAGGCGGGTCTTGCGTTGCGCTCGCAGCGCGACGGCACCTGGGTCGACCGCTTTCGGGAGCGCTTAATGTTTCCGGTGGTCGAGGCCGGCGATCGCACCGTGGGCTTTGGGGGGCGCTATTTGCCCGGTTCTTGGGCCGCCGAGAACAACCGCGGAAAGTACGTCAACTCGCCAGAAGGTCCACTTTTCCCCAAGCGCAAGCTACTCTACGGAATCGACCGTCTGGCCCAGGGCCTGCGCGAGGACGAAGAACTGCCAATCCTGCTAACCGAGGGCTATCTCGACGTCATCATGCTCCACCAAGCGGGCATGCCCACGGCGGTTGCGGCTCTAGGAACGGCTTTTTCCGAAGATAATGCCCGTCGGTTACGGCGCACCAAGCGCCCAGTCGCGCTGCTCCTCGATGGGGATAAGGCCGGCCGTCAGGCCGCTCTCCGGGCCGCCATGATCCTGGTACGGGAAGGATTGGAGGTTCGAGCGGTCGATATGCCCGATGATTCGGACCCGGCAGACCTTGTGGCATCCGGAGAGGTCCAAGAACTCCGCGAACGGGTCCAGAAAGCATGGGATATAATCGACTGGCGTTTGTTCGCTTGGTCCCAGAATGCAGATCTAGGGGATCCGCAGGTCAAATCGAAAGCAGCACGGGAGCTTGCCCAATGGGTACAAGCGACCACCGACCCGGTGCTTGCAGAGGCTTGGCTGCGGAAAATCTGTGATCGGCTGGGGGTCTCGGAACAAGCTCTACGACGTTTACTGCGTCCGGCCTCTCCGTCGAACGTACGCGCCGTCGCGAGTAGCCCCTCTCCTACGTCCCAAAATTCGAATCTTGATCCCGCCGAGGAAAACCTACGCCTGAACGAACGTGAAATCGTTGAACCGCTGCTAGTCGACCCGTCTTTGTTTCCTGCTTATCGAGTCCAGCTCGAAGCCGAAAAGTTAGAAGACGCTTGGGCCAGCGAAGTCTTGAACTGGTGTTTCTCCCAACGTAAGGAAGGAGAAGACTGCGCTCTGGACGACGCCCTGGTCGCCTTTGCATCGCACCCCGCACAAGGGTGGCTCGACGCTCTCCGCTTGCGACGCATCGCAAATCCGCGCTTCGCACTTGAACGTGCTCTGGAAGCGCTCCCGATGAATCGGGACAAGGTGCGTCGCCCGAGTGGGGCGAGTGACGACGAACTTCGACGTTTCCTTCGGCCAGGCCGCTGGTCTCCACTCGACGAAATCAACTGAGCGAATCTCTCAGAATGTCAAAATCGATCCTGAACAAGAAGACAGAACAAGCCATCGAGACTCTCATCGACAAAGGTCGTGAGCTCGGTGGAAGTCTTGGCTTCGAAGAAATTAACACGGCCTTGACGGTCGCGGCGCAGGGCAAGAATGCTCTCGAGACGCTTACCGAGGTGCTTGACCGCCTCGAGCTTGCCGGCATTCGTGTCGGTGATGCAGGTGAGCCTCAAGATGTGCCGCAACTGACAGCGCCGATGCCGGTCGCCATCAAGCCACTTGCTGTGGCTTCGGTGCGCGGCGCATCCGGGCGTGCGAGCTCGCCGGTTCTCGAGAAGATCGATGACCCGGTGCGCATGTACCTGACGCAGATGGGCGAGATCCCACTGCTCACGCGCGACGAGGAAATCTCGCTCGCGAAGAAAACGGAAGTCTCACGCAAGATCTTCCGTCGCTTGGTCTTGGAATCCGGCATGGCACTTGAGCCGGTGCTGGAACTCTTGCACCAGGTCAAGAATGGCGAAGCCGCTTTCGACCGCACTCTGAAGGTCAACCCTTCCGCGCAAGCCAACTCAAGCTTCGGCGTCATTCACTTCAACCGTCGCTTGAAGAAGCAAGCGGGCGAAGATGGCGCCGAGGGCGCCTCGTCGAACATCGACGGTGGTGCAGGCTACGAACTCACCAAGCAAGACCTCGAACAACGTCTCGGCGGGCACATTATGTCGCTCGAAGAGTTGCGTGATGCTGCGCGTGTGGGTTACGAGATTCAGCTTGATGGCCGTTTGTCGAAGTCGGAGCGTTCGTTGTTCCAACGTGGCATGCGCGCGCGTCAGCGTTGCGTCGCAGTGCTCTTGGAAGAGCTGCACCTGCAGGTCAACCATGTGGTCGACATCATCATGATCTTGCAGGCCAAGCTCGCCGACTGGCAGGGCTTGCAGGCTCAGGTCGATGCCTTCGATGGCAACAAGAAGCGCACCAAAGCAGGCAAAGAAGAGTTCGCCTCGCTGAAGGCCCGCGCCGACCGCATGGAAGTGTTGTCGCTCGAGCCGCTCAGTTCTTTCGAGGTGCGCATGAATCGCATCAATCGATCGGTGGACGCTTACGAGCAGGCCAAGCGCGACCTGTCTTCGGGTAACTTGCGCTTGGTGGTTTCGATCGCCAAGAAGTACCGCAACCGCGGCCTCAGCTTCCTCGACCTCATTCAAGAGGGCAACACCGGCTTGATGAAGGCTGTCGAGAAGTACGAGTATCGCCGTGGATACAAGTTCTCGACCTACGCGACTTGGTGGATTCGCCAAGCGATTACGCGTTCGATCGCCGACCAGGCGCGCACGATTCGGATCCCGGTCCACATGATCGAGACGATGTCGAAACTGCGTGCGGTGCAGAAGCGCTTGCTGCAAACGATGGGGCGCGAGCCTTCGATCGAAGAGATGTCCGAAGCCGCCGAAATCTCGGTGGACGAGGCGCAACGCGTCATGAAGATTGCCAAGCATCCGATCAGCTTGGACCGTCCGATTGGCGACAGCGAAGACAGCTACTTCGGCGATTTCATCGAGGACGAATCCTCGGAGAACCCGGTCGAACGTGCAGGGCAAGGCATGCTCAAGGAACGCATCAGCGATGTGCTTGAGTCACTGACCTTCCGCGAGCGCGAGATCGTCAAGCTGCGTTACGGCATCGGCGATGGCTACACCTACACCTTGGAAGAGGTGGGGCGTATCTTCCGCGTCACGCGCGAGCGTGTACGTCAAATCGAAGCGAAGGCGATTCGCAAGTTGCAACACCCGATTCGGGCGCGCAAGTTGGCCGGCTTTATCGACGGCGTCTCCTAAGTTTTCCTCGCTTCTCAGGACGTGAACTTTCTGACGCGTCGGATCGGTCCTTGTGCGGATCGGTGCGGCGCGTCATTCTTTTCAGGGTGAAGGAACAGCTGGCCGCCCTCGTTCGACTGCAACACCTCGACGAGAGGATCCGGACGCAATTGCGTCGACTGGAATCGATCCCCGGCGAACTTGGCGAACGTGAGGCAGCGTTCTCAGTTCGCGAAGCCACAGCCGAACAACTTGAGGCGGAGCGCAAGTCCTGTCTGGCACGCGCACAAACGCTCGAGAGCGAAGTGCAGACGCATGAGTTGCGCATCGAAAAACTCGACGAGCAAGTGCGCAGCGCGCGCGATGCGGGTTCGGTGAATGTTGCCCAACACGAGGGCGATGGCTTGCGCGCCAAAGTGGCGGCAGCGCAAGAGGAAGCACTCCAGCTTCTGGAAGAGGCTGATCGTTACGCGGCAGAACGTGATGTCGCGCGCGCCGAAGTGGAAGAGATGCGGGCTGAACTCGTGAGCTTTCGCGAGATCACCGTCAGCGACGAGCAAAGTCTTGCTCAGACTCTCGAGGATTTGCGCGCGGAGCGTATCGAAATCGAGGCTCCGGTCTCGTCTCCCGCGCGACAGATCTACGCCAAGGTTGCCGAGGCGCGCAACGGCCGCGTGGTCGCAGTGCTGCGTGGTGGTTCCTGCTCGGGCTGTGGGGGAAGCCTGCCACCGAACGAGCAGGTCAAGATCAACTCGGCCAACGCTCTGCAGGTTTGTCGCTCCTGTGGCCGAATCTTGGTCTCGCAAGAGCTCTGGGCGGCCGGGCCAGAATAGTCCAACATGGTAAGCTTGGGCCAAATGTTGGCCCTCTGCTCGTTTGTTCTCGCCGCGCCTGCTCTGCAGGATCCGCTTCAGGCTCAGCTGCCGAAGGAAGACCTCGGCGTGCGTGCTTTCCTCGAAGCACACCCGGAATATGACGGCCGGGGCGTGCGCGTCGCGATCTTGGACACCGGAATCGATCCCGGGCACCCCTTTCTGCAGCGCACCTCAACGGGGGGACGGAAGATCGTCGATTGGTATGACGCGACCACCGATGGCCGCTTGCAGATTGAGCACACCAGCAAGCCGGAAGGCACTTCGCTGATTGGGCTTTCCGGCCGCGCGCTTGAGCTTGGCCGCCACTACGTCCCAGGTGCCTCCTACGGCATGATCCGACTCGATCTGGATTGGTTGCCCGACAATCTCGAGGCGCGCCTGCAGGCCGATCGTCGCGCGGACTGGCAGAAGGGCAAGCAGCAGTGGCATGACGACAAGGCCGCCGGGGTATTGGATTCCACCGACACCGATCTGGCCGAGGCGGAGCGCGCCCACGACTACGAGAAGTTCATCGATGACGGCCCGGTTTGGGACCTCTTGGTTTTTAAGAAGGACGGCAAGCGCTACGTCGTCGTTGACAACGACCGTGATGGCGATTTGGACGAAGAGCCGGCATTGACTTCCTTCCGCGAGTCAGGTGACTGGGCAACTCTCGGCGACGAGGCTCTGATGAACTACGCGGTCGGCTTTGACGGCGAATCAGGTGTCCACTTGTTCTTCGATGCGCATGGCCACGGCACTCACGTCGGCGGCATCGTCGGCGCCTTCGAGGGGCCACAAGGGCGCATGAATGGCATCGCTCCGGGCGTCGAGTTGGTTTCGATCAAGATCGGCGACGGCAAGTTTGGCGGGAGCACCAGCGGTTATTCGATCAGCAAGGCCCTGGACTACGCAGTCGAATCGGGCTGCCAGGTAGTCAACATGAGTTTTGGGGGCCCGTCTTTCGCCGCGGATGGCCGCGAGCCGGACGCTTGGGCAGTGGAAGAAGCGACTCGACGCGGTTTGTGCGTGGTGACCTCAGCCGGAAACGAAGGACCAGCTTTGACCACGGTGGGCGCACCGGCAACCACGACCGCGGCCTTCTCGATCGCAGCTGCGATCTGGCCAGGAACCCAGCGCTCGAACTACTCCTCGCTGTCGCCTTCTGAGCCGGTACTGTTCGACTTCTCGAGTCGCGGTCCTTTGCCAAATGGTGCGATCGGCATCGACTATGCGGCTCCAGGAGCCGCTCTTGCTCCATTGCCGTCCTGGGGAATCACCAAGGGCGAGAACTGGAATGGAACCTCGATGGCTGCGCCGCAGATGGCCGGCTGCATTGCTCTGCTGCATTGCGCCGCGCGTGCCGAGGGGCTGAGTCGCACGCCAGTGCGGATCGATCGTGCTCTGCAGCTTTCTGCGCGCCCCTTGGCTTCCCACGCTTGGGTCGAACAAGGCCACGGTTTCATCAGCATGCAGCCGGCGCTCGCGGCCCTGCGCGAGTTGCACGAGAACGGTCACCTCGATCAGCACTACAGCGTGACCGCAAGCAACGCTTTTGGTGATGGCGCGGGCGTGTACCTGCGCGGCGTCGCAAGTCGGCGTGCGCAGGAAATTCCGGTCCGCATCGTGCCAATCTTCGACGAGACGGCACCGAACGCCGTGAAGGCGGACTTCCTGCGCACCTTTGAGCCGGTCACCGAAGTGGATTGGGTGCAAGCGCCTGCGCTGCTTTACACCAGCGCGAATGGTAGTTCGATCCCGATTCGGGTCGATGCGAGCCGCCTCGGGCCTGGATTGCACAGCACCCGCGTGCTCATTTACGACGTGGATCAACCGCGCGAGCACGGTGCGGAGATCATCATTCCGGTCACGGTGATTGTGCCGGAGTTCACGGATCCAAGCGATGAGCATCGCTGGAGCACGCGCATGCGACTTGAACCGGGCCAGCTCTCGCGTAGTTTCCTACAAGTTCCAGCAGGCGCACACGCAGTCAAGCTGCGCGTGACCCAGTTTGGTGGCGGTCGCAACGAGATTCGCGCTGGCGCGGGATCGGTTAGTGGCACGCGTTACTCGGGGGATCGCCAAGCACGTGGACGCTACTTCCTTGAGGACGGCCAGACCTATGAGACCACGGTACCTGTCGAAGTCGGCACGGTCTTTGAATACGCGATGGCCGCGCGATGGGCGACCAATACTCCGGCGGAGTTCCAGCTCGAAGCGCAGTTCGTCGGGGTGCTTCCGCAAGAGACCAGGGTCGTGATTCCTGCGGGGCAGGACTACGGGTATGTGGCGTGGCAGAGTTTGCTGAGTGATCAGGATGTCACGATTCGCAGCGAAGTCGAGGGCTATGCCGTGCCGGTGCTCGCGCCGCTCGTGATCGAGCCCGATCCGATCCGCCCCGTTCTAGGAATGGGCATGCGCATGTTCCAAGGCGTGCGGCGTTGGACCAGTGAGGTCCCTGAGGGCGGCTGCAATCTTGTGATGCGGATGCCGCATTCGATTCAAACGACGGAGTTGCGCGAGGATCTGATGCTCGTGGTACGCGATCAGAAGGGGCAGGTCCAGCATCGCCATATCGCATACGAAATCGACACAGATCTGGGTCACTTCGATGCCGGGAGTTATGACTTCGAGCTGATCTTCCCCGCTTTGGGTGCGCGCATGGTTGAGTCGGCCTACGCCGGTGCCGAGCTGCGCTTCCAAACTGGCGGAGGAAGCTGTCGGGTCGCTTCCGATCTCGAAGCAGCGCTCGCCGGCGATTCGGGCTCGCGCTTGCGCATCCCGTTTGGAGGTTCACGTTTGTCCATCTTGGCGCCACCACAGTTGGCGGCGCTCGAAGCAGGTGCTTACTGGTACGGTTCGGTGAGCGCACAGGCGGGTGGCGAGACGGTCGGCCACGCCGAAATGCGCGTCGAACGCCCGATGCAAATGGCCGCGCCGCTTGAGCTGGTTCAAGTGGATGCGCCGAGCACTGCTTCCGATGAAGAGCTCGCACAAGATTCTGCGATATTGACGGCTGGCGATGCAGCATTGCCCGAGGAAGCGAAGGATGAAGCGGAGGCGGAAGCAGATCCTGCGGCAGCCGCGGCCCAGGCCTACCAAGACGCCTGCATGATCGCTGGCACTCCGGAAGGAAAGTGCAAGCGGGTGCTCGCCGCGCGCGCATGGAAAGCGGCCGATCCGATGAACCCCGAGGCCGAGTTGGCTATTTACCTCTCGCTCCATGAGGGGGGACTGATGGCGCGCGCGCGTTCTTTGTCGCGCGGCTTCTTGACCCGATTCCCGCAGCAGGTCGAGGTCTTCCTTGATCACGCGAAGCGTTGGAACTAGCGGCGAGCGGCCCCGAGCCTGCCGCACGGCTTGCGCTGTGCGGCAACGTCTTCCCGGCTGAGTCGGTCGCCGAAGCGCGTGCGGTCTTTGACGGCCCCTTGGCCTCGTTGGCAACAGCGTGCAAGAGTCGCTCATTCGCCAGGCCGGGCTTCGGTTTGTACTTGGCGGCGGCGGCGATTGCCGAGCTCGATGCCGATGCCGATCTACGTGCAACCTTTCAGAACCAGATTCGCCAGAGTGACTGGTCAGTCTGGACCGCCAACGCCTTCCCCTTCGGCGGATTCCATGGGAAGCGCGTCAAGGAAAAGGCCTTTCTGCCGGATTGGCGCACAGCCGAGCGTGCCGAGTTCAGTTTGGCGGTGGCTGGTTTTCTCGCCGAGCTGATGGCGCCCGGTGAGCGCGGCAGCGTGTCGACTTGTCCGCTGGGCTATGGCCGCGCTGCGCGAGATGATTCAGCCAGCTTGCGCCATCTCGAGATGCTTGCTGCGGGGCTCGATGAGCTTGCCGAAAGCACGGGCGTGGATTTGGTCTTGGCCCTCGAACCCGAACCGGAAGGCGGCTTTGAACGCGTGCCCGACTTGGCCGAGTGGCTGGCAACGCATCTTGCGCATCCACGCATCGGAATCTGCTGGGACCTCTGCCATTCGGCGGTGGTAGGGGAAACGGCCGAGGAAGTGCTGCAGGCTCTTCAGTCCTCGGGCACTCCACTTGGAAAGGTTCAGGTATCCGCAGCCTTGCAGACCGAGGCTGGATTTGGCGAACAAGCCGAAGCCCTGCTTGGCTTGATCGCCGAGGATCGTTACTTCCACCAGGCGCGCGCCTTTGGCGCGAGCACGCAGGCTTGGGCGGACCTACCCGAACTTCTGAACGACCCGGATTGGGCTGCAAGACTCGGACTTGGCACAGCTGAACATGAGCTGCGTGTGCATTGCCATGTGCCATTGCACCTCTCCGGCTTTGCTCCCGGACTGGTCTCGACCGATTGGCGCAGCATGTTGAGCGCCGCGCAACAAGCGGGCTGCCGAGATTTCGAGGTGGAAACGTACACCTTGCCGGTGCTGCCTGAGCAGATCTTGGACGGGGGAGCGAAGCCTCTGGATCGGCTCTCGGATGGGCAGCGATTGGTCGCGATCATGGCCGCAGAACTTCAGGTCGCTGCGAGCCAGATCGGCCTTGACACCGTCGCACCAGATCCCTAATCTTTTCGGCCACGTTGGTCGCTTGCGGCCGCGTCTCAGGCCCCATCGTCTAGTCAGGCCTAGGACACCAGGTTTTCATCCTGGCGACGGGGGTTCGAATCCCC